>Ga0247808_10000042_pt1 | contig 147560 bp, 146 predicted proteins | sample UWRJL089202R1_FD_179914 | JGI IMG/M metagenome (GOLD analysis project Ga0247808, IMG submission 179914) | Plant litter microbial communities from Arlington Agricultural Research Station in Wisconsin, United States - UWRJ-L089-202R-1 | ecosystem: Environmental > Terrestrial > Plant litter >...
GATCCGGCCCTCGGCCAGAGCCCGGTGGAACAGGGGGAGTTGCTCTGTGAAGCGGGCGGCGTCACAGATCATCATCGCTGCGGTTTGGAAGTTCATCCGCAGCGCGCAGCCGACCTCGGCCGCCATCGCCCGACGGGCGAGTTCCTCGTCGTCCCAGGCCGGGCCGTGTTTCTGGGTGTCGGGGTCGCCCCGGCCGGACTCGATCGGGTCACCGGCGAGGCCGGCGATGATCCACCGGTCGTGGCCGAGCCGGTCCAGCTCCGCCAGCAAACGGGTGCGCTCGGCGTACGCGGCGGCGATGACCTTCGCGTTGGCGATCAGCGGGTCGATGACCGCTCTGATGGCTTCGGCGACCGGGTCGGCATAGTCGTCCAGCTCGCCGGCGGCGCCGGCCGGGTGAGGGTGTCCGGCGAGGCGTGCAGCATCATCCGGGGTGTCATCCGGGGTGTCATCCGGGGTGTCATCCGGGGTGCTGTCTGGTGTGGCATTCGAGGTGGCCATAGGGACAGTGAAGCACCGGCCACCGACACCCTGCATCCCACTGAATCAGCGGTGGAGAACCCGTTCAAGCTGCCGCCTGTGGAGGAGTAGCGAGGGCGAGTGCAGCGGCCGTTGGGCCACACGCGCGACGGTCAGCGCGACCTGCTGGCGCCGGGTACGACGATGCCGTGCTCATACGCGTAGACCACGGCCTGGATGCGGTCCCTCAGCTGCAGCTTCTGCAACACCTTCGAGACGTGGGTCTTCACTGTGGCCTCGCCGAGGTAGAGGCGGCCGGCGATCTCGGAATTGGCCAGGCCGAGCGCGAGCAGCTCGAAGACCTCGCGCTCCCGGTCGGTGAGCTCGCCCACGGCCGACGGCTCGGGCGGGCGCCCGCGCTCGATTGTGATGGCACCTGCCGGCCCGGACTCGGCGAACCGTTCGATCACGCGGCGGGTGATCTCGGGGGAGAGCAGCGCGTCACCGCGGGCCAGCACCTGCACGGCCTCCACGAGCGCCTCGGGCGTCGAGTTCTTGAGCAGGAACCCACTGGCGCCGTGCTGCAATGCCTGGAACAGGTAGTCCTCGCGGTCGAAGGTAGTGAGCACGAGCACGGCGGCCCGGCTGGCCGGGTCGGCCACGATCGCGCGGGTCGCGGTGAGGCCGTCCATGCCGGGCATCTGCACGTCCATGCAGATCACGTCGGGTTGCAGAGCCGCTGCCTGACGGATGGCGGCGGCACCGTCGGCGGCGTCGCCCACCACCTCGATGCCCGGTTCGGACTCGAGGATGACGCGGAAACCGGCACGCACCAGCGCCTGGTCGTCGACCAGGAGCACCCGGATCGGCGCGGTCATGACTGTGCTCCCGTGCTCATGTCATGTTCGTTCCTGTCGAGTTCGGTGCTGATCCGCTCGGATGACGCGCCGGACTGGGGTGACGCCAGGGGCACCCGGGCGCGCACGAGGTAGCCGCCGCGCGGGCGGTTGGCGAGCTCGAGGCTGCCGCCCACGGCCGCGATCCGCTCCCGCATGCCGCGCTGGCCCAGGCCGCCGCCCGGTCCGCCCGATGTTCCGCCGGCCGCGCCCGGCTCGCCGCCCGCAGCCCCCGTGCGCGCGCCCCGGCCGGTGTCGGTGACCTCGAGCTCCACGGCATCCGTCTCATAGCGCAGCCGCACCTCGGCCGTGGCGCCGGCGCCGGCGTGCTTGCGGGTGTTGGTGAGGGCCTCCTGGGCGATCCGGTACAGGCTGAGCCCGATGGTGCCCGGTACCGGGCGGGGGTCGCCGATCACCTGTACCCGCACGGGCAGGCCGGCGTTGGTGGTCTCCAGGGCGAGCTCGGCGAGCTGGTCGACCCCACGGGTGCTGGTGCTCTGGTGCGCCGGCTGGGCGCCCTCGCAATCGTTCTCGTCGGCACGCAAGGCGCCGAGCATGGTGTGCAGCTCCTCCACGGCTGTTCGGGCGCTCTCCTCGATCACCGTGATCGTCCGGGCGGCGGCAGCGGGATCCCGATCGAGGATGCGCCTTGCGGCTCCGGCCTGCACCCCCATCAACGACACGTGGTGCGCCACCACGTCGTGCAGTTCGCGGGCGATCCGCACCCGCTCCAGCGTGACGGCCTGGGTGGCCGTGCGTTCCCGCTCCGCGGCCAGTTCGCGGGTGCGGGTCTCGAGCGCGTCCGAGCGCCGGGCGGCCTGCCAGGCCGTGTCTCCGAAGTGGTACGCGGCCCAGAAATAGACCAAGTTGATCAGCACCTGCAGCAGACCGTAGGCGGCGTAGGGCGAGAAGAATCCTTCGCGGGACAGTTCGGGGATCGCGGTGGCCTGATTGGCGTGCTCGAGCAGGGTCCAGAACAACCAGACGAACATGCTCGCGATGATGCCCAGGCGCGTCCAGCGGGCCACAGTGCGGTGGTGGCTCCACGCGCCCACCGAGTAGATCGCCACGTAGAGGCAGATGCTCGAGAAGAGAGGGTCGTTCACCCCCATGCTGCCGAAGACGCCGAACACCAGCGAGACGACCAGCGCCACGGCCTCGGGCCAGCGACGCCGGGCGGCCAGCGGCAGGGCGATCAGCGCCACCCACAGGGCCGCGAGCCACCCAGGCGCGTCGTCCATGATGCCGGCGCTGCGGGTGAGCATGAGGCTCAGAGCGGTGCCGACGGCCAGCGCCAGCGCTACCCAGGCATCCACCCGGTAGCCGGAGCGGGGCCCGCGCGGCCGCCGCCAGCCGTCGGCCAACGGGTCGATGGTCTCGGTCGGGCGGTCCTGGATGCTCATGCGACCACGCTAGCGCCGTGCGTCCCCCAGCGCCTCAGCCCTGCGGGGGAGGAACCGAAGGGCGACAGAACGCGCCGGCGATCCCGCATCCGGTTGCACGCCGTGCGTCGTTGCACTTAGTGTAATCATGTGAGTTCCAGCCTTATCGCCCCCGACCGTCGTGCCGAACTCAAGGCGCGGCACCGTGAGGCCATCCTGGATGCCGCCGACGCGCTCATCCGCGAACGCGGCAAGCCGCAATTCAGCGTCGACGAACTCGCGGCGCGAGCGGATGTCTCCCGCCGCACCGTGTTCAATCACTTCTCGTCGCTCGACGAGGTCCTCATGACCACCTGCACGCGACTGCTCAGCGACGTCGTCAACGACTTCCGGGCAGCGACGCAAACGGCTCCCGCGGCCGACGGCAGCCTGGTGGCACTGTTCGACGAGATCACCTCGGCGGTGCGCGCCATCGACCTGCCGACCGTGGTCGCCTACCTGTGGGGTGTGCTCGCCGAGGAACGCGAGAACGGACGCTCCCCGCACGCGCTCGGCGACGTCTTCACCCGCGCCACCGAACAGCTTTCGCTGGAGATCGCCGACCGCAACCCCGCGATCGACCGTTTCGAGATCGCTATCCTCCTCAGCTCGGTGATGAACGGCGTCGCCGTGGTGTCCGGCCACTGGATCACCCGCACGGGCGGTCTGCTCGACGAGTCCTCCCGGATCGTGTGGGACGACCTGGTCGACCGCTTGATCGCCTCCATCCGGGCCGGCTACCCCGCCGGCAGCTGACCAGCCCTCTTCTTCCGCCCGACCGACCAGCTCTCTTCCCGATGACGCGATGCGAGATCCAGCAGTGACAACCCGACATCAAGAAAGAACCTGAAGACACATGGCATCCCTTCTCTACCGACTCGGTCGGTTCTCCGCGCACCGAGCGTGGCTGGTCATCGTCGCCTGGGTGGTCATCCTGGGCCTGGCCGGCGGTGCGTTCGCACTCTTCGGTGGAACCCTCACCTCCTCCGTCAGCATCCCCGGCACCGCCACCCAGGCGGTCAGTGACGAGCTCGCCGAGAAGTTCCCCGCCGCCAGCGGCGGCCGGGGCACCGTCGTGTTCACCACCACCGACGACTCCGCTTTCACCGACGAGCAGAAGACCGCGGTCGGTGAGCTGCTCACCGGCCTCGTCGGAAGCGATCATGTGAAGTCGGTGACGAACCCCTTCGACACCCAGGCCCAGATCGACGATCAGGCGCAGAAGGTCGTGGACGGCCGCCAGCAGATCGCGGACGGCAACGCCCAGATCGACGCCGGCCAGGCGCAGATCGACGCGGCCACGGCCCAGCTCACCGCCGGCCAGGCGCAGCTCGATGCCGCCCGCGCCCAGGCGGAGGCCGCCGGTCAGCTCGCCGCCGCCCAGGCGACATTCGACGCGCAGCAGGCCCAGATCGACGCGGGCACCGCGGCGATCGCCCAGCAGCAGGCCACACTCGATGCCAGCCGCACCGAGCTGGAGACCCAGAGCACCACGCTCGAGCAGGGCTCCGACCTGCTCGACCTGGCCGCCGGCATCCGCCAGGTCTCGACCGATGAGACCACCGCCGTCGCGAGCCTGCAGTTCGACACATCGCTCAACCAGGTGCCGGCCGAGTCGAAAGAGGCGATCGTCGAGGAGATGGAGAACGCCGGGATCGGCAACGTCACGGCCGAGGTGTCCAATGACATCGCCGCCAGCATCCCCGAGATCCTCGGCCCGGGCGAGATCGGCGGCGTGATCATCGCTGCCGTCGTGCTCTTCATCATGCTCGGCACGCTCATCGGCGCGGGCCTTCCGCTGCTGAACGCGCTCGTCGGCGTCGGCGTCGGCGTGCTCGCCTCGCTCGCCCTCTCCGGCTCCATCGAGATGCTCTCCGTCACCCCGGTCCTTGGTGTGATGCTCGGCCTCGCGGTCGGCATCGACTATTCGCTGTTCATCCTCAACCGGCACCGCACCCAGTTGCGCAACGGGGTGCCGATGCAGGAGTCGATCGGCCTGGCGAACGGCACCTCGGGCAACGCCGTGGTGTTCGCCGGCGCCACCGTGCTCATCGCGCTACTCGCCCTCAACCTCACCGGCATCCCGTTCCTCGGGCTGATGGGTACCGTCGGCGCCGTCTGCGTCTTCGTCGCGATCCTCATCGCGATCACCCTCACGCCGGCACTGCTGGGCCTCGTGGGCACGAAGATCCTCACCAAGAAGGCCCGCGCGCACCTGGGCACCCCCAAGATCAAGGTCGTGGCGCCCGACAAGCCGATGAACACGGTGCGCGCGGTCGTGACCGTGATCGCCGGCATCGCCGTGCTGCTGATCGTGGCCATCCCCGCCCTGTCGATGCGCCTCGGCCTCCCGGCCGGCTCGTCCGAGCCGCTCGACTCGAGCGCCTATCGCGCCTACAAGCTCGTCGACGACAAGTTCGGCGCCGGCATCAACGGCCCGCTGCTCGTGGTCGCCGACCTCGACTCGGCCATCACCGACGAGGATCTCCTCGCCGAACAGGTGCGCATCGGAACGGCCCTCAAGGCCGTCAACGACGTCGTCGCGGTCGCACCGATCGGCGCGTCCGACGCCGACCTGTTGCTCGCCTTCCAAGTCATCCCCGAGGAGGGCCCGACCAGCGAATCGACCGAGCAGCTCGTGCGCGACCTGCGCGACCTCGACGTCGACGGCGTGAGCGCGCTCGGCGTCGCCGGCAACGCATCCGGCAACATCGACGTGAGCGAAAAGCTCGCCGACGCGTTGCCGCTCTACCTGCTCGTGGTCGTGGGGCTCTCGTTGATCATCCTGATCTTCGTGTTCCGCTCGATCCTGGTGCCGGTCACCGCCACCCTGGGCTTCGTTCTGTCGCTGTTCGCGGCATTCGGCGCCATCACGGCGGTCTTCCAGTGGGGCTGGCTCGGCTTCCTCTTCGGCATCCACGATCCGGGGCCCATCCTGAGCTTCCTGCCGATCCTCGTGGTCGGTGTGCTGTTCGGCCTGGCCATGGACTACCAGCTGTTCCTGGTCAGCGGGATGCGCGAGGCGTACACGCACGGCGCGCCGGCACGGTTGGCGGTGCAGCGCGGCTTCCACGCCGGGCGCACCGTGGTGATCGCGGCGGCCTTGATCATGGCCTCGGTGTTCTCCGGGTTCGTCTTCTCGAACTCCGTGATGATCCAGTCGATCGGTTTCGGCCTGGCCGTCGGAGTGCTGCTGGATGCGTTCGTCGTGCGGCTGCTCATCATCCCGGCCGTGATGCACCTGCTGGGCGACGCGGCCTGGTGGCTGCCGAAGTGGCTCGACCGCATCCTGCCCAACGTGGATGTTGAAGGCGCCTCGCTGGAGCGCACCCACCCGGTGCACCCCACGGCTGAGGCGGAGCCCGAGCCCGTTGCGGCACCGCGGAGCTAATCGGCGATAGCGCAGCGAGCTGACCACGCGCGGCCCAGTCCTCTCCAGGACTGGTCCGCGTCGTGGTATCTGACGACGCACGCTTCCGGTGTTGTCGCAGCCACCGTGGACCGATTCCGGCCGCCGGCTTGACATTCGGCACTTGTGACTGTTCAATCACATACATGACCTCCACCCCGCAACGTTTGATTCCCGGCCGCTCCAGGTCCACCGCCGAGCAGCAGCGCACACGAATCCTGCAGAGCGCCGTGGCGGTCTTCGCCCATGCGGGCTATCACGCCACTCCGGTGACGGAGATCGCGGAGAAGGCGGGGGTCTCCCCGGCCTATGTCTTCAGGCTCTTTCCGGGCAAGCTCGCCCTCTTCGTGGCGGCGGTGAACCAGTGTTATGCACAGGTCGCTGATGCTCTGGTCGCCGGCGGAGAGGCCGCCGGCCCGGTCGGGCCCGACGGAATCCTCGACGCCATGACCGACGCCTACGTGGACCTCATCGGCGACCGCGACCTGATCATGCTGCAGGTGCACGCCCAGAGTGCGTGTGACATCCCTGAGATCCGCGAGGCGGTGCGCGCGGGGGTCTCCCTGGTCGTGCGGGCGGTGGCACGGGTCTCCGGCGCCGAGCCGGCGGCCGTGCAGCGGTTCATCGCCTTCGGGCAGCTGTGCCACCTGATCGTGCAGGCCGATCTGCACGAACTGACCGACAGCTGGGCCGAAACGCTGACCGCCGGCATGCGCCACAACGGACCTCAGGCCACCCGCTGAGGGCTTGCGCCCCGCACGGGCCCTTTCCATACCCAAAAATGTGACTGACCAGTCACACATCTAGTGCCATCCCTCACCACAACCACAACCACAACCACAACCACAACCAAGGAGCACCCCGATGAACACTCTCAACCTCACCCCGGCCACCACCGTGCGCGTCGTGCTGCCCGGGCTGGTGGAACCCGCCGGACTGCAACTGCGGACCGATCCGATGCCGGCGCCCGCGGCCGGCCAGCTCCTCGTAGCCGTCGAGGCCACCGGAATCTCCTACGCCGAGCAGGCCATGCGACGGGGCCGCTATTTCGGCCAACCCGACTTCCCCTTCACTCCGGGCTACGACCTGGTCGGCCGGGTGCTGGCCGCCGGATCGCCCGGTGACGCCGGACTCGTCGGGCGCCGGGTCGCCACCCTGACCAAGACCGGAGCCTGGGCGACGCATGCCGTCGTCGCGGCACGCGACAGCGTCGTCGTTCCCGAGACCGTCAGTTCGGCGGATGCGGAAACCGTCGTCGTCAACGGCGTCACCGCCTGGCAGATGCTGCATCGCGCCGCCCGGGTGCAGCCGGGGCAGACGATCCTGCTCTTCGGGGCCAACGGCGGGGTCGGCGGCATCCTGATCCAGCTGGCCCGGCACGCCGGCATCCACGTGATCGGAGCGGCGTCACCACGGCACCATGACGCGCTGCGCGCCGCCGGCGTCACCCCCGTCGACTACAACGACCCCGACCTCGCGGCCCGGGTGCGCCAGATCGCGCCCGGTGGAGTCGACGCCGTCTTCGACAACATCGGCGGCGAGATCACAAAAACCTCCTGGACGCTTCTGACCCCCGGCGGGGCCCTGGTGTCCTACTCGCTCATCTCCGCGCTCGGCGGGCAGCGGAGCCTGCTGATGCCGTTCGTCGCGGCCATCGGTCAGGCCCTGCTCTGGAGCGCCCTGCCCAACGGCAAGCGCGCCACCTTCTACGACCTGTGGTCCGGCCACTCGGTCCGGCCGGCTCGCTTCCGTCGGCACCTCGAGGAGGACCTGGGCACCGTCTTCGGCCTCCTGGCCGATGGCGTGCTCACCGCGAACATCGCCGCGAGCTTTCCCCTCACCGAGGCGGCCGCAGCGCTCACCCTCGCCGAGTCCCGCACCCTCAACGGCAAGGTCATCCTGCTGCCGTGACCGGTCGCGCTGCGCGGGCCAGGCGCCGGCTCGCGCCTGGCGCGCCACCCGCGCAGTGGCGCCTGACCCGCGCGGCGCGGTCAGGGAGTGAGGGTGTGGCGGGTGTTGTTCAGGGCATCCGCAGGGGAGTCCCAGAGGGCCACGACCTCGGCAGCCAGCCGGGATTCGAGTCCCTCGAGGGCGCGCACCGCGAAGATCACGGCTGCGGCAGTGTCGCCGGACTTGGCGAAGCCGTGGCCCACCGCCCGGGTCCAGGTCTCGGCGGCGGCCTTGGCGCTGGCGTAGTTGGCGCCGCCGGGCGTGGGCGCATCCACCGACACCGACGACACGATCGCCAACCGGCCGGCAGACGACGCGAGCAGGTCGGCGTTGAAGGCTCGGGTGGTGTTGCGGAGGGTCGTGAGAACGCGCTCGTGCAAGAAATCCCAGTCCTGGTCGCTCTGCCCGGCGAGTCCGCCCCCGCCCCGCCAGCCGCCGACCAGGTGCACGAGAGCGTCGATGGGGCCGTGATCGGCGTGCACGCTAGCGGCCAGGGCCGCCACCTGGGCGGGGTCGGCCAGGTCGCAGACGTAGACGGACGCGTCCGGTGCCACCGCGAGCACCCGCTCGAGGCGCTCCTCGTTGGAGCCCACGGCCAGCACCGTGGCGCCGGCGCCGGCCAGGGCGGCCGCGACGGCCACCCCGGCGGCGCTGGTGGCACCCGCGATGAGCACCGTGCGCCCGGCGGCGCCGGGCCGGTCAACGCCGGCGTCAGGCATCCGCGGTGATACCCACGGTCGACTCGATGACCGGCTTCATCTTCTTGTCGAGCGCCTCGAAGAACATCGAGAGCGGGAATTCGTCGTCGAGGACGAGGTCGGTGTAGCCCTTGGGCGGCCCGGCGAGCACCTCGAGCGGAAGCCCGCGTGCCCACGTGGACGCGGGATTGGGCGTGAGGGTCTTCGTGAGCATCTCGTAGGCGGCCAGCCAGTGTGCCTTCTTCGGCCGGTCGATCGACTCCCAATACAGCTCGTCGATCTCTGCGCCGAGCGCGACGACCACGTCGGGCACCGCGTCCCAGTCGAACGACAGCGCCGTGTCGGTCCAGTGCAGCACGTGGTGCTGGTGCAGCCAGGCGAACAGCAGCTGTCCGCCCAGGCCGTCGTAATTCCGCACCCTCGTGCCGGTGATCGCGAACCGGAAGATCCGGTCGAAGATCACCGCATACTGCACGAGCTTGGCGTGCCGGCGGGCCTCCGGGCTGGCGGAGTCGTCGCGTTCGATCTTCACCGATTCGCGGAACGCGGTGAGGTCGCAGCGCAGTTCCTCGAGCGAGTAGAGGAAGAACGGCATCCGCTGCTTGATCATGAACGGGTCGAACGGCAGATCGCCGCGCATGTGCGTGCGGTCGTGGATGAGGTCCCACATCACGAAGGTCTCTTCGGTGAGGTGCTGGTCATCCAGCAGCGCCGCGACGTCGGCGGGCAGCTCGAGCCGGGTGATCTCGGCCGCGGCCCGCACCACGGTGCGGAATCTCGCGGCCTCGCGATCGGCGAAGATGGCACCCCAGGTGAACGTGGGGATCTGCCGCATGGCCACGGTCTCGGGAAACAGCACCGCAGAGTTGGTGTCGTACCCGGACGTGAAGTCGAGGAACCGGATGGGCACGAACAGCTTGTTGGTGTACTCCAGCTCCAGCTCGGCGACGAACTCCGGCCAGATCACCTCGATCAGCACGGCTTCAACCAGCCGGTTGGCACTGCCGTTCTGGGTGTACATGGGGAACACGACGAGATGCCGGATGCGGTCGACCCGGTGGTGCTCGGGGTGGAAGGCCATCAGCGAATCGTAGAAGTCGGGCACGCCGAAGCCCTCGGTCACCCAGCGGTCGAAGTCCACCACCACCGCGGCCAGGTACTCCGCGTCGTGCGGGAACTGCGGCGCCAGCTCGGTGACGGCGCCCGTGATCTCGGCAACCCGGCTCCGCGCATCCGCGTGTGCATCGGCCTCGGGAATCGAGCCGTCCTGTGCCTGCACGGACTGCAGGGCGGCGGCGGCCCGCTTGAGCCGGAGCCACGCGGGCGACCCGGTCAGGGCGGTAGCGGCCCTGTCTTCGTGAACTGTGTCTTCGAGAACCTCGGGCTCACCGACCAGTGCATCTGCAATGTGATTCGACATGGGAACCTCCCGTCCTCGTGAGTGCCGCGGGCGCGACGTGCGTGCGGCGCACACCGCTGTGCGCCGCCACCAGCGTATCCGGGCCCTCGCGGCGTTTTCATGCAGCATCCCGCAGCGAATCGCCGCATCCGAGCGGTTTGGCGCCGGATAGCGCCGCCGCCGACGTCCCCGACTTGCGCCGATGTGCCCCCTGGATGCCTCCATGGGGGACTTTCGCGGCAAGTCGCGGCGGGGCCGGTGCTCGACATGCCGCAAAGTGCCCTGTCAGCGGCGGTGAGGGGGACTTATGCGGCAATTCGCGAGGAGATGCCTGGATAGTTGTCACATGGACATTGACCCGTCGACCGTCGACACCCTGGCCGAGCGGGCGGTCGGCCTCCTGGGCGGCGCGTCCCGCATCATCGTGGGCATCACGGGAAGCCCCGGCGCGGGGAAGACCACCCTGGCCAAGGAACTCGTCGACCGGCTGAACGCCGGGGGTGGCGGCGCCCGGGCGGTCTACCTGCCGATGGACGGTTTCCACCTGGCCAACGCCGCGCTCGACAGGCTCGGCATCCACGACCGCAAGGGCGCCGTCGACACCTTCGACGGCTGGGGCTTCGTCGCCCTGCTCGCGCGGGTGCTCGACGAGCAGGACCACACCGTCTATGCCCCGAGCTTCGAGCGCACCGTCGACGAGGGGATCGCGGGGGAGGTCGCGATTCCGGCCGGCACCCGGATCGTGATCGTGGAGGGCAACTACCTCCTGGTCGACCATGAGCCGTGGAACCGGATTCCGGGACTCTTGGCCGAAACGTGGTTCTGCGAGACGGCCGCGGACGAGCGGCTCACCCGGCTGGTCGACCGGCACACCCGGCATGGCCGCAGCCCCGAGGCGGCACTCGCCTGGGCGAACTCGGTGGACGGCGCCAACGCCCGGCTCATCGAGACCACGCGGGACCGGGCCGACCTGGTCGTCCCCGGCGGCGCCCCGTCCTAGCCGAGCGCCGGATGGCGACCGGCATAGTGCGCACAGGTCGCCGCGTTACGAATTGGTAAACAACCCGGCCAATAGTTTGTTCTCCCTTGCGCGCATTTAGTTCGTAAGATTTACTAACAAACATGACAGCCACCGGCACCCCGCGGACGATCCAGGACCGGGCCCTGCGCCCGACCACCAAGGTGCTGCCCGAGCACATTCGCCTGAACAACCGCACCCTGGTGCTGCAGACGCTCTACCGATCCGGCCTGCAGAGCCGCGCCGATCTGGCCCGAGAGACCGGGCTCACGCGGGTCACGGTGTCCGACCTGATCAGCGAGCTGATGGGGGAGAACCTCGTCATCGAGCTCGGCCAACGCCAGGAACCTCGCCCCGGCAAGCCGGCCACGCTGCTGGACATCAACCGGGCCGCGTTCCAGATCGTCTCGCTCGACCTGTCCGGCCACACCCGGCTGCGGGGCGCCGTGCTCAGCCTCGACGGCGCCGTGTTGTCGAGCTCCGACCTCGAGCTGAACGGAGCGCGCGGGGAGGCGGCCTACGACACCGTCGCCGAACTGCTCGAGCGGGTCATCGCCCGGGCCACAGCGCCCATTCTGGGCGTGGGGATCGGGTCGCCCGGCATCGTCGACCGGGCCGGCGTCGTGCGCAACGCCCCCAACCTCGGCTGGCGCGACCAGCCGCTGCAGGCCCGCCTGCAGGAGGCCACCGGGCTCCCGGTGCGGGTGGTCAACGACGCCAACGCCGCGGTCCTGGCCGAGCACAGCTTCGGCGGAGCCGACCACGACCTGCTCCTGGTGAAGGTCGGCCACGGAGTGGGCGCCGGTCTGCTCGTCGGCGGCCGGGCCATCTTCGGCGAGCGCTTCGCCGCCGGAGAAATCGGCCACGTCGTCGTCGGCACCGACGACGGCCCGCTCTGCGCCTGCGGCAAGTTCGGCTGCCTCGAAGCCTGGCTCTCCGTTCCCCGGCTGACCAGCGCCATCCAGGAGGCCACCGTCTCGGCCAGCACCCCTGCGGAGGCCGAGCTGGCCGTCGACCGGGTCCTCACCGAGGCCGGCCGGCGCCTCGGCATCATTCTCGCTCCCGTCGTGGGCGCGCTCAACCTGCTCGACATCGTGCTCAGCGGTCCCCCCGAACTCCTCGACGGCACCCTCTCCGCCGCCACCGTCGAGACCCTCCTGGCCAGAACCATGGCCACCGAGACCGGCGATCTCACCCTCCGGATGACCGAGCAAGGCGAGGACATTGTTCTGCGCGGCGCGGCCGTCATGGTTCTTTCCGCACAACTCGGGGTCTCCTGACCCGACGGATCCACCTGGCACCAACGATGTGGCGACCGCCAACGTCGGCAATCCACGAAAGGAAGATCTCATGAAGAGACAGCTCGTATCTCTCGCCGCGTTGGCCACGGCCTCCGCTCTCGTGTTGGCAGGATGCTCGTCGGATGCCGATGACAGCGAGGCCTCCGCGGACAACAGCGACACCACCATCACGCTGTGGCTGGCCGGCGGTGACACCCCGGATGAGCTCCGCAACTACCTCAAGACCGAGTTCACCAAGGAGACCGGCGCGACCCTGGACATCCAGCAGCAGGACTGGGGAGACCTGGTCACCAAACTGACCACCTCGTTGCCCGATGAAAACAACACCCCCGACGTGACCGAGCTGGGCAATACCCAGTCCTCGACCTTCACCAATGTGGGCGCGTTCCTCGACATCACCGACATGTACGACGAGCTCGGCGGTGACAAGCTGCTGCAGTCGTTCGTCGATGCAGGCATGGTGGGCGACAAGAACTTCGTGCTGCCGTACTACTTCGGCTCCCGAGCAGTGTTCGCCCGCTCCGACGTCTGGGCGGCGGCCGGGGTCGAGACCCCCACCACCCTCGACGAGTTCAACGCCGGCGTCGCCGCGGTCAACGCGGCCAACCCGCTGAACATCCCCGGCTTCTCGGGCTTCTACCTGGGCGGTCAGGACTGGCGGAACGGCATCTCCTGGATCTTCGCCAACGACGGGGAGCTCGCCACTGTCAAGGACGGAACCTGGACCTCGACCCTCGCGTCGGAGAACACCCTCACAGGGCTCGCCCAGCTGCAGGACCTGTACCGGTCCGCCTCCAACGCGCCCAACGACGCCAAGGACAGCAACCAGTACATCTACCTCAACGACAGCGACGAGATCAAGGATGCCGAGGGGGCCGTCACGGCCAACACCTCGCTCTCCGCCGCCACGATCATGGCCCCCACCTGGGCGCACTGGTCGATCGGAACCCTGGGCACCGACGCCGATGGCAAGGCCACCCGCACCTGGGACGACACCAAGAACACCGTCTTCGCCCTCCCCGGCAACGACGGCAAGCCCGCTCCGGTCTTCGCCGGTGGGTCCAACATCGGTATCTCGGCCACGAGCAAGCACCCCGACCTGGCCAAGAGCCTGATGAAGATCATCTTCTCGGAGGACTACCAGACCATGCTCGGCACGAACGGGCTGGGACCGGCGAACAGCGACTACGTCGACTCGCTCGGCGACGACCAGTTCGCCACGGCCCTGATCGCGTCGGCGTCGAACTCGAAGCTCACCCCGGCCGCGCCGGGCTGGGCCACGGTGGAAGGCTCGCTCGTGATGGAAGAGTTCTTCAGCAAGATCAAGGACGCGACCGATCTCAAGGCCCTCGCGCAGGAGTATGACAAGAAGCTCACGCCGATGCTGAACGGCGAGTAGCCTCCGGGCAGCACCCCCGGCCCCGGCGGGCCCGCCCCTCCTCACGAGGGGCGGGCCGGCCGGCTCCCCACCCGGCAGTACCGAAAGGAGAGCGGCGTGAGTACGCAGAATCTCGTGGTGGACCAGGCCGCTCCGGCGGGCCCGCTCCCACCCCGCCCGCCCCGGCCGCCCAAGCGCGGAAGGTCCACGCCGTACCTACTCGTGATCCCCGCCTGCGGAGTCCTGATCCTGGCGCTGGGCTACCCGCTCGTCTGGCAGTTCGTCACCTCGATGCAGAAGTTCGGGCTCTCCCAGCAGTTCGGCCAACCGCCGGAGTTCGTCTGGTTCGACAACTACGTGACCCTGTTCACCGACCCGTACATGTGGACCGTGGTGGCCAGGTCGCTGGCCTTCTGCCTGGTGACGGCCGGCGTCACTATGGCCATCGGCACCCTGATGGCCCTGCTGATGGATGCCGTGCCCGCCGCGGTGCGCATCACTCTGCAGATCTCGCTGCTGCTGGCCTGGGCCATGCCCGTCGTGGCGGCCATGACGGTGTGGAACTGGCTGATCGACTGGCGCCGCGGCGTGCTGAACAGCGTGCTCACGGGCATGGGTCTGGACTTCCAGAACCACAACTGGCTGGCCGAGCCGCTGTCGTTCTTCTTCATCGCGATGGTGATCGTGGTGTGGATGAGCGTGCCGTTCGTGGCCTTCTCCATCTACGCCGGCCTCACCCAGGTCTCCACCGAGGTGCTCGAGGCCGCCCAGCTCGACGGGGCCGGGCTCTCCCAGCGGCTGCGGTTCATCATCGTGCCGATCATCCGGCCGGTGCTCGCCATCATCCTGCTGCTGCAGGTGATCTGGGACCTGCGGGTCTTCACCCAGATCCGGCTGCTGCAGGACGCCGGATCGATCGCCTCCGAGACCAACCTGCTCGGCACCTATATCTACCAACTCGGCGTCGGCTCCAGCGACTTCGCCATGGCCAGCGCCGTGTCGATCTTCGTGCTCGTGCTCACCGTGGCGCTGAGCTGGTTCTACGTGCGCAGCATGCTCAAGGAGGACGACTCATGACCTCGACCGTTCAACCCGCCGGCACAGTTCGACGCCGCACCCGCCCGGTTCGGATCGTGCTCGGAGTCGTGGGCATCGTGGTCGCGCTGGTCTGGGCGTTCCCGGTCTACTGGATGCTCAATTCGGCGCTGCTGCCCAACGTGGTACTGCAGAGCAGCACCCCCACCTGGCTGCCGTTCGGCGGCTCGTTCGACAACTTCGCTGCCGTGTTCGCAGGCGGCACCTTCCTGCCCGCCCTGGGCATGAGCACCGCGATCGCCGGCATCACTGTGGTGTTCTGCCTGTTCTTCGCCTTCCTCGGCGCCCTGGCGATCAGCCGGTTCCGGTTCCGCGGTCGCACCGGGTTCGTGCTGGCCGTGCTGCTGATCCAGATGCTGCCCGCCGAGGGCCTCTTCATCGCCCAGTACAAGCTCATGGGCAGCCTCAACCTGCTCAACTCGATCGTGGGAGTGAGCGTCATCTACATCGCCGCCGTGGTTCCGTTCACGATCTGGATGCTGCGCGGTTTCGTCGCCGGGGTGCCGGCCGACCTCGAAGAGGCGGCCATGATCGACGGCCTGAGCCGCACCCAGGCGTTCCTGCGGATCACCTTCCCGCTCCTCGCCCCCGGGCTCGTGGCCTCCGGCGTGTACGCCTTCCTGCAGGCCTGGAACGAGTTCACGGTGGCCCTGGTGCTGCTGCAGGACAACTCCAGCCAGACGCTGCCGCTGTGGCTCCGCGGATTCATCCAGGCCAGCGCGAGCCGGGCCACCGACTGGGGCCAGGTGATGGCGGCGTCGACGCTGGTGGCCATCCCGGTGATCATCTTCTTCCTCATCGTGCAGGGCCGGATGACCAGCGGGCTGGTCAGCGGGGCGGTCAAGGGATGAGCACAAACCCGGCCGCCGCCGGTTCCGCCGCCGAGCCAATCGCCGAGCCCGTTGACGCCGACCTGCGCCGACACATCCGGACCACCCTGATGCCCGGCTTCGTGGGCACCGAGTTGCCCGGCTGGCTGGCCGAGCGCCTGAGCGACGGGCTGGGCGCCGTGTGCCTGTTCGGGCAGAACATCGTCTCGTCCGGGCAGTTGCGTGCGCTCACCGACGCCATCCGCGCCGCGAACCCGCTCGCGGTCATCGCGATCGACGAGGAGGGCGGCGACGTCACCCGGCTCTACTTCTCCTCGGGTTCGCCCTACCCGGGCAACGCCATCCTCGGCCGTATCGACGACGTCGGCTACACCGAGGAGGTGGCCCGCCAGGTGGGCTGGGAGCTGCGGAACGCCGGCTGCACCCTCACCTTCGCGCCGGACGCCGACGTGAACTCCAACCCGCTCAACCCGGTGATCGGCGTGCGCAGCTTCGGCGCCGACCCGGCCACGACGGCCCGGCACACCGCCGCCTGGGTGCGGGGCGTGCAATCCACCGGGGTGGCGGCGTGCCCCAAGCACTTCCCGGGCCACGGCGACACCGCGCAGGACTCCCACCTGGCCATGCCTGTGGTGGATGTGCCGCTGGCCACCCTGCGCGAGCGGGAGTTGGTGCCGTTCCGGGCCGCGATCGCCGCGGGGGCGAAGACCATCATGACCTCGCACATCCTGTTGCCCCGGATCGACCCGGAGAACCCGGCGACGCTCTCGCCAGGCGTGCTCGGCGGGCTGCTCCGCGGCGAGCTGGGCTTCGACGGTGTCATCGTCAGCGACGCCCTCGACATGGCGGGCGCCAGCGGCACCCTCGGCGTGCCAGGGGCGGCCGCAGCCGCCCTCGCCGCGGGCTGCGACCTGCTCTGCCTCGGCACCGAGAACACGGCCGAGCAACTCGACCGGATCGAGGCCGCGGTGCTCGCCGCCGTCGAAGCCGGTCGCCTGAGCGGCGACCGGCTCGCTGAGGCCGCTGGCAGAGTGCACGGCCTCGCCGGCGGGCTGCTCGGGGAGGCCCGGCAGGTACCGCTGCCGGAGGCCGCGCCGACGGCGGCCGAGCCGGCCTTCGACACCGCGCGCATCACGGCCTCCTTCGCCGTGAACGAGCAGGCCCGGCGCTGGCTGGCGGCGGCGCCGGCGGTCGTCACGGTGGTGCGGATCGACACCGAGAGCAATATCGCGGTGGGCGGCGCCCCGTGGGGACCGTTCGCCGAGGTGCTCGTCGACCCGGGCTCACGCCCGGCGGCGTTCTGGCAGGCCGGCCCCCTGATGCGGGCGAGCGCCCAGTCCTCCGCGCCCGAACCTGCCGCCGGGATACCGGTGCTGGTGATTGGCAAGGACAACCACCGGCATCCGTTCGCCCGCGACCTGATCGCTCTGCTGCGCACCCAGCGCGACGACGTGCTCGTGATCGACATGGGCTGGCCGTCGGACGACCTCGCCTATGCGGACATCGCCACCTTCGGCGCCTCCCGGCTGGCCGGTCGGGCCCTGCTCGAGCTGCTCGTGCCGGTCACCTGAGAGCCGGTCATCTGACCGATGGTCACCTGACGAGGTCGCGGGCGCGCAGGGCGCCGCCGAGCAGGCCGGCGTTCTCGCCGATCGACGCCGGCACGATCCGGGGCCGGCGGTGGAAGCTCAGCAGGGCGTCCACCCGCTCGCGCAGCGGAACGAAGAGGCGATCGCCGGCCTGGGCCAGCCCGCCCCCGATCACCACGGCCTCGGGGGCGAGGATCGCGGCCAGCTGGGCGATGCTGAGCGCGAGGGCATCCAGCGCCTCGCTCCAGATCGCGGTCGCCGCCGCGTCGCCGGCGTCGGCCCTGGCCAGCACCTCGCGCGCGCCCGTGACCGTTGTGCCGGTGCGCTGCTCGTAGCGGCGCACGATGGCGCCGGCCGACGCGATGGTCTCCAGGCAGCCGCGCGCGCCGCAGCCGCAGAGCGGGCCGGCCGGATCGACGATGGAGTGACCGATCTCGCCGGCGTACCCGCCACCGGTGTGCGCCCGGGAGTCGATGAACAGGGACCCGGCGATGCCGGTGCCGATGACCAACACCACCACGGTGCGAAACGGCCGGGCGGCGCCGAGCCGGAACTCGGCCTCACCGGCGGCCCGCACGTCGTGTGAGAACGTGGTGGGCAAGTGGATGTGTTCTTCGGTGAGCTGTGCGAAGGGCACGTTCGACCAGTGCAGGTTGGTGGACAGCACGCCGATGCCGGCGTCGTCATCGACAACACCGGGAACCAAGAGCCCCACCGCGCGCGGGTGGATGCCGGGGAAGTCCGCGGCGAACTGCTGCCGCAGCTCCTCAACCCGGTGAACGACCGCGAGTGCGGTGCCGTCGCCCCTGCGCGGGGTGGGTGTGCGGCTGAGCCCGAGCATGCGACCTGCCTCGTCGAAGAGGGCCGCCTTGGTGTCGGTGCCGCCCACGTCCACCGCGATCACGGCCTCGCCGGAGCCGAGCGGGAGAGCCTGGTCGACCATCGAGGCGAGGGTCATGGCGGGGGCTCCTCAGCGGTCGATTGGTGTGCCAATTCTCCCACGCTCAGATCACGTTTGTAAAGGTCGGTAACAATTAGTCGCCCGGTGTGGGCCCGCGGCGTACAGTGTGCGGCGTCAGGGAATCCACCGATGCTGGAGGCGCTCGTGATCATCACCGAAGCCTGGGTCACGACCGGCGACCACCGCATCTCGCGCCGGGACCGCGCGGTCGCGGCACCCGAGGCCGACGAGGTGCTCGTGGAATGCCTGGCCTGCGGCGTCTGCCGCACCGACCTGCACGTCGTGGACGCAGAGCTGCCGCCGCACCGGAGCGCCGTGGTGCCCGGGCACCAGGTGGTCGGCGTGGTCATCGCGACCGGCCCGGCCGTGCGCCGGCTGCACCGGGGCGACCTGGTGGGGATCGCCTGGCTGAGGGAGACCTGCGGCAGCTGCGACTACTGCCTCACCGGGCGGGAAAACCTCTGCGCCTCCGCCCAGTTCACCGGCTACGACGCCGACGGCGGCTTCGCCCGGCACGCCGTGGTGCGGGAGCCGTTCGCCTACCCGCTGCCGGCCGGCACCGACCCTGTCGCCGCGGCGCCGCTGCTCTGCGCGGGCATCATCGGCTACCGGGCGCTGCGCCGGGCCAATCTGCCGCCCGGCGGCCACCTCGGCCTGTACGGTTTCGGCTCCAGCGCGCATCTCACGGCCGCCCTCGCGCTGGCGGCCGGGGCATCCGTCTCGGCGATGACCCGTGGCGACGCCAACCGGGACCTCGCCCGCACGATGCCGCTCCGCTTCGTCGGCGACGAGACCTCCCGGCCGCCCGACGACCTGGATTCCGCGATCCTGTTCGCCCCCGCCGGCGGGCTCGTGCCCGTGGCGCTCGCGGCGACCCGGCCCGGGGGCACTGTCGTGGTCGCCGGCATCCACCTCAGCGACATCCCGGCGCTCGGCTACGAGGAGCACCTCTTCCACGAGCGCGACCTGCGCAGCGTCACCTGCAACACCCGCGCGGACGGCCGCGAGTTCCTGCGCCTGGCCCAGAACCTCGGCCTGCACCCAACGGTGACGACCTACGGGTTCGACCAGGTCGACCAGGCGCTCGACGACCTGCGCGCCGGACGCGCCTCGGGGTCGCTGGTGGTATCGATCGGGCGGGCTCAGGCCCCCACGTAGGACGCGAGGTGCTGGCCGGTGAGGGTGGACCGGTCGGCCACGAGGTCGGCGGGCGTGCCCTCGAAGACGATTCGGCCGCCGTCGTGGCCGGCACCGGGGCCCAGGTCGATGATCCAGTCGGCGTGCGCCATCACGGCCTGGTGGTGCTCCACCACGATCACCGACTTGCCGGAGTCGACCAGCCGGTCGAGCAGGCCGAGAAGCTGTTCCACGTCGGCCAGGTGCAGGCCGGTGGTGGGTTCGTCGAGAACGTAGATGCCGCCCTTCTCCGAGAGGTGGGTGGCCAGTTTCAGCCGCTGCCGTTCGCCGCCGGAAAGGGTCGTGAGCGGCTGCCCCAGACTGAGGTAGCCGAGTCCCACATCCGCCATGCCCGTGAGGATCGTGTGCGCGGCCGGCGTCTTCGCCTCGCCGGAGGCGAAGAAGTCCACGGCCTCGGTCACCGACATCGCGAGGACCTCGCTGATGTCGCGTCCGCCCAGGTGGTACTCCAGCACGGATGCGTCGAACCGCTTGCCCTCGCACACCTCACAGGTGGTCGAGACGCTCGCCATGATGCCCAGGTCGGTGTAGATCACGCCGGCGCCGTTGCAGTTGGGGCAGGCGCCCTCGGAGTTGGAGCTGAACAACGCCGGTTTCACGCCATTGGCCTTGGCGAAGGCCTTGCGGATCGGTTCGAGCATCCCGGTGTAGGTGGCCGGGTTGCTGCGCCGGGACCCCTTGATGCCGGCCTGGTCGATGGACACCACGCCCGCGCCGGCGGGAATCGAGCCGTGCACGAGCGAGCTCTTGCCGGAACCGGCGACCCCGGTGAGCACCACGAGGACGCCGAGGGGGATGTCGACGTCGACGTCCTGCAGGTTGTTCGCCGTGGCGCCGCGGATCTGCAGACTGCCGGTGGCCGTGCGCACGGCCGGCTTCACGGCCGCCCGGTCGTCGAGGTGCCGCCCGGTGAGGGTGTCGCTGGCCCGCAGTCCCTCGAGGGTGCCCTCGAAGCAGATCTCGCCGCCCGCGGTGCCGGCGCGGGGGCCCAGGTCGATCACGTGGTCGGCGATGGCGATCATCTCCGGCTTGTGTTCCACCACGAGCACGGTGTTGCCCTTGTCGCGCAGCCGCAGCAGCAGCTCGTTCATGCGCTGGATGTCGTGCGGGTGCAGGCCGATCGTGGGTTCGTCGAAGACGTAGGTGACATCGGTGAGCGACGAGCCCAGGTGCCGGATGATCTTGGTGCGCTGCGCCTCCCCGCCGGAGAGGGTACCGGAGGGGCGGTCGAGCGAGAGGTAGCCGAGCCCGATCTCCACAAAGGAGTTGAGGGTGTGCCGCAGCTCAGCCAGCAGCGGCGCCACCGACGGTTCGTCCAGCCGGTTCACCCACTCGGCCAGGTCGCTGATCTGCATCGCGCAGGCTTCGGCGATGTTCAGACCGTCGATGCGCGACGACCGTGCGGCCTCGCTCAGCCTGCTGCCGCCGCAGTCGGGGCAGGTCGCGAACGTCACGGCCCGGTCCACGAAGGCGCGGATGTGCGGCTGCATGGCCTCCCGGTCCTTCGACAGCATCGACTTCTGCACCTTGGGGATCAGGCCCTCGTAGGTCATGTTGATGTCGCCGACCTTGACCTTGACCGGCTCCTTGTAGAGGAAGTCCTGCAACTCGCGCTTGCTGTAGTCCCGGATCGGCTTGTCGGCGTCGAGGAAGCCCGAGCCGGTGAAGATGCGCACGCCCCAGCCATCCGCGGTGTAGCCGGGAATGGTGAGCGCGCCCTCGTTCAGCGACTTGGAGTCGTCGTAGAGCTGGCTGCGGTCGATGTCGTTGACCGTGCCCATGCCCTCACAGCGCGGGCACATGCCGCCCGTGACGCTGAAGCTGCGCCGCTCCTTCACGGTGACGCCGCCGCGTTCCATGGTGACTGCGCCCGCGCCGGAGACCGAGGCGACGTTGAAGGAGAACGCCTGGGGCGCGCCGATGTGCGGGTCGCCGAGCCGGCTGAACAGGATGCGCAACGCCGCGTTGACGTCGGTGGCGGTGCCAACGGTGGAACGGGAGTTGGCGCCCATCCGCTCCTGGTCCACGATGATCGCCGTGGTCAGGCCGCTGAGCACGTCCACATCGGGCCGGGCCAGCGTGGGCATGAAGCCCTGCAGGAAGGCGCTGTAGGTCTCGTTGATCATCCGCTGCGACTCGGCCGCGATGGTGCCGAACACCAGCGAGCTCTTGCCGGAACCGGAGACCCCGGTGAACACCGTGAGCCTGCGCTTGGGGATCTCGACAGTGATGTCCTTGAGGTTGTTTTCCCTGGCCCCCTGCACCCGGATCAGATCGTGACTATCGGCGAGCATGCTCATGGTGTCTCCTCGTGCGTCGTCTGGCTTGATTCAAGCAGAGCCGGTGCCACTGGTCGAGCCACGCCGGGTAGATTTGAAGGTAGTGCGCGTATTTCCGTGCACTACAAGAGGTAGGAATTGAGCACGTGGCTGACACAACCATGACCCCGGGCACCGAGGTGTCCCCGAAAGAGGTCGAGGCCCAGGCCGTGCGCCGGCGCACCTTCGCCGTCATCTCGCACCCCGACGCGGGTAAGTCCACGCTCACCGAGGCGCTGCTGCTGCACGCCCGCGCCATCACCACCGCCGGCGCCACGCATGGCAAGGCCGGCCGCCGCGGCACCGTCTCCGACTGGATGACCATGGAGCAGGAGCGTGGCATCTCGATCACCTCCGCCGCCATCCAGTTCGAGTACCGCGACAGCGTGATCAACCTCGTCGACACCCCCGGTCACGCCGACTTCTCCGAGGACACCTTCCGGGTGCTCTCCGCTGTGGATGCCGCCGTCATGCTCGTCGACGCCAGCAAGGGCCTCGAGGTGCAGACCATGAAGCTCTTCGAGGTGTGCAAGCAGCGGGGACTGCCCGTCATCACCGTGATCAACAAGTGGGACCGGCCCGGCTCCGCCGCCCTCGACCTGATGGACGAGATCCGCACCCGCACGGGCCTGATCCCCACCCCGCTCACCTGGCCGGTCGGCATCGCGGGCGACTTCCGCGGCGTGATCGAACGGGAGAGCAGCGACTTCATCCGCTTCAACCGCACCGCCGGCGGCGCCACCCGCGCCGACTCCGAGCGCACCACCGCCGACGAGGCCGCCGCCGCCGAGGGCGACGCCTGGGTTGCCGCCGCCGAGGAGTCCGAACTCCTCGCCGAAGAGGGCCAGAACCACGACGAGGAGTCGTTCCTCGGCGGCGTCACCACCCCGGTGCTGTTCTCCGCCGCGGTGCTCAACTTCGGTGTGCAGCACATCCTCGACACCCTGGTGGACTTCGCCCCACCCGCCGAGGCGCGCCTGGACGCCGACGGCGGCCACCGCCCGGTGACCAGCCCGTTCTCTGGCTTCGTCTTCAAGGTGCAGTCCGGAATGAACTCCTCGCACCGCGACTACGTCGCCTTCGTGCGGGTCTGCTCCGGCCAGTTCCGCCGTGGCATGGTCGTCACCCACTCCGCCACCGGCCGGCCCTTCGCCACCAAGTACGCCCAGCAGCTCTTCGGCAAGGACCGCGAGGTGGCCGAGGAAGCCTGGCCCGGCGACATCGTGGGCCTGGTCAACGCATCCGCGCTCCGCGTCGGCGACTCCATCCACGAGGGTGTCCCTGCCGTCACCTTCCCACCGCTGCCGATGTTCGCGCCCGCGCACTTCCGCGCCGTGCGCCCCGCCGACACCAGCAAGCACAAGCAGTTCCGCCGCGGCATCGACCAGCTCGACCACGAGGGCGTCATCCAGGTGATGCGCTCCGACCTCCGCGGCGACCAGGCCCCGGTGCTCGGCGCCGTCGGCCCGATGCAGTTCGAGGTCGTCGAAGAGCGGATGTCGCACGACTTCGGCGCCGCCATCCGCAGTGATGTGCTGCCGTACCAGCTGGCCCGCCGCACCGACAAGGAGAGCGCGGCGATCCTCGGCCACGACCGTCAGGTGGAGGTGCTGCGCCGCAGCGATGGCACCCTGCTGGCCCTGTTCAGCACCCCGTGGCGGCTGCGCAATACCGTGCGCGACCACCCGGAGCTGCTGCTCGAAGACCTCGCCGGCGGCGGGCCCATCGACGAGGTGCGCTACTAGCCTCTGCGCCGGGCCGGGCCGGGCCGGATCCAATCCGGTTCCGTCGTGCCGCCGAACTACACTCGAGTACATACATACACATAGAGTTGCCGAGTGGCGATGATAGGGGAGAGTGTCATGAAGTCTTTTGCCTGCGGTGACGTGGTTCCGGGTTGTGCGGCCAGCTGGGTCAGCACGACCGATGACGAGATTCTTGTTCTCGTGGCCCAGCATGCCGCCACAGCGCACGGGATCACGACGGTGACTGACGAGCTGGTCGCGAGCATCACCGACCGGATCGTGACCGTCTCCTGACGCACGCCCTGTCCGACGCGGACTGGACCGCCCTGCTGGACGCCGTCGGCGCCGGAACCGGGGTGTCGGCCGCCTTCCAACCGATCGTCGACACCGCCCGCGGCGTCGTGGTGGGGTTCGAGGGCCTGGCCCGCTTCGAGATGCCCGACGGCGCCGGTGTGGAGGACCTGTTCGCGCGGGCGCGCGCGACGGGCCGTGCCGCGGAGATCGAGGCAGCTTGCCTGCGCGTGATCCTCGCCGAACGAGGGACGCTGCCGGCCAATTGCTTCCTCACCGTGAACGTGTCGCCGCCGGTGCTCCGGGCCGAGGTCATCCGCGCGGTCTGGCGGGAGCACCCCGATCTGCAGGGCGTCTTCGTGGAGCTCACCGAACAATCGTCGATCGAGTCCACCACCGAGCTGGAGCCGGAGCTCGACGCCATCCGTGCCGCCGGCGGCCTCATCGCCGTGGACGATCTCGGCTCGGGATATGCCGGGTTGTCGCGCCTGCTCGCCTTGAAGCCTGCGCTGATCAAGCTCGACCGGGAACTCATCAAGGGCATCGACGCCGACGAGGCGAAGCGTGCCCTCGTGGAGATGATCGGCACCTTCGCGAGCCGAATCGACTCCTGGGTGCTGGCCGAGGGCATCGAGACAGCCGCGGAGTACGACACCATCACGGCACTCGGGGTTCCCCTCGCCCAGGGGTACTACCTCGCCCGGCCCGGGCCCGCCTGGCCGGCCCTGGCGACAACGGTGCTGCCGGCCAAGGTGTCGAATCCGGTGCCCACCGTGCGCGACCTGCTCGACGTGGCCCCCGCCGTGGCGAGCGTCGCGTTGGCCGCCCAGATCTTCACCGACGAGCCCGGGGTGCGCACCGTGGTTCTCATCGACCACCACACCCGACCGGTCTCGGTTCTCGACAGCGAGAGCGCCCACCTCGGCATGGCCGTGGATGCGCTGCGGGTCACCCTCGACACCCCGGTGCGGGATGCCCTGCTCCGGGCGATCACCCGCGACCGGGCCCACCGTTACGATCCGCTGATCGTCACCGACAACGCCGGCCGCTACGCCGGCATCGTGCGTCTGGAACGGCTGGTCACCACCGCGGTTCGGTGACCGGTCCCTCAGCCGCGGCTAGGGTATCGATGTGACCACTGATCGGCGCACGGCCCTGAGGCGCAGGTATCTGAATCTCGGTCTGGGTGAACTGGCCGCGTGCCTCGTTTTCACCGTGGTGGCCGGCGCCATGGTGGTTCCCCGGCTGGAGTCCGCCGGGGACACGGCCGCTGTGTGGTCGGCGCTGCTCCCGCTGCTCGTGGTTCTCGCGCAGGCCGGCGCCTATTGGCTCCTGGCCTTCAGCTGGGTCGAACGGGCGGCGATGCCCGCTTCGCTCGCGGCCGTGAACCGGGCATTCCGCATGCTGGATGTGCTGCTGCTGGCGGTCGGCCTCGTCGGCGTAGTGATCTGGTGGCCGGAGAACATCGCCGTCGCCGTGCTCATAGTGGCCGTGTGGGCATTCGGGGCGGTGGAATACCTCAACTACTTCGTCGTGCGCCTGGCCTACCCCGCCACACGCTGGCTCACCTCGGTGCGCCGCGCGCAGACGCCCCGACTGGTGCTGGACCTGCGGGATTCGGCCTAGCCGCGCCCGGGTCAGTCGCGGCCGGACAGCAGGAGGTCCAGGCTGTCGAAGAACTCGTTGTAGCCGACCAGGGTCTGAGCCAACTGCTCGGTGGTGAGGTCGTCCCGGGGTTGGGTGAGCCGCATCTCGGTGCCGCCTTCGGCCGGCGCAAAGGTCACCACGACGGGTTCCACGGTGTCGGTTGCCGGGTCGTCGTCCATGGTGAAGGCCAGGAGGTGCGGTGGCTCGACCTCGGTGTAGCGGCCGTGCCATTGGATGGCGGTGCCGTCGGGAACCCGCATCTCGGCAGTCCAGAGTCCGCCCACCCGCACGTCCATCGACACGGTTTCCGGGGGAACCTCGACGGCCGGGCCGCCGAACCACACGGCGAACTGCTCGGGCTTGGTCCAGGCGGCGAACACGCGCTCGGGCGGCGCCGCGATGGTGCGGGTGATGGTCAATCCGACGCTCATGAGCGGCCTCCTCAGTCGGCGACGCGTTTCGCCACGACAATAGCGCGCCTGCGCGCGCCGGTGTGGTCGGCAGGGTCAGGTGTCTCAGCTGCCGCCCGAACCCTCGGCGCGGACGCTGGGGTAGAGCGTGCCCGCGCTCGCCGGAAAAAAGAACCAGACCGGGGAGCCGACGGCCGGGTCGAGCCGGGCCGCCTGCTGTGGGCTGACATCCGCGGCCAGCACGGAGCTGCGGACTCGCACGACGTCGCCGCGGGGTTCGAGGTCGATCATGCGCGCGCACACCCGGGTGACGTTCGGGTCGGTGGGCTGCTCGACGGTCACCGTGACCGCGGCGGGACGAACCGCGAGTGACAGCAGGGCGCCCTCTGGCGCGGTCCCGTCGGCGGCGAGGGTGATCTCGTCGCCCTCCGCAGTCAGGAGGGTGTGACCGCGACGGATGCCGGTGACCAGGTTGACCCCGGCCAGCCCGGCCGCGAAGGCGCCCCGGGGAAGGTCGAAGACCTCGGCGGGGGTGCCCTGGTCGCTGATCCGGCCGTTCTCCACGATGACCACCCGGTCGGCGAGCGTGTACGCGTCGAGCACATCGTGCGTCACGATGACGGCGCTGCGATCGACAAGCACGCGGCGCAGCATCCGCCGCACCGCGGGCGCCACCGAGACGTCGAGGGCGGCCAGCGGTTCGTCGAGCAGGAGCAGGCCGGGGTCGGAGGCCAGGGCGCGGGCCACCGCGATGCGTTGCGCCTGCCCGCCGGACAGCTCGGCCGGGCGGCGCGCCGCGAGCGGTTCGGCATCCACTTCGCCGAGCCAGCGGGCGGCCGTCTCGCGGGCGCTGGCCGCCCCGGCGCCGGCGCTGCGCGGGCCGAACGCGACGTTGTCGAGCACGCTGAGGTGCGGAAAGAGCAGGGGCTCCTGGGCGAGGAGGGAGACGCCGCGCTGATGCGCCGGCCGCCAGATACCGCGGCCCGGCCCGGCCGGCAGGTCGAACAGCACCGTGCCGTCCAGCTCGCTCCGCCCGCTGTCGGGCCTGATCAGGCCGGCGATCGCGCCGAGCAGGGTGGACTTGCCGGCGCCGTTCGGGCCGAGGACCGCGACCGTCTCGCCGGCCGCCACGGTGAGGTGCAGGCGCACATCCCGCTCGGCGACATGCACGTAGACGGAGAAGCTCACGAGGGCACCCGAGCCGGCCGCACGGCGGGCACACCCACGCGGTGGGCCAGGCTCACGATCACGATCGCCACGAGCACCAGCACGAGCGAGAGGGCCACCGCGGTGTCGGGGTCGGTCTCGCGCTGCAGGTAGATCTCCAGCGGCAGGGTGCGGGTGGTGCCCTGCAGGCTGCCGGCGAAGGTGAGGGTGGCGCCGAACTCGCCGAGCGCGCGGGCGAACGACAGCACGGCGCCGGAGATGACGGCCGGCACGACGAGCGGCAGGGTGATGCGCCGCAACACCGTCGTGGGGCTCGCGCCGAGGGTGGCGCCGACGGCCTCGTAACGAGTGCCCACCGTGCGCAACGCGCCTTCGAGGCTGAGCACCAGGAAGGGCAGGGCCACAAAGGTCTGCGCGATGACGACGGCCGTGGTCGAGAAGGCGATCTCGATGCCGAGTGCCTGGAAGGTCTGGCCCATCAGGCCCCGGCGGCCGAAGGTGTAGAGCAGGGCGATGCCGCCCACCACCGGCGGGAGCACAAGCGGCAGCAGTACCAGCGAGCGGAGTACCTTCTGACCCCAGAAGTCGGTGCGGGCCAGCACGAGGGCCATGGGTACGCCGAAGAGCACGCAGAGCGCCGTGGCCGCGAGCGAGGTGCGCAGGCTGAGCAGCAGCGCGGCGACCGAGGACTCCGAGGTGATCAACGGAACAAATTCCGCCCAGTTGACCCGCAGCACCATCGCCGCCAGGGGCAGCAGCACAAATGCCGCGCCGACGACGGCGACGGCGGCGACCCAGGCAGGGACGCCGGAATACTGTTTCGCTGCCGGGCTCATGCGGCTACGGGGCCCCGAACCCGGCGGCCGCCAGCACGCGCTGACCGGCGCTACCGGTGACGTAGTCGATGAAGGCCTGGGCCAGAGCGGCTGCGGCAGAGTCCTCAAGCGCCACGATCGGGTAGGTGTTCACGGCCTCACCGGACTCGGCGAACTCGATGCCCTCGACGGCGTCACCCGCCGCCTGGACATCCGTGACATAGACGAGGCCGGCATCCGCCTGGCCGGAGGTGATCTTGCCGAGCACATCGGTGACCGACGACTCTTCGCTCACCGGCGTGAGGTTCACTCCGGCCGCCGTCGCCACGGCGGCGGTGGCGGCGCCGCACGGTACCTCGGGGGCGCACACCACGAGTTGGAGGCCGGGGGAGGCCAGGTCGGCGAAGTCGGTGATGCCGGCGGGGTTGCCCGGCGGCACGGCGATCTCGAGCACATTGGTGGCGAAGTCGACGGGGCCGGTCTGCTGGAGGCCGGCATCCGTGAGCTTGGTCATGTTCTTGGTGTCGGCGGAGGCGAACACGTCGGCCGGGGCGCCCTCGGTGATCTGGGTGACGAGGTCGGAGGAGCCGGCGAAGGTGAGCGCCACGGTGGTGCCGGGGTGCTCGGCCTCGAAAGCGTCGGCGAGTTCGGTGAACGTGGCAGTGAGCGAGGCCGCGGCGAACACCGTGATGCTGCCCTCGAGGCCGTCGGCCGAGGATGTGGGGGCCGTCCCGGCGGGTGCAGCGCAACCCGTGAGACCGGCGGCGAGGATGCCGAACGCGGCCAGCAGAGCGAATGGACGGAGGCGACGTGTGCCGGTCACGATTTGCCCGCCGGGGTCTCGACGATGACTGTGGTGGCCTTGACGACGGCGATGGCCACCGAGCCGAGTTCGAGGCCGAGCTCGCGCACGGCCTCGCTGCTCATCAGCGACACCACCCGGTGCGGACCGCACTGGATCTCGACCTGCGCCATGACGGTATCCATGACGATGTCGGTCACCAGGCCGACGAAACGGTTGCGGGCTGAGCGGCCGATCCCGGACGGGTCGTCGGGCAGCACCGCGTTCTGACGGGCCAGCCGGGCCAGCGCGAGGCCGTCGACGACAGTGCGGGAGGAGGCATCCTTCGAGCTGGGCAGGGTGCCGTTGTCGATCCAACGCCGCACGGTGTCGTCGCTGACGCTGAGGAACGCGGCGGCGTCTTTGATCCGTATCTGAGGCATGAAACGTACTCTATATCCGTTTTCACGGAAATGAACTCGCGTGGGGGCGCAGCGACCTCAGCGTTGACGGCGTCGTCGTCGTGGCACGACGTCGTCGATTGCCGGGGCGAGGTCGGGCCAGGCGAAGGTGTACCCGGCGGCGAGCAGGAGTTCCGGCTGCACCCAGCGACTCTTCAACACCAGCTCGGGTTCGGTGCGGAGCAGCCACATGGCAGGCTCGAGCATCCAGCGGAATGCCGGCAGGCCAATCGGGGCCCCCACCGCGCGGCGCAGCGTGGCCATGAGCGTGCGATTGTCGCTCGCGTGCGGCGCGGCCAGGTTGACCGGCCCGGCGATCTCTGGGTGGGCGACGATGAACGCGATGGCGCCGATCACATCGTCGATGTGGATCCAGCTGAAACGTTGCCGCCCGCGGGAGCGGTGGGACGGAGCCCTGCGGTCGCCGGAGGGATGGGCGCCGATGCCGCGGTAGCGCCGGTGCGGGAACCACCGGCCGTCGAACTGAGGCCCGCCCAGCCCGGCCCTGGCCAGGCGTTCGAGGATCGCGGTGGCGGGGCCGTCGCCGAGCACGATCGCCATCCGGAGCGCCACCCGCCGGGTCTGGGGCAGGTCGCCGGCGAAGAACTCGCGCTCCCAGTCGCGGGCGATGTCCACCGAGAAGCCCGAGCCGATCTCCCCGGTGGTCTCGGTCATCGGGCGGTCCAACGCGTATCGGTAGATGGTCGCCGTGCTCGCGTTCAGCCACAGCCGTGGCGGCCGCTCGCTCGCCGCGACAGCCTCGTGGAGCTTTCTGGTGGTGCCGACCCGGGAGCGCAGGATCTCGGCGCGATTGGCATCCGTGTACCGGCAGTTCACGATCTTTCCGGCCAGGTTCACCATGAGATCGGCGCCGTCGACCAGTGACAGCACGGCGTCGTCGTCGTCCCACCTCGCGTCGGGACCGGAGCGGCCGATGCAGGCGACCTGGTACCCCTGGTCGCGGAGCTCGCGAACGAGCCTCTGGCCGATGAATCCGGATGCCCCGGCTACCACTGCGCGTTTTCTCGTGTCCCCCACGGGCTCAGCTTACGAGGTGCGGCACGGGGCGCGAGCGTCTGACCGGGGGCTTTCTCTCCCTGGCATCTTGTGCAAATACAAACAGATGTAGTAAATTTACTACATGAAGAAGCAAGTGCAGGATGAGCAGCCTCAGTTCTACACGCGGCTGCCCGTGCTGCGCGCCGAGCGCGGCATGAGTCGCAAAGAGCTCGCCGAGTTGGCCGGGGTGCACTACCAAACCATCGGCTACCTCGAGCGCGGGGAGTACAGCCCGAGCCTGGTGCTCGCGCTGCGCATTGCCGCGGCACTGGGGGTTCCGCTCGATGCCGTCTTCTCGCTGACCCCGTTCGCCAGCATGGCCGACCAGCTCTACAACACCGAAGGAGAACGCCGATGAACGCATCCTTGACCTCCCAACAGCGCCGCGCGGCCCGACTGGACGACCCGTCGATGGAGAACCTGCGCAACCCGCGCGCACGTCGCCTCTTGGCTGCCGGACTCATCGCCATCCTGGTGGTGGAGGGGGTGCTCATCGGCATGGCTGGGCTGATGGCCGTCGGCGTCTTCGTCGGCGGCATGGTGGTGCTCATGATTGCGATGGTGATCACGCTCGGCGGTCTCAAGGCCTCCACGCGCGGCGTTGAAGAGCTGTCGCCCGAGGTGCTCGACGAGCGGCAGGCACAGATCCGTGGCCTGGTCTACGCGCAGTCGTACCGGGTGCTCTCGGTGGTCTTCGTGATCACCGTGGCGCTCATGCTTCTGACCCAGAGCCCCTGGTGGGCCGCACCTGCCGAGGTGATGGTGATCATCCCCGTGATCGCCTGGCAGCTGATCATCACCATCCCGACCTTCGTGACGGCGCTGCGGATGAAGGTGTAGGCATTCGACCTCTGTGTGTACGAACGTACGCGAGTAGTGTACGTTCGTACGCATGATTGACTATTTCGCGGGAGACGACCGCACCAACCGCGAGCGGATGCTCGCCGGAGATCCCTACATCGCCGACGACCCCGACCTCGAGAAGGCGGCCCACCGCGCTGTGCGGCTGGCCGGCGACTATCAGGCGGCGTTCGCGGCCGATGCGGCCACGGCCAGGCCGATCCTGGACGACCTGATCGGAGACCTGGGCGAGGGCGCCTTCATCAAGCCGCCGCTGTTCGTGGACTACGGCGAGCACATCACCGTGGGCGCCGGCACCTTCATCAACTACAACCTCACCGCCCTCGACGTCGCCACGATCACCATCGGACGGGACTGCCAGCTCGGCCCGAACGTGCAACTGCTCACCCCCACTCATCCGCTCGCCGCCGAGCCCCGCCGCGACAAGGTCGAGGCCGCGCTGCCCATCGTGCTGGGTGACAACGTCTGGCTCGGCGGCGGTGTCATCGTGCTGCCCGGGGTGAGTATCGGCGACAACAGTGTGATCGGAGCCGGTTCCGTGGTCACCAAGGACGTGCCGGCGAACGTGATCGCCGTGGGTAACCCGGCCCGCGTCATCCGTGCGCTGCCGGACGACGAGCGGTGACCCGCCGTCTCGACCCCGACCGGCGCGACCGCATCATCGACGCCTGCCTGGAGCTGATCGCGGAGGTCGGCGTGGCGGGCACCTCGCATCGCAAGGTCGCCCAACGGGCGAATGTGCCGCTCGGCTCGATGACGTACCACTTCACCGGCATGGAGGAACTGCTGCGGGAGGCCTTCACCCGGTTCTCGGACACCGTGGTGGCCGTGTTCGAGAGCCGGCTGGCGGCGGCCGGGAGCCTGGCCGAGGCCCGGGCTGCGGTGGTCGGAATCATCAACGACGACCTGTTCGCCTCCCCGCACGAGCTTGTGCTGACCCACGAGCTGTACGCCCTGGCCGCGCGCAATCCCGAGTACCGGCAGATCACCCACCGATGGATGGGCCGCAGTCGCATCGCGCTCGAACGCCACTTCTCCCCGGACACGGCTGCCCAGCTGGATGCGCTGATCGAGGGTTTGTCCATCCACCGGGCCCTCGACACCGCACCGGCCGACCCGCACCGCACGGTGGACGCCGTGGCGCGGATCACGGCACGGTAGCGGGCCGGCAGGCAGTGGGCGGCTAGACCTCCGCGGCCTCGTGCGTCGAGCTCGTGCGGTACTCCGTGTAGGTGTACGGGTTGTCGAGGATCTTCGTGGCCGGGATGTCGGGGTTCATGCCCGCGTTCCAGACCTCCTCGCCGAGGGTGGACTGCAGGTGGGTGATGGTGTCCTCCACCGCGGTGCGGGCCGTCGCGAGCTGGTCGCCGACGAGGGCGTTGGCGTACTTGACGATCTTCCCGTTCACGAGCACGGTGTGCACGTCGCCCCGGTTGGCCTGCAGGGCGATGTGCCCGTAAGGGTTCAGGACCGGGAACATCGACGGTGAGGCGTCGTTCTTCACCAGCACCACATCCGCCTTCTTGCCCACTTCGATGGAGCCCAGGGTGGCCTCCTTGCCGAGCGCCGCTGCGCCGCCGCGGGTGGCCCAGTCCACCACGTGTTCGGCGCGCAGGTGCGAGTGCGTGACGGTGTCGCCCAGCTCGTGTGCCTTCATGTGCTCGATCGAGCGGTCGGCGCCGAGGGTGGTGCGCATGGCGGCGAACAGGTCGCTGCTGAACCAGACGCTGGTGTCGACCGACAGCGACACCGGGATGCCGTGCGAGCGCAGCACCCACGACGGCGGGTAGCCCTGGCCGCAGCTCTGCTCGCTCTCGGTCGACAGCGACACCGATCCGCCGGTGGCCGCGATGCGCTGGTAGGAGTCGTCGGAGAGGGTGGCCGCGTGCACGTAAACCGTGCCGGGGGTCATGAAGCCGTTCTCGTACATCAGCCGGATGCCGTCGTCGTTGGTCGCACCCCACACCCCGGCGTGCGTGGTGACGGCCAGGTCGAGGTCGCGGGCCACCTCGAACGCGCGCCGCTCGGGAAAGGTCGGATCGCCGGTGACGTCGAACGCCATCTGGAAGCCGAGCATCTCGTTGCCCTTCTCGCGGGCGGCGGCGAAGGCCGTGAACTCGTCGGAGTCCGACCACTCCCAGGGGCCGGCGAAGATGTTGCCGTAGGCCAGCACCGAGCGGCCGGGCGCCTCCTGCAGCGCCGCGAGCGCTGCCTCGGCGTGCGGGGTGGTGCGCAAGCCGTGCGACCAGTCCACCGTGGTGGTGATGCCGGCGTCGATGGCGTCGAGGGAGGAGAGCAGGTTGCCGGCGTAGACATCCTGCGGGCGGAAGTGCTTGCCGTGCTCGAGGTAGTACCAGACGAAGTACTGGGTGAGGGTCCAGTCGGCGCCGTAGCCGCGCATCGCGGTCTGCCACATGTGCCGGTGGGTGTCGATCATGCCCGGCATCAGGATGCCGCCGGCCGCGTCGATCTCGAAGGTGCCGTCGGGCACGACGAGGTGCGGGCCGATCGCCGCGATGCGCTCGTCGACGATGAGCACATCGGTGTGCGGCAGGATCTGCCGGCCGGCATCCATCGTGAGCACGGTGGCGTCGCGGAAGACCGTGGCGGGCGGCGTGTGGTCGGGCAGGGCGGGAACGGGGGTGACGGGCATGACGGGCTCCTTTGCCGGGACAAGCGAATGACGAATGGAGGAACTGGGGGCTGGTGGCGGTGTTACAGGGCGACGCTCGGGTACTCCTTGCCCATCCAGTGGGCGAGGTTGGCGCCGTACTCCCGTTGGAAGGAGAGCGGGCCGGACCGGGCGGCGTAGTCGGCGTCGTAGATGGCGATGAAGATCGTGAGCGAGAGGAAGAAGTGCGCGCCGAGTTCGAACAGGGTCACGTAGTCGTGCTCGACGAGCGCGCGGCGTTCGGTGTCGGTGAAGCCCAGCCAGGTGGTGCGTTCCACCCGGTTCAGCCAGAGTCCGCGCTCGGTTTCCCACCAGGCCACCAGCTCGGCCGGATCGGCCTTGTACCGGGCGAGCAGCTCGGGGTCGGCGTCGACCTGGAAGAGGAACTTATTGACGTAGTAGGTGCTCACGACGGCGCCCCCTCCGGGTACCAGGTCACGTAGGCCTCGCGGGTGTGGAAGAGGTCGAGGCTGTCGACGTAGGACGCCTCGATCGGCCCGGCGATGCCCATCATCAGGATCAGGTCCATGAACCCGTGGGTGGCGTTGCCGGCGCCCGACATGCTCTCGTGGGTGACGTTGGCGAGGATCCCGTCGATGTCGCCGGTGCGCAGCCACTCGATGGCTTGCAGGTCGAACTCCGGGTCCGGCCCGGTCTCGCCGAACTGGCGCGGGCCGCCGAGCTCGAGCGAGAGGTGACCGCTGCCCACCGCGGCCACCCGCAGGTCGCTCGGCCACTCGTCGATGATCGAACGGATGGCCCGGCCCAGGTCCCAGAACCGCTTGGGGCTGGGCAGCGGGGGAGCGAAGATGTTCGTGTAGATGGGCACGATCGGTAGGTCGGCATCCGGCCGGGTGGTGATGATCGGGCAGATGATCGAGTGGTCGATCTTGAGCTCGTGGCTGACCGAGAAGTCGAAGCCGCGGTCGAGCAGCCCCTGCAGCATGTAGCCGGAGAGCTCTTCGTGGCCCTGCAGCAGGAAGGTCGGCAGGCCGAACTCCCGGGTCTCGTTGTAGAAGGTGGCGTCGTACATGGGCTGCTTGCCGATGAGGAAGGTCGGGTAGTTGTCGGAGAAGAACTGGTGGAAGTGGTCGGCGCCGACCATCACCAGGATGTCGGGCTTGGCCACCGTGAGGGTCTCGCGGTAGGCCTCCACCTTGCGCTTCCACTCGTCGGCCTGCGGCATCCGCTCTTCGGGCGGCGCCGTGGTGGCCTTGAGGTAGAACGGGTGGTGGGTGGTGGCGAGCACCGCGCTCAGGGTGGCCATTTCTCTCCTTCGAGGCTGACGCTGGACTAGTTGGTGGGTGTGGCGGGCACGTACACGGCGTTGCGGTCGACCTCGGCGTAGATCGCCGGGGCGATGGGACTGATGCGCTCCTCAGCGAGGTGGCCGATCAGCCCGGCGGTGCGGGCGAGCAGGGCGAAGCCGCGCAGCAGTTCGATGGGCAGGCCCAGGTCGGCCAGCGCGGCGCCGGCCACGCCCGCGCCGTTCAGGGGCAGGTCCTTGCCGAGCACCTGGCCGTTGGTGCGGCCGATGGCCTCGAACAGGCGCAGGTGCGCACCGCGCAGGCCCTGCTCATCGGCGATGCGGATGATCACGTCAGTGCGCGGGTCGCGCAGTTTGTGCACCGGGTGACCGAGGCCGGGCACCCGGCGGCCGGCCTGCTTCGTCTGGGCGAGCAGGGTGAGGGCCGCGGCATCCCACTGCTCGTCAGTGAAGCTGCTCGTGTCGCCGAGGTCGGCCAGCGCGGTGTGCAGGAACAGGCCGGTGTCTTCGGTGACGCCGAGGAAGCGGCTGCCTCCACCGAGCAGCCCGGCCGCGATGGCACCCTGGAGTGAGTCGGGCGCGGAGTAGTAGGTGAGTCGGGCGGCGATGGCGGTGGGGGTGAAGCCGTGGTCGGCCAGCGACACGAGTACCGCCTCGAACACGCGCAGCTGCCCGGGGGCGGGCCGCTGCTGGGTGGCCAGCCAGAAGGCGAGTTCACCGAAGGTGACGGTGCCGAGCAGGTCGCCGGCGAGGTCGTGGCCGAGCAGCGAGATGGTGTCGCGGTCGCTGGTGCCCAAGCCGGTGGGGTAGTCGGTCACAGGTCGAACTCGCTCTCGTCGTAGGGGATGTTCTCGTGGTCGGCGTCAGGTCGGGAGAGCCACTGGCGGATCTCCGCGGCGTCCTGGCCGAGCGCAGGCGGCGGCGACAGGTAGCGGGCGGGGGTGAGGGAGAAGTCGATGGGGTTGCGCACCATGGGGATGGCCGCGTCGCCGTCACCCACCTGCACGACCGGCTTGAGGCCCAGCCGTTCGGCCAGGGCCACGCCGTCGTCGATGGTATTGATCGGTCCGCAGGCCACGCCGGCCAGGGTGAGCCGGTCGAACCACTCCGCGGTGGTGTGGGCCGAGAGAGCCTCGACGAGGAGGGGGCGGAGCGCCTCCCGGTTCTGATTGCGGGACACTGTGCGCGCGAACCTGTCGTCCTCGGCCCACTCCGGGTGGCCGAGGGCGGCGGCGAGCTTGACGAACTGCGGATCGTTGGCCGCCACGATCACGATGTCGCCGTCGCTGGCCGGCAGGGGCTCGTAGGGGAACAGGCTGGGGTGGGCGTTGCCCATGCGGAACGGCACCTGGCCGCCCGCGACATAGGTGGAACTGTGGTTCGCCATCGCCGACAGGGCGGTGGAGAGCAGGTTCACCTCCACCTGCTGCCCCTGCCCCGTGCTGTTGCGGTGGTTGAGGGCCGCCAGGATGCCCACGGTGGCCTGCATGCCCGTCATGACATCGAACACCGAGACGCCGCTGCGGAACGGCGCGCCGTCGGCGTCGCCAGTGAGACTCATCAGGCCGCTCATGGCCTGCACGATCAGGTCGTAACCGGGCAGGCTCGCGCCGCCGGCGGTGCCGAAGCCGCTGATCGACGCGTAGATCACGGCCGGGTTGCCTTCCCGCACCGAGGCGTAGTCCAGGCCGAACTTGGCCAGCCCGCCCGGCTTGAAGTTCTCGATCACGATGTCGGCCCGGCGGGCGAGCTCCTGGGCGAGGCCGCGATCATCGGCGTCGGCGAGGTTGAGCGTGACGCTGCGCTTGTTGCGGTTCACGCCGAGGTAGTAGGTGGAGACCCCGTCGCGTTCCGGCGGCGCCCAGTCGCGGGTCTCGTCGCCGGAGGGACCCTCGACCTTGACGATGGTGGCGCCGAGGTCGCCCATCAGCTGGGTGGAGTATGGACCGGCCAAGACGCGGGAGAAGTCGGCCACGAGCAGGCCGTCGAGCGGGCCCGCCTGGGGCGCGGCAGCCTCGACGGAGCGCGCGGCATCCGTGGGGGTCGGTGCGAATGGGTGAGGCATCTTTGCCTTTCAATTCTGCGGACGACTGTCCGCTGGGCGGACAGTGATCTATAGTGAACCCCAGAAGCGATCGACGGTCAAGGGTGGCGGGCAGATTTCCCGTGGTCCGCCCGGCGTGGCCCGACGCGGAGAGGTTGTGATGGCGCGCGCCACCGAGAGTCCCGATTTCATCGAGGCGATTGCCCGGGGCCTGGACGTGCTCACGGTCTTCGCTCCCGGCCGCCCGGTGCTCAACCTCAGCGAAGTCGCGACCGCGACAGGGCTCGCCCGGCCCACCGCTCGGCGTATCCTGATCACCCTAGCCGAGCTCGGTTATGTGCGGAGCGACGATGTCGGCTTCAGCCTCACCCCGCGGGTGCTGGAGCTGGGCATGGCCTACGTGTGCTCGAGCAACATCTGGGAGCTCTCCCGGCCGCACCTCACCGACCTCAGCACCCGGGTGAACGAGTCCTGCTCGGTGGCCCAACTCGACGGCGCCGACGTGGTCTACGTCGCCCGGGTGGCCGTGCCCAAGCTGGTGGCGCTGTCGGTCACGATCGGCACCCGGTTTCCCGCCTACGCGACCTCGCTCGGCAAGGTGTTGCTGGCCGGGCTGACCCCCGATGCCCTCGAGACGACGCTGAGCAAGCCGAGCCGGTCGCCCGTGACGGCGGTCTGGACGCCCAGCCGGACCGAGATCGATGCGGCGCTCGCCGAGGTGCGGGAACGCGGCTGGGCGATCACAGACCAACAGCTGGCTCCGGCCATCCGGTCGGTCGCGGCACCCATCCGCAATGGCGCGGGTGCGGTTGTCGCGGCCGTCAACCTCAACACGCATGCGTACGAGACGAGCATGCAGACCCTGGTCGACGACTACCTGCCGCAGCTGTTGCGCGCAGCCGAGGGAATCAGCGCCGATTGGGCACGCTGGGATGCGCGGCCCGTGGGAGAGGTGGCCGACAGATGAGGTTGATGGTTGTGATCGCGAGCACCCGGGTGGGCCGGGTGGGCGGGCCGGTGGGCGACTGGGTCGCGCAGGCGGCGCGGCAGGCCGGCGATGTCGAGGTGGATGTGGTGGACCTCGCCGCGTTCGTGCTGCCGATGCTGGCCGAGCCCAACCATCCGCGCCTCAAGCAGTACACGAGCGAGCTCACCTGGGAGTGGAGCCGCCGGGTGGAGGCGGTGGACGCTGTGATCTTCGTGCTGCCGGAGTACAACCACAGCTACTCCGCCCCGCTGAAGAACGCGATCGACCACCTGCACGGCGAGTGGGCCGGAAAGCCCGTTGGGCTGGTCAGCTACGGCGGGCTCTCCGGCGGCACCCGGGCGGTCACGGCGCTGCAGCCGGTGATGGTGAACCTCGGCATGCGGGTGCTCGCGGCCAATGTTGAGATCGCCTGGGTGGCCGAGCACGTCGTCGAGGGGGTGTTCCTGCCGTCCGAGCGTCACGAGCGGGCGCTCGCCTCTCAGCTGGCGGAGCTGGCCGCGTTGGTGCCGGCCGTCGACGTCGCCTGAGCGCGATCCGCAAGGGATGAGGCCCCGCGCGCCGGTGCTGCGCCGCGAGGATGGTTTCTGCCGTTGCGCCGGTGCCGCGCCGCTAGGCGGGTGGCACGCCACCCGCGCAACGGCGCGTGCCCCGCGTGGCGCGTGGGGACGCATCCGTCGGTCTCGTTGCGCGGGTGCCGCGCCGCTGTGCGGGTGCTGCGCCCAGAGGGGATGCCGCACCGCAGTGTCGGGCGAGCCGACTCGCGCTAGCCGCGGGCGCCGGCCAGGGGCAGGCCGAGCGCGGCGGCGACGCCCGCGTTCGTGACGGCGCCGGCGTGGATGTTGAGGCCGGCCTCGAGCGCCGCGTCGTCGGCGATGGCCAGCTCCCAGCCCTTGTCGGCCAGCGCGATCACATACGGCAGGGTGGCGTTGGTGAGGGCACGGGTAGAGGTCTCCGGCACGGCGCCGGGCATGTTGGCCACGCAGTAGTACACGGAGTTGTGCACGGCGAAGGTGGGTTCGTCGTGGGTGGTGGGCCGGGAGCCCTCGAAGCAGCCGCCCTGGTCGATGGCGATGTCGACGAGCACCGACCCCTTCTTCATACCGGCGACCATTTCGTCGGTGACGAGCTTGGGTGCTGCGGCGCCGGGGATGAGCACCGAGCCGATCACGAGGTCGGCGTCGGCGAGCTGTGCGGCGATCTCATAGGCGGTGGAGACCCGGGTCTGGATGCCGCCGTCGAACCGGTTCTCGAGTTCGCGCAGGCGCGGCACGGACAGGTCGATGATGGTGACATCGGCGCCCATGCCCAGGGCGTTGGCCGCCGCGTGCTCGCCCGCGACGCCGCCGCCGATCACGACGACTTTGGCCTTGGGGGTGCCGGGCACGCCGCCGAGCAGGATGCCGCGCCCGCCGGCCGCGCTCATCAGGTGGTAGGCGCCCACCTGGGTGGCCAGTCGCCCGGCGACCTCGCTCATCGGGGACAGCAGCGGCAGGGTGCGGTTGGACAGCTGCACGGTCTCGTACGCGATGGCGGTGGTGCCGGAGGCGAGAAGCGCCTCGGTCTGGGCGCGATCGGCGGCGAGGTGCAGGTAGGTGAAAAGCACCTGGTCGGCGCGGAGGTAACCGTATTCGGCCGCGATGGGCTCCTTGACCTTGAGCAGCAGCTCGGCGGCGGCCCAGACCTCGGCCGCGGTGTCGAGGATGGTGGCGCCGGCCAGGGCGTAGGCGTCGTCCGTGATGGAGGAGCCGAGGCCGGCCCCACGCTGGATGACCACGTCGTGGCCGCGACGGGTGAGTTCGGACACTCCCGCGGGGGTGATGGCCACTCGGTTCTCGTTGTTCTTGATCTCGCTGGGGATTCCGACGCGCATGATTGCTCCAGTTGGGGAAGGGGGTGGATGCGGGGTCAGCCCGAAGAATCAACTGGTCCCTGCAGGAAATACTGCTGGCTTCCTGTTTCAGATGGGTTTCGGCCGAACAATCACGCGCAAACCCGGTCGGGCGGTTTTATTTTCCGACGATGATCCCTCCCTCACGCCGCGGTGACCGCAGATTGTTCGGTCGCCAGGCCGGGCGCATCCGTCAGTCGAGCAGGGGCGTCACGCCGGCCTGGAGGGCGTCGAGTTCGTGCCGCACGTCGCCGGCGCTGGCCGGGGAGATGCGGCGTTCGACGACGGCCTGGGTGAGGGCGGCCCGCTGCAGGTCGAAGTACTCGCCGCTCGTGCGGTCCTCGCGGCCGGCCACGGCGGCCGCGGCTACGGCGCGGGCCTCGGCTCGCCCCTCCTCGACCTCGGCGTCTTCCGCGGTGGTGTCGATACGGAGCGTCTTGGCCAGCAGCGGCAGGGTGGAGCCCTGCAGCAGCAGGGTGCCGACCGCCACGATGAACGCCACGGTCTGGATGATGGTGCGGCCGGGGAACGGGGCGCCGGAGGCGATGGTGAGCGGGATGCCGCCGGCCGCGGCGAGCGTGATGATGCCGCGCATACCGGTCCAGGACACGAGCAGGTTCTCGGCCGGGGTGAGGACGGTGATGTGCCCGCGGTCGCGTCCGCCCTGCCGGCCGCCCGGGCCGCGGCGGCCGCCCCGCCCGCCGCTTGGTCCGGTCGCGCTGTCCAGCCTCGGTTGCATGCGCAGCCTCTGCGCGCTGTCGGACCGCTGAGACCTGTCAGCTCTCCCCGGCCGGCCCTCGACGGGTCGCGCAGGCCCGCCGCGCCGGCGCTGCCGCCGTGCCGCGGTCGGGTCGAGCGAGGCGGCCATCCGCTTGGCGTAGATCAGCAGCGCGAGCTGGGCGCGGCCGTAGCTGAAGTAGACCCAGGCGAACCTGCAGAGGATCACCGCGAGCAAGACGATCAGGCCCAGGCCGATGGTGGACAAGGTGGGGGTGCTCGACTCGGCGAGGTCTTCCAGCACGAACCGGAACTGCAGACCCATGTAGGCGAAGACGAACGCCTCGAGGATGAGGTCGACGACGGGCCAGAGTGCGGCCTCCTGCAACCGGGTGCGGTAGGCCGTGGAGGGCGCCGTGCTCGGGCGCACGGTGAAGTGCGACATGCTCACGGTGAAGCCGGCCGCGACGACGGCGATGATGCCGGAGGCGTGCAGCTGCTCGGCGGCGAAGTAGGCGAGAAACGGAACCAATAGGTTGAGCCCGCTCTCGATGGTGGGGTTGCCCACCCGTCGGCGCACCGCGATGACGACCCGGCCGACGACCACGCCGAGCATCAGGCCGATCAGAGCCTCCCAGCCGAAGAGCAGGAACGGGTTCTCGATGAACTCACTGTCCCCGGTGACGGCCGCCACCGCCACCGCGAACAGGGTGAGGGCCGCCGCATCGTTCACCAGGCTCTCCCCGGTGAGGATCGAGATCGTGCGCCGCGGCAGCCCGATCTCGCGGCCGTGGCTCACGGTGGTGACCGAGTCCGGCGGTGAGACCACGGCGGCGAGCACGAACGCCCCGGCCAGGCCGATCTCCGGCGCGATCCAGGAAGTGAGGAAGCCCACCACCACGGTGGTGAAGACCACCAGGCCCACGCCGAGGCCGAGGATGCTGCGCAGGTTCTTGACGAACGCGAAGAAGGAGAAGTTCAGGGTGGCGGAGTAGAGCAGCGGCGGGATCACGACCCCGAGGATCAGCTCGGGATCGAGTTCCAGCCGGGGCAGGCCGGGAACGAACGAGATGGCCGCCGCCAGGGTGACGGTGACGATGCCGGCCTGCAGACCGCGCAGGTGGGCGAAGGCGGCGATGATCAGAGCGCCGGTCATGACGAGGAGCAGCTGGACGTCCATGGTGCCTGTCTTTCCGCGATCGGTGTCGTGCCAGTCTTCCGTATCGGTGCCGTGCCAGGATGTCGGCATGGAACGAGTACTGGGAATCGGTGGATATTTCCTGCGGTCCGCGGACCCTGTGGCGCTCAGCGCCTGGTACCGCGAGTGCCTGGGCCTGGACGTCGACGACAACGGCCTGTGGAGCCAGGCGGCCGGGCCGACGGTGTTCGCGACCTTCGACGCCGATAGCGACTACTTCGGCTCGCGGGCGCAACAGACCATGCTCAATTTCCGGGTGAACGACCTCGACGCCATGCTCGCACAGCTGCGCGCTGCCGGGGCGGAAGTGGCCGACGACATCCAGGAGATGGATGGCGTGGGCCGGTTCGGTTGGGTCACCGACCCGGAAGGAAACAGGATCGAACTATGGCAGCCGGCGTGAGCTCGCATCCGCGCTGGTCATATCGATCTCAGGGGTTCATATGGCACTATGGGGGCGGATTCGTCCGAAATAAGCCCGCTCGGCTGCGGAAAGAGTTGCCAGAACGATGGATCGCGCATCCATTGGCCGAACCGTGCGTCACCGAAGGAGAACCAGCATGAGCCACTACGCCGTCATCAATCCCGCCACCGGTGAGACCCTGCGGGAGTACCCCACCATCACCGCGGATGAGCTGGAGGCGGCCGTGGCCACGGCCGACGCCGCCCGGAGCGATTGGTCCCGCACAGCAGACGTTGCCGCGCGCACCGCCCTCGTGCAGAAGGTCGCCGAGCTGCACACCGAGCGCCGCGACGAGCTGGCCGCGATCATCGTCCGCGAGATGGGCAAGACACTGGACCAGGCCCTGGGCGAGGTGGACTTCGCCGCCGCGATCTACCAGTACTACGCCGACAACGGCGCGGCCTTCCTCGCCGACGAGCCCATCGAGCTCTCCGACGGCGAGGGCAGCGCGTTCATCCGTCGCGGCGGCCTCGGCGTGCTCCTGGGGATCATGCCGTGGAATTTCCCGTACTACCAGGTGGCCCGTTTCGCCGGCCCGAATGTCGTGGGCGGCAACACCATCCTGCTCAAGCACGCCCCGCAGTGCCCGGAGTCCGCGGCCGCTATAGCCGACATCTTCGCCGCGGCCGCCCAGACTGTGGGCGCCCCGGCCGGGGTCTACGTGAATATCTACGCCACCAATGAGCAGGTCGCGACCCTGATCGCCGACCCGCGGGTGCAGGGCATCTCGGTCACCGGCTCCGAACGGGCCGGCGCGGCCGTGGCCGAGCTCGCGGGCAAGCACCTGAAGAAGGTCGTGCTCGAGCTCGGCGGCTCCGACCCGTTCATCCTGCTGTCCACCGACGACCTGGATGCCGCTGTGCAGGACGCCGTCAACGCCCGCCTGGACAACAACGGCCAGTCCTGCAACGCCGCCAAGCGGTTCATCGTGATCGACGACCTGTACGAGCAGTTCGCCGACAAGTTCACCGCCGTGTTCACCGCCGCGCAGCCGGCCGACCCGTTCGCCGACGGCACCCTGCTCGGGCCGCTCTCCTCTGCCGCCGCCACCGAGCGTCTCGAGGAGCAGCTGGGCCGGGCCGTCGCTCAGGGTGCGACCGTGCTGGCCAGCGGTACCGCCACCGGCAACTTCTTCCCGCCGGCAGTGCTCGCCGATGTCACGCCCGAGATGGACGCCTATCGGGAGGAGTTCTTTGGCCCCGTCGCGGCGCTCTACCGGGTCTCTTCCGAGGAGGACGCGGTGCGGGTCGCCAACGACACGCCCTTCGGCCTGGGCTCCTACGTCTACACGACCGACCAGGAGCAGGCGCTGCGGGTGGCCGACGCCATCGACGCCGGCATGGTCTGGGTCAACCTGGTGCTCGGCGACGCGGCCGAACTGCCGTTCGGCGGCGTCAAGCGGTCGGGCTCGGGCCGTGAAATGGGCCGGTTCGCCATCGAGGAGTTCACCAACAAGAAGCTGATCCGGCTGGGCTGATGGCGCCGCTCCCCGGCACGTCGGTGTCAGTGCTGCTGCACGTGGCTGCGAAGCGCGGCCGCCGCGAACCGTGCGGCGGCCGCGCCGCCAAAACTGAGGTGGAAGTCAGGGTCTGACTCGTATTGGTCGGCAACCCCGAGCAGCATCGCGGCCGATTTCTCCTCGTCGCCGTCGTGCATCGGCGTTCCGGGAATCGCGGCGAACCAGTCCAGGTGTACGGCGGCCTGCTCTCGAGCGGCCCGCCAAACCCCGATAGCCCCTGAACGTCGTCGAGGAAGTGACCGTTGGTGTGAGCGCCCGGCAACAGCAGCACTTGCAGGTCGTGTACTTTCGCACTGGGATCGGCGGACTCGGCAGCCCGTGCGCCCATTTCGAGAGCGTCCGCGAACGTTTCCAGGCGTCAGCGGCGATCAGTGCATCCAAGCCCTGGCGCAGCCTGTCAGAAGGGTCCTCCCAGTCACAACCAAAACTCTGACGGTGCACGGTGGCCATATCAATGCCGCCGGGGATGAAGCGGTACATGTCTGCCATTGGTGCCCACATCTCGCGCACGAGGCCCCTAAGCGCCTCCGGAGAGGCGTCCAAAACGCCTGCGGTGGCGGAGGCGCTGTCAATCAAGGAAACGGTCATAACGCTTGACTGTAGACATTGCCGCTAGGGCAACGTCAAACTTCGTTTCACTCACGTATGCGGATTGCAGTCGGGCACCATCGCCGTCCGGCATAACTCAGCGCAACTGGTGGCTTGACAGTCATACTACTTAGACACACAATATAGTCATGCCTTCCCACCCACCCGAACTCCCCGACCCGATCGCAGGGGACTGGCCGAGCGACTGGCTGCGGGCGACCCTGGGCCTCATGGCGTTGCGCGCGCTCGAGGCCGGACCCTCCTACGGGTACGCGATCATCGCCGACCTCGAGCGCAGCGGCTTGGGGGTGATCAAGGGTGGAACGCTCTATCCCTTGTTGACCCGCTACGAGACGGCGGGTCTGGTTGTCACCGAGTGGCGGCCGGGCGCTGCCGGCCCTGGCCGGAAGTACTTCGCCCTCACCGACCGCGGTCGTGCCGAACTGGACCGGCTGCGCGCCGACTGGACCCGGTTCACGGGAACCACGATCACGTACCTCACCGAGCATCGACCGACCAAGGAGAACCTGTCATGACCACGAACATCAGTACCTCGGACAAGAAATGGTTCGACGACCTCATCGTGGAACTCCGGCTGCGCCAGGTGAACGGCCCCGCTATCGGAGACACTGTCGCGAGTGCCCGAGAGCTCCTCGCGGACAGCGGGCAGCACGCCGAGGATGCGTTCGGCCCCGCCCGCGACTACGCCGCCGCGCTTGAACTACCCCGAGACGCCCGAAGCCGCTGGCGTAACGCAACTCTCTGGCCCGCCCTGGGCGGACTCGCGGCATTGCTGGGGTTCATGCAGGCTCTCGTGCCCGGCGCGACAGGCGAGCCCCTCCTGGTCTCACCCGCTCAACTGGCCCTGCTGGGGGTGACGGTGGTGCTCATTGCCCTGCTGCCGTTGTATCTCGACGTGGCCATCCGACACCCGTGGGTCCTCGGACTTCTGTTCATCGTCGGGGGCGCAGCCGGTTTCTTGTCCTCCGTCGTGGCGCCCGGAACGATCGACGACGCGTGGCTGGTGCTGGCGGCCTGGCCGTGGCTGGTCGGCCTGGCGGCCACCATGATCGTGATTTCGGTGGGGAACACCATCCGCACGCTTCGACGGGGAAACGTCGACGACATCACGGACCCCCGACAGGCGCCCACGGCCGGTCGCAAACGCTCCACCTTTGTGCTCGCGCTGGTCACCGACTGGCTGTTCCCTCTCTTCTCCGCGATGATGTTCGCCGTGGTGATGCTGACTCAGCCGTAGACGCTGAGGCCCAGCCAGAGGCCGAGGAAGGCGCAGGCGACCGCGAGCACGAGCATCCCGAGCCCGTTGACGAGGGCGGAGAGCGATCGACGGTCCCGGGCCAGCCGCACCGTTTCGACGCTCGCGGTGCTGAACGTGGTGAAGCCACCCATCAGGCCGCCGCCGAGCACGAGGTGCCAGGCCTCGGGCAGCCAGAGTGCCAGGGTCAGACCCGTGATCAGGCCCAGCAGCAGCGACCCGAGCACGTTGATGAGCAGGGTGCCCACGGGAAGCGTCGTTCGCACCCGGGCACGCACGACGCCGTCGAGGGCCAGGCGCAGCGCGGCGCCGAGTCCGCCGGCCAGGGACACGGCCACGAACAGCAGCGGGGTCACGAGTCGGCTCCCCGCCGGCGGTGCAGGGCGGCGCCGCAGGCGATGCCGGCCCAGGCCGTGATGGCGCCGATGATGACGGTGCCCAGCGCGTAGAGCAGGGCCGTGCCGACGCGGTCGTCGGCGAGGAGCAGGCTCGTGTCGGTGGCCAGGGCGCTGTAGGTGGTGAAGCCGCCGAGCACGCCGGTGCCGAGCAGCAGCCGCAGCTGGCGGCGGCGGCCGTCGTCGGGGCCGTTTCGCGCCAGGGTCTCCAGCAACAGGCCGAGCAGGAAGGCGCCGACCACGTTGATGCCCACGATCACCACGGCGACGCCGGCCACGGGCGGCACCGAGATCGCCAACAGCTCGCGGAGGGCGGTACCGACGGTTCCGCCGGCGAACACCAGGGCGAGGTACTGCCAGCGCAGGTGCACCGGCCGTGACAGGGCGTCCAGGTCGATCATCAGGTGCCGCCGTCGAGGGTGAGAGCCAGCGCGGCCGCCTCGGCGCGGGGGGCATCGAGGTAGCGCCGGCCGCCGTCCCGGTAGACCAACGGATGCCCGGTGGGCAGGTTGAGCGCGTGGATGGCGGACTTGTCGAGCTGCTCGAGCACGGCGCAGTAGGCACGCAGCGAATTGCCGTGCGCCACGACCAGCACGGTTCGGGCATCCGTCAAGAGCGGTTCGACGCGTTCGGCGTGGAACTCGGCAACGCGGCCCATCACGTGACGCAGGGATTCGGTGCGGGTGAGCGCCCGGGCGGGCAGACCGCGGAACAGCTCGGTCGCGGCGAACTCGACAACCTGCTCCGCCGACATCTCGGGCGGAGCCGTGTCGACGGACCGGCGCCAGGCCAGGAACTGGGCCTCGCCGAACTCGGCCCGCACGTCGTCTTTGTGCCGACCGGTGAGGGCGCCGTAATTACGCTCGATCAGCCGCCAGTCGATGGTGACCGCGGTCTCCGGCAGGCCCAGCTCGTCGGCGACCAGCCGGGCGGTCTGGGTGGCGCGCCGCAACGGGGAGACGAGCAGGGCATCCGGAACCAGGTCGTTGGCGGCCAGCAGGGCCGCGGCCGCGCGTGCCTCGTCGGCGCCGGGCGCTGACAGGGCGGGGTCGAGGATGCCGGTGAAGAGGCCGGCTGCGTTCGCGGTGCTCTGGCCGTGTCGCAGCAGAACGAGGGATCCGCCGCTCGGCCTGCTCGTCACGCTCACCCACCAGTCTCATCGGCCGATCCGGCGCGACCAAGAAGTCGGTAGGAACCATCAGCGCAAATGGCGGTTCGAGCGGGTGCTCAGGTGGGATCCATCACCACGCAAAAGGGTACACCGCTCAGTCCGACTCCCACGGCAGGTCGTCGTCGAAGGACTCCGGCGCCAGGGGGATCACCACCACTGGGCGGTGCTGGTGGTGGGCCAGATTCATGGCTATGGAGCCGACGAAGAACTCCTGCAGGGTGCCCCGCACGGTTCCATCACGCGTGCCGACCACGATCATGGCGGCGCGGAGGGACTCGGCGAGCTCGCCGAGGGCGCGGGCCGGGTCGCCGCTGAGGTGGCGGATGCTCCACCGAATGGCGTGCCCGCCCAGGATGCGCGTGAGGTGCGCGGCGAGGTAGGGGTCGAAGGCGTCCGCGGGCGTGGACGGTTCGGAGGCAGCGGCTAGGTGCGGCGCATCCGTGAGGGAGTCGATGGCGGGCGGTGCGGCCGGTTGGCGGGTGGCGGCGTCGGTGTGGTGGGATCGTGGCTGCCGGCACGGGTCGGCCCAGGCGCAGACGAGTTCGGCGTCGAAGCGGGCCGCAAAAACCGCCGCCTGCAACACCACGCCGTCGGCCTGGCCGGGGTAGACGCCGACCACCACATGGGCTCGGATGCTCATGGCGCACAGCGTGGCAGAAGACCCGGTTCGGCGGTAGGCCCCTATGCAAGAGTTGGGTGCCGTGCGGGTGGGCGATATCTTGTGGGGATGTCCTCAGCCGTCAGCCTGATCCGGTCCGCTGCACTCTCCAGTTCCGCCGAGTACGCCTACGCGGCCACCGCTCCGGCCGGAGCGCGGCTGATCTTCCTGGCCGGAGCGTGCCCGCTGAATCTCGACGGAAGCACGGCGGGAGTCGGCGACGTCCAGGCGCAGGCCGCGAAGGCCATGGAGAACCTCGTGATCGCTCTGGCTGCTGCCGGAGCAGGACTCGACGACGTGCTGAGCACCCGGGTGCTCGTCGCATCCGCCCGGCACAGTGATCTCGTGGACGCCTGGACGATCGTGCGCGGTGCCTTCGGGGAGCACGACGCGCCGAGCACCCTCCTGGGCGTCACCGTGCTGGGCTACACCGACCAGCTGGTGGAGATCGAAGCCGTCGCCGCGGTGCTGGACTAGGTAGCGCTCTCTACCTCAACCGACAATCGCGCTCGCGCAGCATCTGGGCTGCGCCCTCGTCGGGTCGATGAGGTCGGGCCAGGCGGATGCGACGAGCGGGGCCGTGTGCCCTCCCATGGACTGGCCCACCAGGGCAACGGGTTCGCCGACGACCGACTCGAGCAGGTGGATCACATCGGTACCCTCGGTATCGGTGACGTACAGTTCGACCGGCCCCCGCCGCACGGTGAATTCCGATGTGCCCATGTGTCCATTCTGGGTGGCGGGGCCCGGTCGCTTCGCCGCGCCTGCGACGAACAGTAGACAAGGTTTGCCTCTGGCGGCAGGAGCGTATCGCCTGCTTACGGGACGGGCGGTGGCGCGGTGGGGATGGCGTCGACGCGCGACGAGTCGGCCAGGTCCTGCAGTGCGGCGAGGTGCCGGTCGAAGGCCAGGCGGCCCGTGCCGGTCAGTGACACGTTCGTGCGGCGGCGTGAATCCGGTCGGTCCGGGGACGTCTCCTTCGACGTGGCGACGTAGCCGAGATCGACCAGGTTCTTGATGGTCTTGGAAAGATTCGCCTCGCTGACTGCCAGGGTCGCCGTGATGGTCGAGAATTCGGCATAGTCCACGGGCCGGAGCAACGCGCAGAGTCGCAGCCGGGTGGGTGCGTGGATGGACTCGTCGAAACGTGCGTCAGAGCCCACGCTGCAACTCCGCTGCGTAGATTCGGTCGTAGAGCAAGCCACCCGGGAACATGGTCAGGAAGCCGATCGCCGCGGTTGCGATCACCCAGGCCGGCTGGTCGATTGTGGTGGCAAGCGACGACGCGGCGAGCATCGCCAGCACCACGGCACCCATCCCGATCAGGATCAGCAGGCTGCGTGGCCCGGGAACCCGGTTGGTGGACAGGCCGGTTTGCTTCTTGTAGGCGTATTCGAGGGCGACGGCGACGGCGCAGGCGCCAGCGATGAGTATCAGCATCCAGACCGGATCAGCGATCACGGGCGACGCGACGATACCGGCGGTGGACAGCCCCAGAATCGGGTACATCCATCCCGGTGCCTTCGCCCGCACAGCGAGTTGCCGCCTATCCGCCGCGATCGCGTTGAGGGACGCCTGGGCACCCGTTGGATTTTCCCGGCCAATCGGATTACTTTCCATGTGGTTGAGTCTTTCACTTGCCAACGAGTTATGCAACCGTGGAGGGTTCGGGTTGTGGGACGCTGGGCGCATGGGGGAATATACGTCGGCGTGCCGACTCTGCCGGGCGGGTGCGAGGCGTCCGCTGTGAGCGTGCGACGTTCGATCGGATCGATGATGGTCGCGACCTTCGTGTCGCGGGGCCTGGGGTTCGTGAAGACGATGCTGCTCGTCGCTGCCATCGGCGCGACGAGCGCTTACGCGGGCGGCCAGGCCTTCGAGACCGCGAACACGGCCCCCACGTATCTCTTCGCGCTGATCGCCGGCGGTGTGCTTGGTGCGGTGCTCGTGCCCCAGATCGTGCGCAACCTGGACGCCGGTCCCGTCGGCCGGGAGAACACCGATCGGCTGCTCACCGTGGTGCTCGTGGGCGGCGCCGCCGCCACGTTGCTGCTCACCCTCTGCGCCCCGGCCATCGTGGGGATCTATACGGTCGGTTGGTCGGACGAGTGGCGCACCCTCGCGACCTCGATGGCTTACTGGTGCCTGCCGCAGGTGTTCTTCCTGATCGCATTCGCCGTGCTGTCCCAAATGTTGAACGCCCGCGGCGTGTTCGGCGCCCCCGCGTGGGCACCCGCGGCCTCCAATCTGATCGGCATCGCCGGCATCCTGGTGTTCCTCCTGGCACTGCCGTCCGGGCTGGATGACGCCGCGTCGTGGAGCCCCCTCATGATCGCGGTGCTCGCAGGCTCCGCCACCCTCGCCATCGCGGTGCAGGCGCTGCTCCTCATCATTCCGCTGCGCCGGATCGGGTTCCGGATGCGATTCCGCTGGGGATTCGGCGGGCTCGGTCAGATGTCGACCCTGGCCGGCTGGACGCTGCTCGGCGTCGTGGCCGGCCAAGCTGCGTATCTGGTCACCGCCAACGTCGCCAACAACGCGGGGCAGACCCTCTACGGATTGCACGTGGAAGGCGCCAGCCTGAACTCGCTCTCGACTGCGTACCTCCTCGTGCTGTTGCCGCACGGCATCGTCACGGTATCCCTGACCACGGCGCTCTATACCCGGATGAGCGGACTGGCCGGGCGGAACGATCTGGCCGAGACCGACAAGCTGTCGTCGGTGGCGACCCGGCCGGTCGCCTATGTGTCGATCGCCGCCGCTGCCCTGTTCGTGGCCGTGGGGCCGCTGCTCACCCAGCTGATTTTCAGTAGCGCGGCCGTCGGGCACGTTCTCGCGGTGCTGTCACTCGGGCTGGTGGGCTTCAGTCAGGCGTACGTGCTCAACCGCACGTCCTTCGCGCTGCAGGATGCCCGGGGGCCGTTTTGCACCCAACTCGTCATCGCCGGGCTCTCCGCGGCCGGATCGGCGGCGGCACTGCTGCCCCCCCGGAGTTCACCGTGCTCGGCATCGCGGCGGGCATCTCCGTCGCCAACCTCGCCGGCTGGCTCACCGCTCACCTCGCGCTCCGACGGTCATTCCGGATGCGCGGCCACCTGCCCGCGAGACGTCCGCACGAGGCCTTGTACTACCTGCGCCTTTTCGCCGCCGCCGCGGTCAGCGCCGGGGCCGGGTCGATCCTGCTCTCGGTCGTCGGCACTCCGGCTGGCTTCGTCGCCCGGGCCGCGCTGCTTGCGGGGGCGGGTGCCGGGGTCGCCGGCATTTTCGCGGGTTTTGCCCGGCTGCTCGGCGATCGCAGCTGGGACGGCATCCGCCGGCGGTGAGACTACCCCGGAACCGGCAGGATCACGCCGACGGGTTCGCGCTTCTCGGCCTGGAAACGGTCCTCGGTGCGGCCCACGGCCCAGTAGCCCGAGAGGGAGAGTTCGGACCTGTGCACCCCGCGCCCGGTGAACACCTCGCGCAGCCCCTTCATGGCGGAGCGCTCGCCGTGGGCGAAGATCTGCGGGCGGCCGGGCAGCCAGGTGGCCGCATCCACCTCTCGCACCAGGATGGCCGGGTCGTCGCCGAACAGCCAGCGGATCTGCACCGCCGCCGGGGCGTCGAGGGCGAGGACCTCGCTGGCATCGGGCACCTGGATGAACGCGAGGCCCGACGCGGTGGCGGGCAACGCGGCCAGGGCCGAGGCGATGGCCGGCAGCGCCGACTGGTCGCCGGCGAACAGGTGCCAGTCGGATGCCGGATCGGGCGCGTAGCCGCCGCCGGGGGCGGAGAGGGTGAGGAGATCGCCGGGCTGGGCGGCGTTCGCCCACGGCCCGGCCAGTCCGGTGTCGCCGTGCACGACGAAGTCGATGGTGAGCGTGCGAGCTTCCGCGTCGACGGCCCTGACGGTGTAGGTACGGGTCACGGGCAGGTCGTCCGGGGCCAGCGTCTGGCGCAGCTCGGTGAGATCGAAGGGGGCGGTGAGGCCCAGTTCGGGCTTGGTGAAGTAGATCTTCACGTATTTGTCGGTGGAGTCGTTGGTGACGAAGTCGTCGAACTCGTCCCCGGAGAGCACGATCCGCACCAGGTGTGCGCTGAGCTGTTCCCGCCGCACGACCTGGAGGGTGATCTGCGGCCTGGCGGCCCGGGCGGGAGCGATCCGGGCGGCGGGCGTGGGTGTCGTGGTGGGGGGAGTCATCACCTTCGACCCTAGGTTAGGTAACCCTCACTTGGCAATGTCGCGCCATGGCCGGAGGAAGGCGGCACCATGTCGGCGTTTGTCACTAACGCTCGTCCATTTCCCTCTCGAATTGAATCGCGGATGCTTCGCTTACGGGATCAAAAAGGCAGTCCCAGATCACGGAGGGCGCAGCGGTGAAATGTCTGACGCCCACGTCGGCGAGTGCCACGATCGCGGCCGGGGAGCGCAGACTGGCAGCCAGCACCGCTGTGGGCGTAGACGCGAGCAGACCGTTCATGTGGCCGATCTCCTCCACACCGTCGCGTCCGGCATCACTCAACCGGCCCAGGTACGGCGCTATGTAGCGGGCCCCGATCGAGGCCGCCGCGATGGCCTGAGCTGGGGAGTACACGGCCGTGACGAGAACAGGAATCGCCTCGTCAATCAGCGCCCGAGCGGCACGGAAGCCGTCGACCGTGGCCGGGACCTTCACCACAACGTCTGGGCCGAGGGCGGCCAACGCGCGGCCTCGAGCCAGCAGAGCGTCGACGTCGGAGCCCCACGCCTGGAAGAAGATCTCTGTCGCGCCGGCGGTGTGCCACCGCTCGTGGAGGCGCGGAATGTCACCGGCGCCAAGCGAGGCTCGGGCGAGAATGGTCGGGTTCGTCGTCACTCCGGTGATGAGGGAGGCCTGGAGCAGGGTAGCGACGGCGCGTTCATCCGCGGTGTCGGCATATAGACGATAGGTGTTCGGGGTCACTGGTGCCTCTCTGCGCTGGTTGATTCGGCTGTGGCCTCGGTGTCTACCAGGCCGCGTCCGGAGACCACATAGGTCGCTCCGCGAGCGACGATCTCTTCGAGATTGGATACGTCGACGCCGCCGTCCACCCCGACGCGAACGTCGGGGATAGTGCGGGCAGTGGAGACGAACCGCAGGCGTGTGTCGTCCAGGGCGAAGCCGGCCTGTCCGGGCGGAACGAGCATGACCAGCAGCCCATCCGTGCCGCGCAGGAGTGCGGACGCCGATGCCTTGGTGAGAATTTCTTCCAAGCCGTCAGCCACGGGGTCGATCGCAATCCATACCTCGGCAGCACGGGTTCTGGCCGCCGGGAGCCAGGGCCAGTCGGCGGCCAGTGTGTAGTCCGCGGTTGTCACTTGGACGGTGATTCGGGCGCAGCCGACCGGCAACCGGTCGATCCATCCAGCTACATCCCCGACCATCAGATGGATGTCGACCGGTCCGGTTCCGTGCCGAACGATCTCGTTGATGTGGTCGAGGCCAATTGAGGGCCTTGCTCCGAACGGACCATCGATGACATCCAGGTGGACCCAGCATCCCGCCCGGTGCAATTCTTCGGCAGCGGCCGTGCGAGAAGTCTCGGTCAGCGAGATCAGACTGCCGGAGAGGGGCACCCGCAGGGTCCTTCCCAACCGTCGGAGTGAGCTGAGCACGTCAGTGCGTCCCTGTGCGTCCGGAGTCGGCGTGCTGTCCGGCGTCGGCCCAGGCCAGTTCGCGCAGCTGGGCCGCGGTGATGCCATGACGAGGGAATGCGGTTCCGTCCGACCCTCCGCCTCGGAACACGGTGATGGTGTCGGCGAGTCCGGTCAGCTCTTCTTCTTCCGACGAGACAACGATGACGGCGGCACCCTTTTCTGCGGCCAGGGCGCGGATGATGGCGTAGATTTCACGTTTGGCGCCGATGTCCACGCCCTTGGTGGGCTCGTCGAGCAGGAGAAGCCGCGGGGCTTGCAGGGTTGCGCGGGCGAAGAGCGCCTTCTGCTGGTTGCCACCCGATAATGAGGTGATCGGGTTCCTCACGTCACCGCGGATCGTGACCCGCGCGAGAACGTCATCGGCTGAACCGCGCAACGCCCGCCAATTGAGGATTCCCGCTCGCAGGTATTTTCCGACGACGGGCAGGACGACGTTCTCCACAGAGGACATCTGTGGGATGAACCCGTCGGATTTTCGCTCCTCTGACAGGAACGCGACTCCGTGGGAGATCGCCTGACCCGGGCGCTTGGGCGTGTAGCTCTCTCCGCCAAGGGTCATCGTGCCGCCGCCCACGGGTTCCGCTCCGTACACCGTGCGCAAGAAACGTGAGCGTCCGGAACCGATGAGCCCGTAGATGCCGAGGATCTCGCCCGCGTGCACCTGAAGGTCAACACCGGTCAGGCCGTTTCCGGTCAGGCCGTGGACGTCGAGAACAACGTCACCGAATTTCTCAGCACGGCTGGCGTCGTCGATGACCTCGAGATCCGCCACAGAAATCTCGGCGTGAGAGACGAGGCTCGCGTCGATCGAGCCGTGGTCGCCGACAATGGCGTCGATGACCGCAAGACGGTCGACGCTCTGCGCATCCTCGCTCAGGACGATCTGTCCATTTGCCAGTCCGACGATGTGATCCGCGATGGCAAACACCTCGTCGAGTTTGTGATCGACCAGGAGAATGCCGATGCCACGTTCGGTGGTCAACCGACGAATGATGTCCAGTAGACGGTCCACCTGATCCTGCTCGAGAGCCGTCGTCGGCTCGTCCAGCAAGAGATACTTGGCGTCGCGGTTGATCGCCCGCACAACCTCGAGCAACTGCCGCTGAGCGACCGGGAGCCGGGCCACGGAGTCGATTCCGCGGGCGGGAATGCCATACTCCGAGCAGAGTTCATCGGCCCGTTTGTTCATCGCTGTGCGGTTCAAGAGCGGACCGGCCATCATTTCGGTGCCCAGGAAAAGATTCTCGGCGACCGTGAGTTCATCGACGAGACTGAGCTCTTGATAGACACATGCGATGCCTGCTGCATTGGCGTCACGGGGTGACTGGAAGGCCCCGGCGTCGGCGTCGACCCTGATGCTCCCCTCATCGGGAACCTCGGCACCCGAGAGGGCACGCAGCAGTGTCGACTTCCCCGCACCGTTATGCCCGATGAGGGCGACCACCTGACCTGGCCGGATCGTGATGCTCACGTCCGACAGAGCCCGCGTGGCCCCGTAGGACTTCGAGATGTTACTGACGATGAGGCCGGTGCGCTCGCTCATGGTGGTCGCTCCCCTTCGAGGATGTGTGGTGGGTGTTGGGAACGGGTCAGCCGACTTCGCCGGCACCGGGCGTTTCGCCGGCGACGAAGACTTTGAGCGGTTCGAGGACTTCCTTGTCGACCGAGCCACCGTCGAGGAACGTCTTCATGTTGTCGAGGACGATGGTGGCGTAGCGTGCGGGCTCCTGCGCGGCACATGCTGCGTAGCTGTCGGTCAGTGCGGTGTCGGCGGCGCAGAAAGCATAAACCTTGATGTCTGCCGCCTTTCCCTGCTGGGCAATCGCCTGGAGAGCTCCGACAGCGTGCGGCCCGGCATCGGCGAAGATGACATTGATATCGGGATTTCCCTGCAGCATGTCGCCGGTCACCTGAAGACTCACATTCGGGTCGATTTTTCCGTTGACCGTCTGCACGACCTTGGCGTTCGGGGACTTCGAAATGGCATCGGTGAAGCCCTCGTCGCGCTGGTTCGTGGGAATCTGATCGGGGTTGCCGATGATTCCGGCGATGATCGTGGCGTCGGCGCCCAGGTCTTTCAGAACCTGCTCGCCCATCTGCGTTCCTCCAGCCACCTGGTCGGCGCCCACGTACTGGATGAACGACGCATTCTGGGTCTTCAGGTCGTCCTCGGAGATGATGACGTTGACGGTGAACACCGGAATGTTCGCGGCGTTCAGTGCCTTGACGCTTGCGGCTCCTGGCCCGGAGTTCACGGCGTTCAGTGCAACGGCGCAGACTCCCTGCTGGATGAAACTGTCGATCTGCGAGAGCTGGGTCGAATCGCTGTCATTGGCGATGGCCACCTTGATGTCGAAGCCGTTGTCGGCGCCGTACGACGTGAAGCTGTCCTGCATGGCGACGTAGTACGGGTTGACCGTGTTGGGCAGGGCAACACCGATCGTGGGGGCGTCCGACGCGCAGTCGGCCGGGAGGGCGCTGTCGCCGGAGCCGGAGCCGGAGGTGGTGTCGGTTGCGGCGTTCGAGCAACCTGCGAGTCCGATGGCCAGGAGCGCTGCTGTGGCGAGGCTCGCGGTGCGGGTGGGAATCTTCATTGATCTTTTCCTTTCGATGTAGCGCGAGGCGCCGAGGGTGGGGGGTGGGGAGGGGGAATCGGGGACTACGGGGCCGTCGTTGAGACGGCGGCCGGGGGTACAGGGGTCTTCGGCGGACGTGCTGCTGACGTCCTGCGCAGAACGGGTTTGCCTCCACGGGCGCGCCGATAGGTGTCGAAGGACACACCGGCGAGGATGATGAGGCCGATCACCAGCGACTGCCAGTAGCTCTGCACGTTGAGGACATTCATGCCGTTGCTGACCACCGCGATGAGGACAGCGCCGATCATTGCGCCGAAGATCGTGCCGATACCCCCGAAGAGCGAGATACCGCCGACGACGGCCGCCGCGATGGAGTAGAAGAGTTCGTTGCCCGTGCCCGTGGCCGGGAAGCCGACCATCAGCCGGGACGTCGCTATGAGGCCGCCCATGCCGCCGCAGAAGCCGCTGATGGCGTATGCCAGGACCGTCGTGCGGGCCACGTTCACACCGGCAAGCCGAGCAGCCGCCTTGTTGCCGCCCATCGCGTAGATATGCACTCCCGGTCGAGTCATCCGTAGGAACAGCGCGGCGATGACGGCGGCGACGACGAGCAGGATGACCGGCAGGGGGATACCAGCGATCTTTCCCTGGCCGATCCAGGAAAATCCGGCGTCGCGGACTGAAACCGAGTTGGCACCCGTGATGATCAGCGGGATCGCCAACGCGACGCCCTGAGTTGAGAAAGTGGCGATGAATGCGGGAATGCGGACGAAATGAACCAGTAGGCCATTCACAACGCCCAACGCCACACCGCAGCCGACGGCCAGGATGGCGGCCACAGGCCATGCCATGCCGCCCTGCATCAGGAGAGCTGCGATCACCCCGGTCATGGCGACATTGGCGCCCGTGGACAGATCGATTCCCCCGGTCAGGAGGACGAACGTCTGACCCAGTGCCAGGAACGCGATCACCGTGCCGTTCACCAGCAGCACAAGCCCGTTGTCCAGGGTGCGGAAGGTGGGCGACAACACGCTGAGCACCAGGATTACGGCGATGAGTACGGCGAAGATTCCTGCCTCTTCGGGCAATCTACGTATCTTCATGGGAACCTCTCTGTTCATTGCAAGTACCGTCCGAGCTGTGGGTGGGTGCGACTCGAGATCGCGGGCCGGCCTAGTGTTGCCAGCCGGCTGTGTCGAGATATCGTTGCCAGACGCCGTCCAGACTCGGATCGCGTCGCGGTTCCGCTGCGACAACCGTCTGGGGCGCCCAGAGGTCACGCTGGTGCGGGATGCTGCGACCGTGCAGTACGGCGGCGGCCTGCACCGCCGCACCCGCGGCGACGACGTCAGGGCCTTCGGCAACGAGGACGGTGCGTCCCGTCGTGTCGGCGATCACCTGCAGATAGGCGGTCGACGCCGAGCCGCCACCGATCGCGATGAGGCGGCCGCCGTGGGGAACGCCCAACGCGGAGATCGCCTGCATGCCGCGGACGAGGCCGAACACCACGCCCTCGTACGCGGCGAGGGCGAACTGTTCGCGGCTGAGCCCAGCGGCCAAGCCGCTGATGACACCACGCGCGTGCGGCAGATTGGGGGTCCGTTCTCCGTCCAGGAAAGCCGCGAACACCGGTCGGTCGGGAGTGCGCGGCGCGGCCTGCGCGAGTTCGTCAAGCCCGGCATGGTCGGTGTTCAGCAGCCTCACCATGGCGTCGGTGACCTTGGCAGCATTGAGGGTGCAAATCAGTGGCAGATAGCCGCCCGCCGCATCCGCGACACCGTCGACGATGCCTGTGTGATCGGCGACGGGGTCGGCCGAGACCGTGTAAACCACTCCAGAGGTTCCGAGTACGAAGACGGTGTCGCCGGGTCGCGCCCCCAAACCGAGGGCGCCGGCATGCTGGTCACCTGACCCGGCACCGACGATTGCCGCGGGGCTGACACCGAGTTCGGCGGCGATATCGGTCAGGATCACGCCGGCCGCTTCGGCGGGTGCCAGCACGGTCGGCACGTGGGCTGCCCAGTCACGATCGGGGTCGATGAGCCTGAGAACGTCGAGGTCGTACTCCCCGCGGGTCGCGTCGAAGTACCCGGTTCCGCTCGCCTCGCTGCGGTCCGTGACGAATCGTCCTGTGAGCCTGAATGTCAGCCAGTCGTGGGGGAGCAGCACCATGGCCATCCGCGCGAAGGCGTCGGGTTCGTGACGAGAGAGCCACAGAATTTTCGACACAGTGAAGGCCGCAGTGGGCAGGGAGTGCACCCGGTCGACCCAGTGTGTTGCGCCGATGGAGGCGACCAGCTCGTCCGCTTCTGGTGAGGAGGTGGTGTCGTTCCACAACTTGGCCTTGCGGATGACCGTCCCGTCCACGTCGAGTGCGACGAGTCCGTGGCACTGTGCTGCGACACTGACCGCGCGGATCTCCGAGGCGTCGACGCCGGCATCGAGGCGAGCGGCCGCCATGGCCTGAACGAGCGCCGTCCACCAGTCGTGGGGATCTTGCTCACTCACCGGAGGGAAGGTCGGCGAGTGGGGTGCGGTGCCCTGCCCGAGGAACGCCCCGGTTTCGGCGTTGCGCAAGATGACCTTGGTCGATTGAGTTGAGGAGTCAATCCCAGCTACGACGATCATCGTGAACTGCTGAGGTCGGGGATCGCCAAAGGAAGAACGGGCTCGGGCAGTGACCGCATCTGGCCCACAGCCCCTCCGGGGTGGGTGTACTGCACCTTCTCCCAGCTGTACTGCCGAGAGCGCATCAGAACGACGGCGAGAGCATCGAGCCAGGCGCTGTGAGCGAGAGTGCTGCCCATTGCGATGAGGTTGCCGGGGTCCGCAGGGGGGAACGGGCGGAACACCACCGAGATATCCGATGCCAGAGCCAGACGCGACGTCGCCACGCAACTGAGCGAGACCACCGTCACGCCCTCACCTCTCACCCGGTCGACCAGTTCGTTGACTTCGTTGCTCGACCCGCCTTTGGACAGGGCGATCATGATGTCGTTGCCCCGCAGGGCGCCCATCGACCCGTGCAACCCATCAGTGGGGTTGAGGAAGAAGGCCGGCGTTCCCGACACCGACAACAGATGCGCGGTGCGTCGTGCGATGAAGCCGCTGGTGCCGGCGCCGGTCACCACAACCTTGCCGTTGCTGCGCAGTATGAGCGATGCAACCCGAACGAATGTTTCATCGATCTGATCGACGATGTCCAGCACGGCGTTGCCCTCCGCTTCGATGAACTGCCGTGCAGCTTCGATCGTGGGAATGCTGACGTCGGTCATGTGAGGGCTCCTCGGATTCGGTCGCCACTGCCCGTGGCTGCTGTGGCACAGGACGAGTATTGTCGACCAGAAAATCAGGTGTCAACACGAACGCTCATTTGAGCGGGAGGCTCAGATGAGCGGTGTGGTGTCGTGTAGATTCACGGTCATAGGAGGTCGACATGACGGCTAGCTCGGGAGAATTGATCCTCGCTGCGACGGTTGCCCAACGGTTCTACGTCGACGGGGAGACGAAGTCGCAGCTCGCGACCCAACTGGGAATTTCCCGGTTCCGGGTTGCCCGGTTGCTGGAGATCGCCGTGTCGGAAGGGATCATTCGCTTCACGATCACCGCTCCCTTGGCCCAGAACACCGAGCTGTCCGAGCTCGTGCGCAAGAGGTTCGGATTTCGCCAGGTCATCGTCGTCGACGCCCCCGAAGACGAAGATGACGCCCATCGTCTTCGACGCAGGGTGGGTCAAGCCGCTGCGCGCCTGCTCAGTGGGATCGTGACGGAAGACGATGTCCTCGGAATCGGCTGGGGACGCACGATGAGCGCGATGGCCATCGAGCTCACTCAGATCGCGGCGTGCCCGGTCGTGCAGCTCGGAGGAATGGCTGGCTCGGTGAGCGAAAACTCGCTCGAGTTGGTGCGGAGAGTCAGCGAGGTCGGCGGTGGACGCGCCTATCCCTTCTTTGTGCCCTTGGTCGTGCAGGATGCCGCGACCGCACGAGGCCTCAGAGATCAGCCCGGAGTTGAGGCGGCCATGCGCCTGTTCGGCTCGATCACGGTTGCGGCCGTCGCTGTCGGCAGCTGGGACCCGCCCGAATCGCAGATGAGGGAAGGTCTGAAGCTTGAAGATCGTAGGGCCCTCAGCGAGAAGGGAGTGGTGGCGGAAATCCTCGCAACTTTGCTGCGAAGCGACGGCTCCGTGGTTACCGACCTCGACGATCGCACCACAGCCCTGACCTACGAAGGTATGCGTCGCATTCCTACCCTGATCATGGTCGCTGCCGGCGCGAACAAAGCCCAGGCGATCCGGGCGGCCATCAACGCCGACCTGGGCGACATGCTCGTCACGGACAGGTCTCTGGCCAGGGCGCTTCTGCACCTGCCGTAGACAGACCGCTGGTCATCAATCTTGCTGAGCGGCACGGATGCGTACGACTCGACGGCACGTATCGAACCTGGTGAACCCGGGTCCAGTTCGGCTAAAATCCCGGCACGGCGCTCTGACGGGCTGACGCCATTCAGCCTCGCCCGCACACGCGCATCGACCAGCTCGTCAGAAGGGTTCACTCATATGACCGACTACACCGCGACGATCGACCTTCCCCAGTCGCTGGATGATTCGTTCGCTTTCATAGCCGACCCCCGCAACCTCCCGTACTACTTCCCCCGCATCACTTCGGCCGAACTCGTGGGGCCCGAGCTGGTGCGCACGACCGCGGTCATCGATCAGGACGGTGCCGATGACGACAATGGTGAGCCGGTCACTGCCGACGCCTGGTTCCGTTCCGACCCCGCCGACCATGTCATCTCGTGGGGCTCGCCCGACAACGACGAGTACCACGGCCGACTCAGCGCCGAAGAAAGCGACGATGTCACCCGCCTGAACCTCACCCTCACGACGTCGGCGAGCTACCCGGGAATCCAGGACAGTCTCGACGAGGCGTTGAGATCGATCGCGGCCAAGCTCGCCGACGGTTAGGTGACCGTGGCTACCCCGGCCACAGCGCCACGGGTGCATGCCGAGACTCGCGCTGAGTGGCGCCGGTGGTTAATCGCACACCACGAACACGAAAAAGCCGTCTGGCTGGTGTCGTGGAAGAAAGCCACGGGCAGGCCCTCGGTCAGTTACGACGATGCCGTCTCAGAGGCTTTGTGCGTGGGCTGGGTGGACAGCAAACCGCAGAAACTCGACGAGGAGCGAACGATGCTCTATTTCTCTCCCCGAAAACCGACGAGTGCCTGGTCCCGGCCGAACAAGATCCGGGTGGAGACCGTCCGTGCGGCCGGACTCATGCTGCCTGCCGGTGAAGCGGTGGTCGCTCAGGCGATGAGTAGTGACGCCTGGACGCTGCTCGATGACGTCGAGGACCTGATTGTTCCAGCAGACCTCGACGAGGCGTTCGGCGACAAGCCTCCCGCACGGGCGAACTGGGACCGGTTTCCCCCGTCGGCCCGCCGCGGCATCCTCGAATGGATCGTCCAAGCCAAACGACCCCAAACCCGAGCCGCTCGGATCCTCGAAACGGCAGAGCTTGCCAGCCTCAACCGACGAGCGGCCCAATGGGTCCGGAAGACCGACGGCGGAGAGTCCGACTGATCGGATCGGTGCGGTCCGTGAACGGGGTGGCATGACGGCGGGTCAGGCGTGCGCCGCCTTCTCGACCGCGGCGACCGCGGCGGCGACCCCGCCGTTCCACGGAGCGCCGTGGCCGGGTAGCACCCAGGTTGCACCGGTGGGCAGCAGGGCCCGGAGTGAGGCGATCGCCTGATCGGGTTCGTCGGTGAACGGCGCCGGCTGTGGGCCCATCTGGCCGGTGAGCACGTGACGGGTGGTGAGTCCGTCGCCGACGAAAACGGCGTCGGCGACCGGAACGTGGATCGCAATGCTGCCGGCCGAGTGCCCGGGCAGCGCGATGATCCGGGGTGCGCCGGGCAGGTAGAGAGTCTCGCCGTCGTGCGCGAGGGCGACCTCGGTCAGGTACGTTGCGCGTATCCCGCCCTTGCGGAGGGAGTAGCCCACGAAGCCCAAGAGGGGGCCGAGTTTCATCGACTGCTTGGCGTTGGCCGGCTTCTTGCCGCCCTTCGCGCGGTCGGCGTCACCGGGGTGCACGAAGACGGGCACGCCGTGATCGCGACGCAGGCGTTCGGCGAAGCCGACATGATCGCCGTCACCGTGGGTGAGGATCACGCCCTTCACGTCGGCGAGGGTGCGGCCCATGGAGGTGAGTTCGGTGAGTAGTTCCCGCCAGAGTCCGGGCAGCCCGGCGTCGATGACGGTCACTCCCTCGTCGGTGTCGACGAGGTAGACGGCGACGATGTCGTTGCCGATGCGGTGGAGGTGAGGTCCGAGTTTCATGATGGCTATGCTACATAGCCATCATGGCTATCGTCAATAGCTATACTCGAATCATGCCCACTCCAGACCGGACTTCTCTCGACGCCATCGTGCTCGCCGCTGCTGACCTGCTCGAGCAGAGCGGGCTCGCGGGGGTGACCATGCAGGCCGTCGCCCAGCGCGTCGGGGTGCGGGCGCCGTCGCTGTACAAGAGAGTGCCCAGCCGGGAACGGCTGATCCAGCTGGTCGCGGAGACGACCATCACGCAGCTCGCCGGCCGGCTGGATGCCGCCGTCGGGCCGGTCGAGCTGGCCAACGCGCTGCGCGCGATCGGTCACGAGCGACCGGCCGCTTTTCAACTGATCATGACGCCAGGGCCCGGCGTGCCCGCGGTCGGCGACGAATTCGTGCGGGCGGCGAGTGCGGCCATCCTGCGCGTCGCCGATGAACTGGCGGGCGAGGAACATGCCCTCGAGGCGGCCCGAACCTTGACCGCGTGGGCGGCCGGCTTCATCACCATGGAGCTGAACGGCGGCTTCAATCTCGGCGGTAACGTCGAGACCGCCTGGCAGTACGGGGTCGAGCGGATCGTCGCGGCGATCACGGCCACGCGAGAGGCGCCGGTCGGCTGAGTGAGCCGTTCCGCCTACTGGCAGGCCTAGACGCCGGTCGGGGGTCGGGGCACAGTTCGTAGCACAGCTGCCGATGCGCGGCAGGGGATGGATACGAGTGGATGCGGATGCGACGGGCCGCTGGTCGACCGCGGGCCTGCGCCGGCGTTTCATCAGCCCGGAGCTGATCTCCGGGTCGGTGCTCGTCTGCGTCGTGATCGCCGTGGCGGACGAGGGCGGCGGCATCCTGGATGTCTTCGCGATCACGCTCCTCAGCGTGCTGGTGTTCTGGTCGACCGAGGTATTCGCCTACACGGTCGCCGCGCAACGACAGCGTCCGGACACCGAGACCGTGCGGGTGGCGGCGTCGGTGCGCGGTGCGCTGGCCGAATCCGAGGGACTGCTGCTGGCCGGGGTGCTGCCGTTGGTGTTCCTGCTGCTGGGTCTGTTCGGGGTGCACGAGGGCGAGGTGGCCTATTGGACGGCGCTGTGGGTGGAGGTAGGGCTGCTCGCCGTGGTGGGCTGGATCGCCTTCGGCGGAACCGGGGTCACCTGGTACTGGCGGGTGTGCGGCTCGCTGGCCACCGCGGCGCTGGGATTGCTGGCCGTGCTGCTGAAGATCCTGGTGCATTAACGTGCCTGGCTGGCCCGCCCTGGCGCAGGCAACCTGCCGGGCGACGTCCTGCATCGAGCGCGATTCGTGGTCGGCGCGTCGACGCAGGGCGTCGGCCTCGGTCGGGCCAGGAGGATCCGGCTACTTCACCGAGCCGCGGGTGACTCCGCTCACCACCCACTTCTGGGCGATCACGTAGACGATCAGCAGCGGCGCCAGGGCCATCAGGTAGGACGCGAACGCCACCGGGTAGTTGGTGTTGAACTGGCCCTGGAAGATGAACTGCGCCAGCGGCAGGGTCTGCGCCGACGGGTCGGAGAGCACCACTAGCGGCAGCAGGAAGTCGTTCCACGCCCAGACGCAGGTGAGGATGCCGACCGTGGCGTTCATGGGGGAGAGCAGCGGGAAGATCACCTTCCAGAACACGCCCCAGGTGCTCGCGCCGTCCAGCCGCGCCGCCTCCTCGAGCTCCACCGGAATGGAGTTGATGTAGGCGACGAAGATGAAGATGTTGAACGAGAGCCCGTAGACCGTGTACAGCAGGATCAGGCCCACCGGGGTGTCCAGGCCGAGCAGTGCGGTCTCCTTGACCACCGGGAGCATGATGATCGGGAACGGCACGAAGATCGCAGCGAGGAAGTAGAAGTACAGCCCCTTGAAGAACTTCTTGTGCATGTTTCGGGCGATCGCGTACGCGACCAGCGAGTTGGTGAGCAGGGTGAGGAACACCGCGCCCACCGTGATCAGGGCCGTGTTCATCAGCGCCCGGGGGAAGTTCGTCAGCTGGTAGGCATCCGCGAAGTTCTCCCAGCGGATGCTGGTGGGCAGCTCGAACCCGGTGCCGCCGAGCTGGTCGGGCGTCTTGAGCGCGGTGACCACCGTGAAGTACAGCGGGATGAGAACCGTGAGGGAGCACACCGCTATGAGAGCGGTGAGCCACCAGTTGGTGCCGCCGTTGCCGCCGTCGAGCCGCCGGCGGGTGCGCGGGGCGCGGGTGGGCGCATCCGGCGTCTCGGGCAGTGGGGCCGTGGTGCTGGTGAGTGTGTCGGTCATGAGAAGCTCGCCTCCCGGCGCTGCAGGATGCGCAGCTGGAGAAATGAAACGATGATGATGACGAAGAGGTACACGACGGCGTTGGCCATCTGGTAGCCGTATTCGCCGCCCTGGAAGCCGCCTCGGAAGATGACCAGGGCGATGGATTCGGTGGACGTGCCCGGGCCCCCAGCGGTGAGGGCCACGATCTGGTCGAAGACCTGCAGGAACGACTTGAACGACAGCACCATGTTGATGGTGAAGTACGCGCCGATCAGCGGGAAGGTGATCGACCGGAACCGGCGCCAGCCGCTCGCGCCGTCGATGGCGGCGGCCTCGTAGAGGTCGGCGGAGATGGTCTGCAGCCCGGCCAGGTAGAGGATGACGTTGAACGCCGCCGCCTGCCAGACCGTGGTGATGACGATGCCGATCCAGGCGAAGTCGGGGCTGGCCAGCAGGTTGCCCGACAGGCCAGGCAGGCCCAGCGCCGTGAAGATCGCCGGGAACGAGTTGGCGAACAGGTAGTTGAACACGTAGCCGATGATCAGGATCGCGAGCACGTAGGGGATGAAGAACACCCCGCGGAACGCCGCCTGGAACTTGATCTTGGAGTTGAGTCCCAGCGCGATGGCCAACGCGATCACGTTCACCAGCACGGTCGACACGATGGCGAAGCCGAAGGTGAACCCGTAGGAGTTGAGTACCCGGTCGTCCTGGAACAGGTTGATGTAGTTGGAGAAGCCGACCAGGTCCCAGGTGCCGTAGCCGGCGTAGTTGGTGAGGCTGAAGAACATGCCGGAGAGCACCGGAATGGTGTGCAGGCCGAAGAAGATCACGACGGCCGGAACCACCATCCAGTAGAAGGTACGGGGCGTGCGGGCGATATTCGACCGGGCGCGTGCCGGCTTGGGTGCTGCGGCGGGCTTCTCTGCCCGCGAGATCGTGTCGGTCATCTCACTTGCCCTGTCTCTGTGTGGTGGTGCGGGCGGCGACCTTGCTCCACTCGGAGTCGAGATCCTCGAGGAAGGCCTCGGTGTTCCCGGTGATCACGAGCGACTGCAGCATGTTGACCAGCGGCACCGCCGCGGGGATCTGGTGGTCGATGAAGCCGATGATCTTGCCCGCGCTGAAGTACGGTTCGAGGCCGGCCAGAGCGGGGTCGCTGTTGGGTGTGGCGTCCGCCAGCGGCGAAAAGGTGCTCTGCGCCTCGGAGTACGCGGTGACGACGTCGGGCGACATGAGGTAGTCGACGAACTTCTGCGCCTCGACGGGGTGCGGGGTGTTGCGGCCGATGGCGATGCCCACGTCGACGCCGGAGACCACGACGCGGGAATCGGCGTCGTCGGTGACCGGGTACGGGAAGGAGCCGATGGCGGCGTCCGGGTTGTTGGCTCGGATGGCCGGGATCGCGTAGGAGCCCTGCAGGTACATGGCCGACTCACCGTCGGCGAAGGCCTTGTTTCCGGAGTTGTAGTCGCGGCTGGCGAAGTTGTCCTGGCAGTAGCTGAACAGCTCCACCTCCTTGGCGGCGGCATCCGCGAAGTCGTTCTCGAACGACACGGCACCACCGGAGACCTCGGAGCCCTCGGCGCGGAGGGCGTCGAAGAAGCCGTCCGGCATGAGGGTGCCGCCCAGGTTGACGAAGGCGGGCGAGGCGGTCCAGGCGTCCTTGAGGGTGCAGAAGAACGGGGTGACCCCGTTGGCCTGGAAAGTGTCGGCGGCCGCGATCAGCTCGGACCAGGTCGTGGGCACGTCCACGCCGTTGGCGGCGAAGATCTCGGGGTTGTAGAGGATGCCGCTGGCGTTGCTGGCGAAAGGCAGGGCGTTCACCTCGTCGGCGCCGTCGGCGGAACAGGTGCCGAGGGCCTGCACGATGTCCTGCACGGCGGGGTTCACGGTTGTGGTGACCTGCTCGTCGGCGAGGTCGGCGAAGATGCAGGCGCGGGCCAGCTCGCCGTAGTTGCCGTTGGCGTTCAGCGTGAGCACATCGGGCACCTTGTCCTTGACGAGCAGGGTGCGGATGGCGGTGTCCGGGTCGGGCACCGAGTTCTGGATGACCCGGATGCCCGGGTTCTGGGCCTCGAAGTCCTTGATGATCGCCGTGAAGTTGCCCACGGCCTCCGGCTTGAACTGGAAGAAGTTCAGCGTGACCTGACCGTCGTCGCCGGCGGAGCATCCGCTCAGCGCGGCGAGGGTGGCCGCGGCGGCCAGCACAGCTGTGGCGCGGCGGAGCCGGCGACGTCTCGGATGGGTGGAACTGGGGGACTGCATGGCGCCTCCTTGCGCTAGATCCGCTAAAAGACTTTAGGCGGACGTGATCTCAAAGACCGCGAGATGTTCGGGAAAAAGAACCGGGCCCTGCAGCCCGATCGTGCCGAGCGCCCGGCCGGAGATCGTGAGCGGCCGCTGACTCCAGGCCAGCGGCGACTGGCCGTTGCCGGTGCCGGTGGACTCGAGGGCGAGAGGCCGCACGGTGTACAGGCGGTCGTCGTCGAGGCCCGGGAAGCGGAGAGTGCCGACCGGGTAGAAGGTGCTCGCGGCCACCTGGGTGAACACGAACAGGGCGCGGCTGCGGTCTGCCGCGACAACGCCACGCAGGTCGACGGCCGGGTCGGGGTGGTCGGCGTGCACGCTGGTGCCGGTGTGGAGCAGGTCGCGGTTGGCCTTGTACAGGGCGATCCAGCCGGCCAGCTCGGTGTACTCGGCGTCGGAGAGGGCGGCGATGTCCCACTCGATGCCGAGGTGGCCGAGAAGGGCCACGCCGGCCCGCAGCGAGAGCTCGTGGCGGCGGCCGGTGGAGTGCGAGACGGGGCCGCTGATGTGGGCGCCCATCAGCTCGTAGGGAACCAGCAGACCCGTGTACTTCTGGATGGTGAGGCGCTCGATGGGGTCGATGCAGTCGCTGGTCCAGATGCGGTCGGTGTGGTCGAGGATGCCCAGGTCGACGCGGGCGCCGCCCGAGGCGCAGCTCTCGATCTCCAGTCCGGGGTGCCGGGCCTTGAGCTCGTCGAGCAGCGTGTAGAGCGCTGTCACGTTGTCGTGCACGGCGGCAGTGCCGGTGAGCGTGCTGCCCGCGTCGATGAGATCCCGGTTGTGGTCCCACTTGAGGTAGCCGATCGGGTATTCCACCAGCAGTGCGTCGAGACGGTCGAGCAGATAAGCGTATGCGCCCGGGTGTGAGAGATCGAGCACCTGCTGCTGGCGGCCCTCCACGGGGAGCCGTCCGGCGGCCTGAAGCATCCAGTCGGGGTGCGCGCGGGCCAGGTCGGAGTCGGGGTTGACCATTTCGGGTTCGACCCAGAGGCCGAACTGCATGCCGAGGCCGGTGACGGTGTCGACCAGCGGGGCGAGTCCGTCAGGCCAGACGTCGGAGTCCACCCACCAGTCGCCGAGACCCGCGGTGTCGTCGCGGCGGCCGTGGAACCAGCCGTCGTCGAGCACGTACCGCTCCACGCCTACTCGCGCGGCGGCATCCGCCAGCGCCGTGAGCCGGCCGAGGTCGTGGTCGAAGTACACGGCCTCCCAGGTGTTGAGGGTGACCGGGCGCGGCGTGGTCGGGTGCGTCGCGCGGGCCCGCAGGCGGGTGTGGATGCGGGCGGAGAGTTCGGTGAGCCCGTCGCCCCACGAGGCGATCACGTCGGGTGTCGTGTAGCTGGCGCCGGGGGCGAGCCGGATCTCGCCCGGGGCGAGGAGTTCGCCGGCTTGCAGGAAGCTGGAGCCGGTGACGAGTTTCTCGGCGGCGAGGCGGTAGTTGCCACTCCAGGCGAGGTGCACGGCGTGCACGAGGCCGGTCTCAAAGCCGAAGCCGGGGGTGCCGGCGGCGAGCAGCAGGGTGGCGTCAGCGCCGGGGCGGCCCTTGCGGCTGTCGCGCTGATGCCGGCCGATGGTGAAGCCGTGCCGCTGTGGGGTGCGCTCGCGCAGGTGCCGCCCGGTGGTGTCGAGGATCTCGGTCGCGGTCGCGGGTACCGGCACGGTCACCGTGAGGTCGACGAGGTCGTAGTCGTCATCGCCGGTGTTGGTGACCGTGAGATTCTGGCTGAGCACGCCTGCGGCATCGACGACCAGGTCGGCGCGGAGGGTGAGCCGGGCGTCGGGGTCGCTCGCCAGCGCCGACAGCGTGGTCGACGTGTAGCTGACCTCGGTGGTGCGGAGGAGGGGGGAGAAGGAGCGTCCGGTGCGGCTGCCGGTCAGGCCGGGGGTGCCCTGCCAGCCGGCCGACTCCTGCGGAAGGAGGCTGAGGCGGGCGGGTTCGTCGAGGCCGCCGGACACCCGCTGCGGCAGGGAGGCGAGCACGATGGCGTCGAGGTCGGCGGTCTCGAGGTCGCCCAGGTCGGCGCCCCAGTGCACGATGACGGGCAGTGAGGGTGCGGCTACGTCGACGATGACGCTGGTGCCGCCGTTGCGGAGGTGGACGACGGTGTTGCTCTGGGACATGCATATATTTCTATATTGCAAGGAACTCAATGTCAAGCGTCAAGTTTGCGCGATTCAGGAGGAGATTTTGTGGCGTTCGGGAACTATTTAGTTGCGGGATGCAATAAAAAGGGCGGCCGTGGACCGGTATTCTGATCGTATTCACCCTCCTGAGAGCGCGAACAGTCTGCGGGCGCACGGAATGCGCTGCCTGATCGAAAGTTGCCGAGCCCATGTCATCCGTTGAGGCCGCTGAACGCCGCTACCGAGCACCGTCCAGCGAGCTGGCGCGGGAAGTGCTTGTGCACGGGCCGATCCTGCGAAGCGTTCTGGCAAAGCGGTTGGGCCTGTCCTTGGCCACCCTCACCCGGCTGGCCCGCCCGCTGCTCGACGACGGACTGTTCGTGGAAGTGACCGAAGAACTCGACGGCGCCATGGGCCGACCGGCCAAGCCGCTCGATGTGCGCGCCGAGGCGCGGCAGTTCCTCGGGGTCAAGCTCACCGGCGACACCGCCGTGGCGGTCACGACCGACCTCCGCGCCGCGGAGGGGCGCCGGGCCGAACGCCCGCTGCCGAGCCACGACCTTGTCGACGTCGTGGCGGTGATCGTGGAGCTGGCCGGAGAGCTCGCGAACGAGCAGGAGTTCACGGCCATCGGCATCAGCGTGGGCGGACAGGTCTCCGACAACCGGGTGATCGACCGGGCGCCATTCCTCGGCTGGCGCGGGGTGCCGCTGGCGGACGCCGTCGAGGCGCGGCTCGGCGTGCCGGTCGTGGTGGAGAACGATGTGGTGGCCCTCGCCGCCGCGGAGCACTGGTTCGGACTGGGCCGCGGCTTCTCCAACTTCGCGGTGCTGACCGTGGGCGCCGGCGTGGGCTACGGGCTGGTCATGCACGACCAGGTGGTCAGCACCTCGGAGGCCGGGCTCGGCCTGGGCGGGCATTTCCCACTCGACCCCACCGGACCGCTCTGCTTCCTGGGGCACCGGGGCTGCTCAACGGCGATGCTCACTATTCCCAGCATCCGGGCGCAGGTGGAGGTGGCCCTCGGGCATCCGGTGAGCTATGCCGAGGTGCTCGAGATGGCCGCGGCCGGCCAGCCGGTGGCCCTCGCGGTGCTGCGCGCCGCGGGTAACGCCCTCGGGCGGCTCATCGCGGCCGTGGCCAACCTTGCGATGGTCGAGCACGTGGTGCTCGCGGGTGAGGGTCTGGGTTTCCTCGACATCGTGCGGGGCGAGATGGATGCCGCGATTCTCGCCGACCGCGACCCGGAGGCCGCCCGGGTGGACGTGCTGCTCGACCCCAGCGGCTTCATCTCCTGGGCCCAGGGCGCCGCGGCCATCGCCATCCAGCGCACTGTAGACACCCTCGCCGCCGGCGGCTGACCCGCCCACCGGTTCGCGAGAGGTGTTTCGCGGGCTCGGCGGTGTCAGCGCTTGCGGGGGCCCCGACCGGATGCGCTGCGGGACGCGCGCGACGGGGTGGTGCGGGCGCGGGCCCGACGGGCATCCGCCGCTCGCAGCCGCTCGGGGTCGCCGTTGCCGCCGCCCACCCAGTAGAGAACGAACTGGGCGGCCTCGGTGAGGGCCGCAGTGCATCGGTGGCTGACTCGCACAAGGAGGTTCATGCGGCCACCCTAGCGGTCCCACCCGCCCGCGAACCGTGAGAAAAGCACCTCAAAATGCGCTTTTTCGGCACTTCTGTCACCGTTCGCGGGCGGGGGAGGCTAGTAGAACTCGACGGTGTCGACGATGTTGAGCAGGGGTCGACCGTCGAGGAAACGGGTGGCATTCTCGGCGAACAGCTCGGCGATACGGCGTTCCTCGCCGGCGTCCAGGGCCGCCGTGTGCGGGCTGACGAGCACATTCGGCAGGTCCCAGAGCGGGCTGCTCGGGGGCAGGGGTTCGCTGGCGAACACATCGAGCGCGGCGAAGCCGACCTGCCCGTTCTGCAGGGCCACGGTGAGGGCGGCCTCATCGATGACGGTGCCGCGGCCCACGTTCACGACGGTCACGCCGGGCGTGGCGGCGGCGAAGACGGCCGCGCCCACGAGTCCGTCGGTGGCGGCGGTGCCCGGCAGCGAGACCACGATGGCGTCGGCCCGGCCGGCGTGCTCGGCGAGGTCGTCGATCGAGACATACTCATCGACGTGCTCCACGGTGCTGCTGCTGCCGGGGCGGCGGGTGCCGATCACGTGCATGCCGAGGGCCTTGCTGAGGCGGGCGATTTCCTGACCGATGCCGCCCAGCCCCACCAGGAGCACGGTCTGTTCGCGCACCTGGCCGAGCGGTCGGCGGGCCGGCCACTCGTGCTTCCGTTGCTGCAGCTGCAGCTGCGGCAGCCGTTTGGCGCCGGCGAGGATGCCGAACAGGGCGAACTCCGCCAGTGGGCCACCGTGCACACCGGCCGAGGTGGTGAAGGCCACCCGGGTGAGGTCATCGTCGGCGAGGTCGGCCGACTTCACCTGGGCGCCGCCGCCGGCGGCCATCAACTGCACCCAGCGCAGCTTCGGGTTGGCCGTTACCGTGCGACGGAGGGCAGCCGGGTCCACATCCGGGATGCCGTAGAGCACGTCGGCGGAGTCCACGAGGGTCTCGAACTCGGCCTGCTGGGCCGGGGTACGCGCAAACGCCGGGTCGCCGCGGTAGTCGGCCGGATGCCGCATGGGCGGCAACAGGCTCTGGTCCCGAATGAGGTCGATGCGTGGTTCCGCCCGCTCGATCAGTCGGCAGAGCTCCTCCGAGAGCGGGGAGGCTACGACGACACGGAGGGCCGGGGAGACCGGGGGAGAGGTGGTGGGGGTGGTCATACTGAGGCCCTTTCTGCGGGGGTGGTGTCGTGGATACGAGTCTGGTCGGTGGCGGCGAGGAATGCGTCGAGGCCGGCGCGGTCGGGCAGTCCCTCCTGGTCGCCGTGGCTGGTCGTGGCGATGGCGCCCACCGCCGCTGCGCGGCTGAGCCACTCCGGTGCGGGCCGGCCGTCCAGGGCGGCGCTGATGAACCCGGCCGCGAAGCCGTCGCCGGCTCCGACGGTGTCCACCGGGCGCACCGGGAACGGCGGGCAGAGAACGTGCTGACCGTCGTGGGTGAACAGTTCGGCGCCGGCCGCGCCGGTTTTCACCGCCACGGTCCGTACACCGCGATCGAGGTACCAGCGGGCAACGCCGGCCGGGGTGGTCGCTCCGGTGAGGATCCGGCCCTCGGGCAGGCCCGGCAGGACCCAGTCGGCCTGCAGCGCCAGATCGTTGACGGTGCGCACCATGGTGGCGGTATCCGGCCAGAGCGCCGGGCGCAGGTTGGGGTCCACGCTCACGGTGGCGCCGGATTGCCGCGCGGCGGCCACGGCCTGCGCGGCCAGTGCGCGCGGCCCCTCGCCGAGCGCGAGCGGGATGCCGGTGAGGTGTAGGTGCCTGGCGCGCCGCAGGTAGGCATCCGTTGCCGTCGTCGGGCCCATGCCGCGCGCGGCGGAATGCGCCCGGAAGTACACGACGGTGGGGTCGTCGCCGTCGCCGGTGCGGTTCTTGAGTTGGAAACCTGTGGGCGCGGTGGCATCGACGCTGACCTGGCCGTCGTCGATGCCGAGCTGTCGCAGACGGGCCTGCGCGAACTCGCCGAACGGGTCGGCGCCGAGACGGGTGAGAAAGCCCACCCGGTGGCCGAGCCGGGTCAGGCCCACCGCCACGTTGAACTCCGCCCCGGCCAGCCGGCGCGTGAAATGCTCGGCGCTGGCCAGGGCGCCCGGCGCGTCTGCCACGAACATGGCCATGATCTCGCCGAGCGTGACGACGTCCAGTTCGGGGGCTGGAGCGGGCAGGCGAAGCGTTGCGGTGTTCATGCGGGGACCTTCCGGTAGTGCTCGAGCAGGCCGACGGGTTGGCTGGCGCCGATGACCGGGTTCTGCAGGGTGAGCCCGGCCACGGTGACGGTGACCTGCCCGCCCGGGCGGAGTTCGGCATCGGCTCCAGGGGCCCCGGTGAGAATCACGTCGCCGGGCTGCAGGGTGGTGATGCTGCTCAGGTAGACGATGATCTCGGCGAAGCCACGGGCCAGCGCCGTGGTCGTGGTGCGGGAGACCGGCGCGCCGTCGAGGTCCAGGCGGATGTCGGCCTCGACGGGCAGCTCGGTATCGATCACGGGGCCGAGCGGCGTGAACCCGTCGAAGCCCTTGCCCGCCAGCCACAGGGAGTCCTGCGCCTGCATGTCCCGTGCTGTCACGTCGTTGGCGGCGGTGTAGCCCAGCACCACCTCAAGCGCATCGGCGAGGGTGCGGTGACGCGCCGGCCTGCCGATCACCAGCGCCACTTCGGCCTCCGCCACGACCGGTCCGATTCCCTGCGGCACCGGAATGGGGTCGCCGGGGCCGATGGCAGCGTGCCCCGGCTTGAGGAACGCCTGGGGCGGCAGCATCCGGTCGGCCGGCCCGGTGTTGTGCGCCATGCCGTAGATGGTGCCCGGCCGCACCGGTGCCAGCAGTAGGTGCGGGGTGAAGGGCAGCTGCACTCCCGTGGGCCGCAGATCGGTCAGACCGTGCACCAGCAGCAGCACGTCACCGTGCACGATTCCGTGCCGGGGTCCGCCCCCGGTGGCCACCCGCGCGATCAGCACGGCGCGCCTGCCCAGACGGATGCCGGTACGATCGACGCGTGACGACCGGTGACACCGACACGGTGGGCAAGGACATGGTGGGCAAGGCTCTGAGCCTGCTGACCGTGCTCGGCCCGCACCCCGACGGGGCCACCCTGTCGGACCTGGCGCGCTGGACCGGCTACCCGGTGACCACGACGCACCGGCTGCTCGGCTCGCTGGTGCGCGACGACTTCGTGAGTTTCAACCCGGAGACCAAGCTCTACAGCCTGGGGCTGCGCCTGTTCCAGCTCGGCGCCGCGGTGTCCAGCGCCCACGGCTTCCAGGGCGTGGCCCTGCCCGTGCTGCGCACCCTGTCCCGCGCCACCGGAGAAGCCAGTCTGATGTCGGTTCTCGACGGTGAACACCAGCTCTACATCCACCACATCGAGGCGCGCCACCACGTCGGTGTGCGCGGCGAGACCGGCAAGCTCGGGCCGCTGCACTGCACCTCGATGGGCAAGGTGCTCATAGCCTTCGCCGACTGGGAAACCCGCGACCACCTGGTCACCTCGCTCCCGCTGGAGCGGTTCACCACCCGCACCATCACCGACAGGGCGGCCTTCGCCGCCGAGATCGCCCGGGTGCGCTCGCAGGGCTTCGCGGTCTCCAATGAGGAGCACGAGGAGGGCATCGTGACGGTGGGCGTTCCCGTGCTGGACGCCATGGGCATCGCGGTGGCCGCCCTCTCGGTGCCGTCTCCGGCCTACCGCACCACGGTGGAACAGGCCATGCAGTTCCTCGGCCCGCTGCGCGATGCAGCCGCGGAGCTGGCCGTTCTGCTGCCCCGGCGCTGAGCGCACCGTACCGATCGGGTCGCGGTCAGCCACGAGGAGTTCCGACGGGGACGGACGCGGGGGTTGCGGCGGCCGCAGGGGTGCGAACCGCGTCGTCGAGGGCATCCGTCTCGAGGTCGAGGTCACGGCCCCTGGTCTCCGGCGTGATGAAGGTGACGGCGATGGTCACGCCGGTCAGCAGGAGCAGGTAGGCCGCAAGCGGTACCCAGCTGTCGGCGAACCAGGCCAAGAGCAGCGCGCCCACTAGCGGCACCAGGCCGCCGGCGATGACGGCGGAGAACTCGCGGGCCACCGAGACGCCGGTGTACCGGTGCCGGGAGCCGAACAGCTCGGGCATCAGGGCGCCCTGGGCGCCGAACATGCCCCAGGTGCCGATGCCGAGCGCCACCGAGATTGCGGCCACGGTGGCGACGACGTTGCCGGTGGAGAGGATCCACCACACCGGCACGGCGATCACGAACTGGAAGATCGCGAACCCGCGGTACACCCGGACCCGACCGAACCTGTCACTGAGCAGCCCGGCGACGGGCACGGTGATCGCACCGACGGCGGCGGCGAACACCAGCGAAATGGCGCCGATCGGCCCGGCGGTGACCGATGAGCCCAGCGCGACGGTGACGACGTAGCTGATGGCGAGCACCTGGTAGATCGAGGAGCCACCGTTTTCGGCCATGCGCAGACCCATGCCGATCAGCACGGTCTTCCGCGAGGTGCGCAGCAGGTTGCGCAGGGGCTTGTCCTGAACCTGCTCGTGGGCCTTGAGCTTCGAGAACGAAGGCGACTCCTTGAGCTTGAGCCGGATGTACACGGCCACGCCGATGAGGATCGCGCTGGCCAGGAACGGAATGCGCCACAGGCCGTCCAGCACGACCTGCTGGCTGGGAATGAGCAGCAGGAAGAAGACCAGCGCCGCGATCACGGTGCCGATCTGGATGCCCATGAACGGCAGCGAGGCGAAGAAGCCGCGGCGGTGTCGGGGCGCGTATTCGGTCATCAGCGTGGCCGCGCCCGCCTGTTCGGCGCCGGCCCCGAAGCCCTGCAGGATGCGCAGCACGATGAGCAGGATCGGCGCCAGGATGCCGACCTGGTCGTAGGTGGGCAGCAGGCCCATCGCGGTGCTGGCCCCGCCCATCAGGAGCACGGTGAGCAGCAGCACCGACTTGCGGCCGATGCGGTCGCCGAGCGATCCGAAGAACAGGCCGCCGAGGGGGCGGACCGCGAAGCCGATGAAGTAGGTGGCAAACGCCAGGATGCGTCCGGTGGTGGGGTCGCTGTCGGTGAAGAACAGTTCGCTGAAGATGAGTGCCGACGCCAGGCTGTAGAGCGCGAAGTCGTAGTACTCCAGAGCGCTGCCCAGCGAGCTGGCCCAGCCGGCCCGGCGCAGATCCGCCTCGGAGATGCTCGAGTCCGCGGTGCGGGGTGGCGCGGCCGGAGCGGGGGTTGACGATGACATGGAGACCTCTCTGTCTGTTGTCTGAATCCAGTGTGCGGAATCTGCTCGTTGAGCGTGCGACCGGTGACCGGCGCGGGATCAGAATCACACAGTGTTTCCACCATGTGGGTGTGCTTTCCGCGATACGGAAAGCAAGATCTCACGAACCGTGAGATAAGTCCCCTCAACCGTGGGTTTGAGGTGCTGTGCTCACGGTTCGCGGAAGGTCGGTAGCCTGGGGCAATGGCGAGCGTGGGCAGGTACCCGAAGGGCGTGGCAAAGCGTGCCGAGATACTGGAGACCGCGCTGGCGCTCGTGGCCCGCAACGGCTTCCGCCAGACCTCGGTGCGGGACATCGCGGCGGCCGTGGGGCTCACGCAGGCCGGACTGCTGCACTACTTCGAGTCCAAGGACGACCTCTGGGTGGCCATTCTGCGCACCAGGGACGCGATCGACGAGGCGAAGGACCCGGACGATCCCGACCCGGCGGCCACCTATGCGGCACTGATCCGGCACAACGCAGAGGTGCCAGGGCTCGTGCAGATGTTCGCCAATCTGTCGGCCGCGGCGGCGACCGATCCTGGGCATCCGGCCCACGAGTATTTTCGGCAGCGGTACGCGCAGTCCCGGGCCACCATCGCGGCGGGGCTGCGGCGGATGCAGGAATCCGGGCGGCTCGACACCACGGTCGACCCCGAGATGTTCGCGTCCATCCTGATGGCGGTCAGCGACGGCATGCAGGTGCAGTGGATGTTCGATGAGACGCGCGACATGGGTGCCCATGTCGAGGCCGTTATCGCGCTACTCCGCCGCGAACTGTGAGCTGAACCCCGAAAAGCCAAGCCGGGTTGAGGGGGCTCAGGCCACAGTTCGCGGGCGGCGGAGCGGCCTACAGGGTGGCCGCGGCGGGATCCCAGTCCTCGGCCAGCGGTGTCGGCTTCGTGATCCTCGACGTCACGTCCACCATGCTGCCGGTCTCGGCGGCTTCGGAGACGGCCAGCAGCACGTCGAGCACGTGCGCCGCGATCGCCCCGCTGGCACGCTCTGGAGCTCCGGCGCGGATCGACCGGGCCAGATCGAGCACGCCGGAGCCGCGACCGTAGGTGGAGCCGACCGGGGTGATCGTGCTGGGTTCCTCCTGGCCGAACCGCCACAGGGTGGACTCGCCCTCGAAGGTGTTCGGGTCTGGCAGCACGATCGTGCCGTCGGTGCCGCTGATCTCGACGAAGCCCATCCGGGGCAGGGCGTTCTGGAAGCTGAACGTGGACTGCGCGGACTGGCCGCTCTCGAAGGAGAGCACGGCGGCATGGTGCGTGGGCACCTCGACGGGGAACTCGGTGCCGGCCCTCGGGCCGCTGCCGATGGTGCGGACGGCGCTGGACTTCGACGACACCGCACCGACCCGGCTGGCGGAGCCGAAGGCGTGCACCAGGGTCGTGACGTAGTACGGCCCCATGTCGAAGAGCGGACCGGCGCCGTAGGCGAAGAGGAACTCCGGGTTCGGGTGCCAGGCGTCGGGGCCGGGCACGTGGAACATCGTGGTGGCCGTCAGCGGTTCGCCGATGTCGCCGCGAGCGATCGCGCGCATGGCCGTCTGGATGCCAGCGCCCAGCACGGTGTCCGGCGCACAGGCGACCCGGAGGCCGGCGGCGTCGGCCGTGGCCAGCAGCGCCGCGCCGGACTCGTGGTCAAGGGCCAGCGGCTTCTCACTCCACACGTGTTTGCCGGCGGCGATGATCTGCTGCCCCACCGCGGTATGCACGGCGGGGATGGTGAGGTTCACCACGATCTCGATGTCGTCCCTGGCCAGCAGCGCGTCGACCGAGCCGTGGCCGGGCACCCCGTAGGCCTCCGCCTGCGCCTGGGCGCGGGCAAGGTCGAGGTCCGCGACGAAGAGCACGTCGAGGTCGGCGAACGCCGTCATGTTCTCCAGGTAGGTGCCGCTGATGACACCGGCGCCGATGACGCCGACGCCGACGCGTCCCGTGCGGCTCACTTGTCGTTCTCCGCAAGCCAGGCGAACGACGCCGCGATGCCGTCGAAGACGTCTCCGGTGTAGCCGTCGAACTCCACGACCCGCAGGGCGTTCGGCGCGGCGGCGAGGATGGCGGCGACGCCGACATCGCCACTGCCGGCGGGCAGCTGGTTGGCGAAGGCCGCGGCGAGGGCCTCCGGCACGCTGAGGGCGCTCTCGCTGCTGGGCAGGGCCGTGGCGATGTCTCCGCGCACCGGACCGTCCTTGACGTGGATGAATTTCACCCGGTCGCCGAGGCGGCGCAGCAGGGCTGGGGTGTCGGCGCCGCCGACGGTGGACCAATAGGTGTCGACCTCGAGGGCGACCTCGGGCGAGAGGGCGTCGACGAACAGCTCGTAGATGGGCCGGCCGTCGACGAGGTTCGCGAACTCCCACTGGTGGTTGTGGTAACCGAAACCCAGCCCGGCCTCGGCCGCCAACGCCTGCAGAACGTTGACCCGGTCGGCCAGGCGGGCGGCGTCATCCGCGCTCTGCCAGCGGTCACTCGGAATGAACGGGTCGATGACCGTGCCGATGCCCAGCTGCGCTGCGGCAGCGAAGGTGCGCGCCGGGTCATCGGAGTCGATGACCGGAGCGTGGCCGGACGGCGCCGTGACACCGGATGCCGCGAAGGCCTTCTCGAACTCATCGGCGCGTTCCACGAACGAGTAGGGCTCGACCTGGGTGAATCCGATCTCGGCGACTCGGGCGACGGCGCCCTGCAAGTCGGCGGAGATCGCATCCCGCACCGTGTAGAGCTGGACCGAGGGGGTGCTTGACATGCTTGCTCCTTTGAAAGTGTGGGGAGGGGCCTGCGCCCGTCCTCATATCTGCAGGAACAAACCTAACGTCGCTCGGTTTTAATTGCCAGCGTTTGCCACGAGATGCTCAGGCTCTGTCGTGCAGGGTGATCTGGTAGCCGTCGAGGTCTGCGAAGGTGAACGTGAGACCGAACGGACCGTCGACGGGTGCCGCGGTGATGCGGATGCCGTCGGCGACGAGGCTGTCGTGAATCGCCTGCGCATCCGGAGCGTGCAACCACAGTCCGACACCGAAACCGAGCTGGCCCACCGCGTCCAGGTCGACGCCCGGGAGGGCCGCGCGCACCGCGAACGCCGCCGGGGTGGTGTTGAAGACGATGGCGTGAGGAGGGCCGGCCTGCCGGGTCAGGCCCAGGTAGTGCTCGTAGAACGCCGCTGCGCGATCGATATCGCGCACCTGCAGGGAAATGAAGCCGGGACCGGATGCGGTCATGATGATTCTCCTTCGTGAGTGTCAGGTAGTTGACATGCGACCAGTATGTCAGAATATTGACATGAGTGACAAGGATGCTCGCGTCGAGTTGGAGACGTCCGTGGGGTACCTGCTCAAGGAGGCCGCGAGCGCTCTGCGATCGGCTATGGAGGCGGTGCTGCGACCGCTCGGCATGAGCATCACGCACTATGCCTGTCTCGAGCTGCTCGCCCAACGGCCCGGGCTGTCCAACTCCGACCTGGCCCGCGGTGCCTTCGTGTCCCGCCAGTCGATGAACGTGCTCCTGCAGTCCCTGGAACGGGACGGGTTCGTGACCCGACCGGAGCACGCATCGGAGGGACGGGTGCTGCCCACCCGGCTGACAGCGCTGGGCCGGAGCCGCCTGGACGTGGCCAGCGCCGCAGTGCGGGGAGTGGAGGATCGGATGCGATCGGACCTTGATGCCGTCGAGCGCGAGCAGTTGCGTCTGTTGCTGAGGAAGTGCGTGGCGGCGCTGAACTGAGGCCGTGCAACATCCTGTGCTTTTGTACAGGATGCGCCGGTATGCTCGACGGACTATGGATGACCCTCCCACGCATAAACCCATGCTCCCTGCCCGCCCCGAACGCTTGAACTTCCGGGCACAGGGAGCCACCTCGTGAACGAATGGATCATGGTGGGCCTCGGGCTCATTCTGACCTTCGGTACCGGCGTGTTCGTCGCCGCCGAGTTCGCCCTCGTCACCCTCGACCGCAATGAGCTCGAGGCTCGCCGCGATCGCGGCGAGAAACGCCTCGGCCCCACCATCAAGGCGCTGCGGATCACCTCCACGCACCTTTCCAGCGCGCAGCTGGGCATCACGCTGACCACCCTGCTCACCGGATACACCTTCGAGCCGGCCATCAGTTCGCTGCTGCGCGGCCCGATGCTCGACCTCGGCGTGCCAGAGGGCCTCGTGCCCGTGCTGGGCACCGTGATCGGCATCTCGCTGGCCACCCTGTTCTCCATGGTGATCGGCGAGCTGGTGCCGAAGAACTTCGCGCTGGCCGTTCCGCTGGCCACCGCCAAGTTCGTCGTGCCCATGCAGGCCGCGTTCACGGCCGTGTTCAAGCCCGTGATCTTGCTGTTCAACAACACTGCCAACGCTCTCATCCGCCTCGTCGGCATCGAGCCCAAGGAGGAACTCTCCGGCGCCCGCAGCGCCGAAGAACTCGGCTTCCTGGTGCGCCGGTCGGCCATGGAGGGCCTGCTCGACGCGGACCACGCCGAGATGCTCAACCGCACCCTGCGGTTCTCCGACCATTCGGCCGCCGACGTGATGACCCCGCGCGTGCAGATGGCTTCGGTGCACGCCGACGATACCGCCGAGAGCATCGTGACGCTGGCCAGCGCCACCGGCTACTCGAGGTTCCCGGTGATCGGCCGCGACACCGACGACATCCTGGGCGTGCTGCACGTCAAGCAGGCCTTCGCCGTTGCCTTGGAGCGCCGCACCCTGGTGCGGGCGGACGAACTGATGCTGCCCGCGCTGCGGGTGCCGGAGTCGATGGGCGTCGACCGGCTGCTCGGGGCGCTGCGCCAGCAGGGCCTGCAGATCGCCGTGGTGTCCGACGAGTACGGCGGCACCGCCGGCATCGTCACGCTCGAGGACCTCGTGGAGGAACTCGTGGGCGAGCTGGAGGACGAGCACGACCGGGCCAAGGCCGGGATCGTGCGCACCGGCCGCTCGATCGTTTTCGATGGCGGCCTCCGCCCCGACGAGCTGCTCGAACGGGTGGGCCTGACGGTGCCCGACGACGGCGACTACGAGACCATCGCCGGTTTCGTCACCGACCGGCTCGACCGCATGCCCGAGGTGGGCGACACCGTGCCCATCGACGTGGGCACCCTGCGGGTCGAGCGGATGGATGGTGCGCGGGTGTCGCGCATCCGTCTCACCCCCACCGAAACCGCGGCCGACCTCGACCCGGTCACGGCCATCATCGAAGGGAGGCTGACCCATGAGTGAGTATCTCCCCGGGCTGCTCTGGCTCGTTGTGCTCCTGGCGGTCAACGCCTTCTTCGTCGGCGCCGAATTCGCCGTGATCTCGGCCCGCCGGTCGCAGATCGAACCTCTCGCCGCGCAGGGCAACAAGGCCGCCAAGACCACCCTGTGGGCAATGGAGCACGCCACCCTGATGCTGGCGACGTCGCAGCTGGGCATCACCGTGTGTTCGCTGGTGATCCTCAACGTGTCGGAGCCGGCGATCCACCACCTGCTCGAGATCCCGTTGGGCTACACCGACCTGTCGCCCGCGGCCATCAGCGGAATCGCCTTCGCCGTGGCCCTGGGCCTGGTCACCTTCCTGCACGTGGTGCTGGGCGAGATGGTGCCCAAGAACATCTCGTTCTCGGTGCCCGATCGCGCGGCACTGATTCTCGCGCCGCCGCTGGTGTTCGTGGCGCGCGTGTTCCGGCCGGTGATCTTCAGCCTCAACTGGCTGGCCAACGGCGTGCTGCGGTTGTTCCGCGTCACGCCCAAGGACGAGGCGACGAGCGCATTCACCCTTGACGAGGTGGCCGGCATCGTGCGCCAGTCCACCCGTGAAGGCATGCTGATGGATGCCTCCGGCACGCTGTCGGCGGCGTTCGAGTTCACCACCAAACGGGTCTCCGACGTGGAGGTGCCGCTCGCCGGCATCGTATTCCTGCCGGCGCATGCATCGCCGGCGGACCTGCAGCGGGCCGTGGCCGAGCACGGCTTCTCCCGGTACATCCTCACGGATGCGGCTGGGGCGCCGACCGGCTACCTGCACCTCAAGGACGTCATGGACCTCACCGGCCCCGAGGTCTTCTCCCAGCCGGTGCCGGCCAAGCGGGTGCGCCGCCTGGCCACGGTGCTGCGGGACAGCGACCTCGAGGACGCCCTGGCGGCCATGCGCCGCACGGGCTCGCACGTGGCGAGTTCGTTCGACGCGAATGGCGTGGCCACCGGGGTGCTGTTCCTCGAGGACATCATCGAGGAGCTCGTGGGCGAGGTCGACGACGTCACGAGCGTGTAGCCGCGCCCGCCGCCTGCCCCGCGCGCCTCCGCCTCAGCCTCAGCTGAGCGCGGGGGCGGCCGGGCGGCGCAGCAGCGACCAGACCGTGACCACGGCGACCAGCGCCATCGCGGCAACGCCGAGGCCCGAGTAGCCCACCAGGATCAGCACCGGGCCGGCCAGGGCTCCGCCGAGGGCGCCGGCGGCGTTCATCGACAGGTCGGAGAAGCCCTGCAGCGCCGAGCGGTCGTGCACGCCGACGGCCTCGGCGATGAGGGCAGAGCCGGCTACGACGGATGCCGACCAGCCCAACCCCAGCAGGATCAGCCCGGTGGTCATCGCCGCCGCATTCTCCCCGGCGAGCCAGAACAGCACGAGCGAGGCCAGCAGCAGTGCCTGGCCGGCCAGGATGACCGGCATCCGCCCCACCCTGTCGGCCAGGGCGCCGAACACCGGCGACAGGGCATACATGCCAGCCACGTGCAGGCTGATGGTGAGACCCACGATGGTGAGGGATGCGCCGTGTTCGGTGAGGTGCACCGGTGCCATCGACATGAGCGCCACCATGGTGGCGTGGCTGAGGGCGACGACCATGACGGCGTAGCGCGCCAGCGGGTTGCCTCGCACGATGGCCAGGCCGCCGTGCTGCCGGGTGCTGGCCGGCCTCGACTCCCGGGCCGCCAACGCGGTGAGCAGCGGGTCGGGCCGCAACCCCACCGTGTAGACCAGTGCGGCACCCACCTGTGCGGCCAGCGAGAAGGCGAACGCCCCGGTGAGCGGCGGCAGGCCGAGCTGCGCGCCGACGACCTCGCCCGGACCGAACAGGTTGGGGCCGAGCACGGCACCGATCGTGGTGGACCAGACCACGATCGAGAGGTCCCGGGCGCGGGAGGTGGAGCCGGCCAAGTCGGTTGCGGCGAACCGGGCCTGCAGGTTGGTGGCCGACCCGGCACCCAGCAGCATCAGGGCGAGCAGCAGCAGCGGGAAGACGTCGATCGCGACCGACGTGATGGCCAGGATCGCGCCGATCCCGGCGATGCCCGCGCCGGTGGCCAGGGAGCGACGGCGCCCTCTGGCCTGGGCCAGTCGGGCCAGCGGCACGGCCACCAGGGCGGCACCCAGGGTGCTCATCGTGGCGGCCATACCGGACCACGCGTTCGAGCCGGAGAGCTGGGCGGCCAGCAGCGCGCCGAGAGAGAGCGTGGCTCCCATGCCGATGCCGCCCAGGACCTGGCCGAGGATGAGCACCCGCACCACCTTGCGCTGGAGGTGGGCGTGCGCCGGTACGGTCGAATCCGTCGCGGCGGGCGTGCGGCGTGCGGTCATGGTCTGGTCCCTGTCAAACGAGTGTGCGTAAGTGGCCGGCGTCGATCAGCCTACGGTATTGTGGCCTGATACCCCGAGGGGTATCACTGTTCGTCGAGAGGGACCTCCATGCAGACCGAATCGCACTCGGGACGCCAGCCGGGCGGCGGCCGCCTGCGCCTGCTCGGCACCGAATTGCGCCGCTGGCCGGCCCGGCGCTGGTGGGTCGCCCTGGCCACGGCCGTGGGTACGTATCTGGTCATCGCCATCCCCACCGACCTGATCGACACGCCGTTCTTCGGCCGGGAGGTGCCACCCACGCCGTGGTCGTGGCCGGTGCTCGCCGTCAGCGCCGTGCTGGCCGGACTGGTCACTGCCACCTACGTGGCCTACCCGGACGGCGCGGCGCCCAAGCCCGCCGAGTCGCGGTTGGGCATGGCCGGCTGGTTCGTCACCTTCTTCGCCGTCGGCTGTCCGGTGTGCAACAAGATCGTGCTGCTGGCGCTCGGCTCCTCCGGGGCGATGCAGTTCTTCGAGCCGGTGCAGCCCTATCTGGCCGCCGCGTCGATCGGGCTGCTCGGGTGGGCGTTCTATGCCAGGGTGACGCGGGAGAACAGCTGCCGGCCGCCGCGGGGCGGGGCGCGCGCCACCGGGGCCGTGCCTCGCACCGTCATGGAGGCCGATCGTGCTCGCTGACCTGAGCCTGTGGTCGCGGCGGCGCTGGCTGGTCGCCACGGCGGTCGCGGTGTCAGTGAGCGTGGGGCTGGTCCTGGCGGCGTCTATGGTGTCGAGTACGCCAGGGCTGGGGGCGCCGTGGTGGGCATTCGCGGCCGTCGCCGGCGGTGGCATCCTGCTCGGGCTCATCGTGGCCGGCTACCTCGAGGCGCCGATCGGCGCCGAGGCCACCGTGTGCGATCTGCGCTGGCCGGTGCTCGGGCTGCTCGGCCTCTATCTGGCCAGCGACGCCAGGGCCCTCGTGCCCACCCTCTCCGCCGAGGTGCGCCCGGTGGTGGCCCTGTCCTCGGTGGCCGTGCTGGTCTGGGCGTTGGCCGAGCGGATGCGTGGGGAGCGGCACGCCCTCGCCGCCGGCCGGCAGCGCGACGCGGTGCTGCACGGTGACGCCGATGCCGGCCAGGACGCTCTCAGCATCGACGGCGAGACCTGCAGCACCTGCCGGCCGCTCTTTCCCACCCGCCCCCACACGACTGGAGGGCCCACCCCATGAAGACCCCCCGCCTCGCCCTCGTGCTGACCCTCGCTGGTGCCCTCTACCTCGCCGGCTGCTCGGCCGGCACGTCGTCACCGGGCACTTCGCCGGGCACCTCGCCGGGCGCCGAGACGATCGGCCCGCAGTCAACGCCGGACTCCACCACCGCTCCGTTGGCCCTGAGCACGATCATCGACGTGCGCACCCCCGCTGAGTACGCCGAGGGCCACCTCGACGGGGCGATGAACATCGACGTGCAGGCCGCTGACTTCGACGACCGCATCGCCGAACTGCCCACCGATGCCGAGTACATCGTGTACTGCCGAACCGGATCTCGTGCCGCGGCGGCCGTGGCGCAGATGACGACGCTGGGCTTCACCGACGTGACCAACGCGGGCAGCCTGGCCGACGCATCCGCCGGCACCGGAATCGCCGTCGTGAGCGACTAGCGTCGTCCCGCGAACTGTCAGAAAAGCCCCAAAACTGGCGAGTTTTCGGGGCTTATGTGACAGTTCGCGAGCCGGAGAACGGGTGGGGGAGTATCTTCGCGCCTGAGAGGGGGCGCGGATGACGTTCGAGGCAGTGGTCGAAGCGGCCGTACGGGTGGTCGAGGTGGTCGGTGCGGCCATCATGGTGTTCGGCGGGCTGGCGGCCCTGCTGGCCGGCGTCCCGCGGATGCTCAAGGCCGACACCCGGCCCACGGCCTACCAGGCCATGCGGCGGGAGCTCGGCCGGGCCATCCTGCTGGGCCTGGAGGTGCTGATCGTGGCGGACATCATCCGCACCATCGTCGTGGAACCCACGGTGGAGAGCGTGTTGGTGCTCGGCGCGATCGTGATCATCCGGGTGCTGCTGAGCTTCTCGCTCGAGGTGGAGATGGACGGCGTGTGGCCGTGGGCCAGGTGGCGCACGGCGGGCAAGCCCGAGGCCTGAGTGCGGGCTAGGACCGGCGCAGCCGCCAGAGCGAGGTGACCTCGGCTGCGCGCGCCGCGTGCAGCGGGTCGGTGGTGTCGGCCGCCTTGCGGTGGGTGGGGCGGATGTCGAGGCGCGCGATCACGGCCAGGCCCGCGTAGTCGACGAGGTCGAGCAGCTCGCCGCGGGAGCGCAGTCCGAGCAGCTCGCCGAGGTTGGAGATGATCAGCCAGCCCTCGCCGTGCTCGGTGAGGTGCCCGGCCAGGCCGGCCAAGAAGCCGCGGAGCATGCGGCTGTCGGGGTCGTACACGGCTGCGTCGGTGCTCGTGGCGGCGGAGGCCGGCAGCCAGGGCGGATTGCAGACCACGAGGTCGGCACGGCCGGCGGGGAACAGGTCGGCCTCGATCACCTCGACCTGGTCGGCGTACCCCAGGCGCTGCAGGTTCTCGCGGGCACAGGCGAGCGCGCGGGGTTCCATGTCGGTGGCCACGACGTGGTCGAAACCGCGCTGGGCGAGCATCGCGGCGATCACTCCGGAGCCGGTGCCGATATCGAACGCCATCCCGGTGGCAGGCAGGGGAGCCGTCGCGACAAGGTCGAGGTACTCGCCGCGCACCGGCGAGAAGACGCCGTAGTGCGGGTGGATGCTCGCGCCGAGCGCTGCGACCGGAACGCCTTTGACCCGCCACTCGTGGGCGCCGATCACGCCGAGCAGCTCGCGCAACGAGAGCACCACGGGGCCGGTGCCCGGGCCGTACGCCTCGGCGCAGGCCTGCCGTGCGTCGGGCGCGCGCCGGATGTTCAGGGTGTGGTCGGCGTCGAGCGGCACGAGCACCAGGCCCAGCAGGCGCGCGCGGCGGAGGGCCTCGGTGCGGCCCGCCTCGAACGCGGCCTTCATGTTTGAGGTGGGAGTGCGCCGGTGCCGGTCCACCCGGCGGGCGAGCGCGGAGAGCAGCTGCCGGGCGTTCTGGAAGTCGCCCTGCCAGAGCATGCCGGTGCCGGCCTTCGCCATCCGGTAGGCGGCATCCGCAGTGAGGGTGTCGTCGACGACCAGCACACGTTCGGGGGCGGGCCAGCCGCCCTCGGAGTGCCAGCGGGCGGTGTGCTCGGTGTCGCCGGTCTGCCAGCGGATCGTCTCGGCGGCCGCGCTGATGGCACCGGCGGCGGCCGGGGAGTTCGTGCTGGCCATGGTGTCCGCTCTTGTGCCGCTGGGTTCGGTACTACCTCGAGTATCGCATCCGCGCCCGGTGCCGGCCGGGCCGACGGATGGGACGGGGCCGGTCACAGCAGGGCGGGCATGACCTCGCGCTCGAAGAGTTCGATGCCTGAGCGGTCGTAGGCCGCCTCGGGGAAGTAATGGATGGCGTAGCCGAGGCCGCGCGCCTTCATGCCGTTCAGCCGCTCCACGACCTGTTCGGGCGTGCCGACGGCCTGCGCGGTGCCGCTGCGGTACTCGGCCATGAAGTCGGCCGCGCCGTCCGCGCCGAGGTACGGCGTCACGCGGTCCTGGATGGCGTCGAGCCGGTCGGCGACCTCGGCCTCGGTGGCCGCGATGACGGTGTTGTAGTTGGCCGACCGCACGATGGCGTCGAAGTCGGTGCCGAGCGTGGCACAGTGCTCGCGCAGCAGGTCGCTCTTGTGGGTGAAGCCCTCGGGGGAGCCGTCGAAGTTCGTGTAGTTCGCGTACTGCGCGGCTATGCGCAGCGTGACCTTCTCGCCGCCGCCGGCGATCCAGATCGGGATTCCGCCCTCCTGCAGCGGGAGCGGCCGCACGATGGCCCCTTCCACCTGGTAGTGCTCGCCGTCCAGGGTGGCGGTGCCCGTGGTCCAGGCCTGCCGCATGATCTGCACGCCCTCGTCGAGGCGGGCGAGGCGTTCGCCGGCCCGGGGGAAGCCGTAGCCGTAGGCGCGCCACTCGTGCTCGTACCAGCCGGCGCCGATGCCCATCTCGACACGGCCGCCGGAGATGATGTCGATCGTGGACGCCACCTTGGCCAGGTAGGCCGGGTTGCGGTAGCTCATGCAGGTGCACATCTGGCCCAGCCGCACCCGGCTGGTGGTCGCGGCGAAGGCGCTCATCAGGGTCCACGCCTCGTGGGTCGCCTCGGCGCTCGGAACCGGAACGGTGTGGAAGTGGTCGTACACCCAGATCGATTCCCAGGCGCCGGCATCCGCGTGCGCGGCCAGGCTGCTCATGGCCGCCCACTGCTCGGCGGGGTCGATGCCGACCAGATCGTGACGCCAGCCCTGGGGAATGAAGAGTCCGAATCGCATGGGCCCAGCCTAGGGGCGACAGGTCAGCGGCGGATGAGGCAGGCCCGCCGAGTCGCGTCCGGGAGCGCCCTACTCGGGCTTGTCGGTCGATTCGCCGGACTGCGTCGGCGCATCCGGTGTGGTGCCTGAGCCGGATTCGGGGCGGATGCGCACGCCCGTCACGGTGAGCACCAGGAGCATGACGGCCCCGGCGAAGATGGCGATGTCGGCGACATTGCCGATGAAGAGGTTGCCGTAGCCGATGAAGTCCACCACGTGGCCGCGGGCGAAGCCCGGTTCGCGGAAGAGCCGGTCGCCCAGGTGCGTCGTGGCACCGCCGAGCAGCAGGCCCAGCGCGACCATCCAGCCGCGGGACTCCACCTGCCAGGTGAGCCGGGCGATGAACACCACGGCGGCCGCGGCGAGCAGCGCGAACACCCAGGTGAAGTCGGAGCCGATCGAGAACGCGGCGCCCGGGTTGTAGACCAGCACGAACCGGATCAGGTCGCCGATCACGGGGATGGTCTGCCCGTCGCCGAGTGCTGCCTCGGCCCACCACTTGCTGGTCTGGTCGAGGATGATCACGAGCAGGGCGATGCCGAAGGCAGGCCAGGCCAGCCGGGATGCCCGCCGCGAGCGGGTGCGGGCCGGCGGCGGAGTCGGGGAGGCAGAAGTCACCTCTCCATCATCTCAGCCCCAGCCCCGGGCGGGAGCCTGCGCCGGAACGCCGGAGCGGGCGTATCGTCCTCAGTGAGTTTCACGCCCGGGGTCCCGCTGCGGCCCTCGCCCGGGTGTGCGCCGCGCGGTGCGCCGTACGTAAGAACCCTTACGGAGGGAGCCGTGTAGCGTTATTGCACCTGTACGCCGCACCTGCCCGGTGCGGCGGGATCGACCCGAGTGTGATCATCCGCTCACGTGCCTGAGGAGACCACGCATGTCATCACCCACCGACACCCCGACCGGCGCCCCCGCCGACGCGCCCGCTCCGTCGCCCGCCGCGGATGCCGCCGGCGTGGCCGCCGTGGTCTACAACCCCATCAAGGTCGACCTCGAGGCCATCAAGCGCGTCGTCGCGACCGCCGAGGCCCAGGCCGGCTGGGGCGAGACGCTGTGGTTCGAGACCTCGAAGGAGGACCCGGGCCAGGGCGCCGCGAAGCAGGCCATCGACGCCGGGGCCACCGTGGTGATCGCCGCGGGCGGCGACGGCACAGTGCGGGCCGTGGCCGAGGTGGTGCACGGCAGCGACGCCGCGCTGGCCCTGTTGCCGTCGGGCACGGGCAACCTGCTGGCCCGCAACCTCAGCCTCACGCTCGACAACCTCGAGCACTCGATCAACACGGCCTTCACCGGAACCGACCGCCGGATCGACATCGCCCGGATCGAGATCCGGCACGACGACGACAGCGTCAGCAAACACGCGTTCCTGGTGATGGCCGGCCTTGGCCTGGACGCCAAGATGCTCGCCAGCACCAACGACGAGCTCAAGGCCCGTATCGGCTGGCTGGCCTATGTGGGCGCGATCATCACGGCGCTGCGCGACAAGAACCAGCTGCGCATGAAGTACAGCCTCGACGGCGGCAGCACCAAGTCGGTGCGCGCGCACACCATGATCGTGGGCAACACCGGCCTGCTCACCGCGAACGTGCTGCTGCTGCCCGAAGCCGTGATCGACGACGGGCAGTTCGAGATCGTGATGCTCCGCCCCGAGGGGTTCCTCAGCTGGGTGCAGATCCTGGTGAAGGTGCTCTGGGAGAACGGTGTGCTGCGGCGCACCCCGATCGGCCGCCGGATGATGTCCAAGGAGGTCGACGCGCTCAACTACGTGAAGGGCCGTGAGATCGTCGTGAAGCTCAACCACCCCGAGGAGATCGAACTCGACGGCGACGGCTTCGGCACGGCGACGGCGTTCAAGGCCCGGGTGGATGCCGGCGGGTTGCGCGTGCGGGTCCCGCAGGCGTGAGCCGGGTTCCCACCAGTCCGAACGATGCACCGGCGTACCCGCGACCACGCGGCCGGCGCCGCCTGGCCGAGGTGCTGCTGCCGGTCTCCGGTGCGACCGTCACCGTGGCGTCCACTCCTGGCCCTGGCACCGCGGATGCGCCGGTGTTCGTGCTCGTTCACGGGATCGGCATGTCCCACCGGTACCTCGAGCGACTGCACCGGGAGCTCGCCGGCGCCGGTGCCGTGCACTCGGTGGACCTGCCCGGCTTCGGCCGGTCGCCCAAGCCGGAGGACGGCGTCTCGATCGAGCAGTACGCCGACTACCTCGGCGAACTGCTGCCGAGGCTCAGCGCCGGCCCCGTCGTGTTGGTCGGTCATTCGATGGGCGCCCAGTTCGTGACCGAGGCGACTGTGCGGCATCCGGCGCTGGTGTCTCACCTGGTGCTGATCGGCGGCGTCACCGACCCGGCCCGCGGGTCGGTGCTGCAGCAGGCCCTCGACCTGGCCAGGGACACCCTCAAGGAACCCGCCAGCGGCACGTTCATCGTGCTGGGCGACTACCTGCGCTGTGGTCCGCGCTGGTATCTGGCCACGCTGCGGCCCATGCTCGCCTATCGCACCGACCTGCGGCTGCGGGAGGTGTCCGCTCCCACCCTGGTGATCCGCGGGCAGGACGACCCGGTGTCGCGGCACGAGTGGGGTGTACACCTCGCCGGGCAGGCCCCGCGGGGCCGCCTGCTGGAACTGCCGGGACGGCACCTGGTGCAGTTCAGTGCCGCTGCCTCGACGGCGGTCGGCATCCGCGCGCACGCCGGGGCTCCGGCGCGGGGCGGGGCCACGGTCGACCACACGGTCGACGAACCGGTCGCGCCATGACCTCCCGAATGCCGACCTGGGGCGGGCTGCGACGGGTCTCGCGCAACGCGGGGTCCTGGCTGCTCGACTACAGGTACGCAGCGATCGGTCAGGTGCGGGCGGCCCTCTCCCGCACCCGCCCCGACGACTTCGCCACGGGAGACCGGGCGCCGGTGCTGATCCTGCCCGGTATCTACGAGAGCTGGCATTTCATGCGCCCGCTGATCGACGTGCTGCACGAGGCCGGACACCCGGTGCACGTGGTGACCCTGCTGCAGAGCAACCGGCGGCCGATCATCGAATCGGCGCGCATCGTGGCCGAGCAACTGCGCCGACAGGACCTGCGCGGTGTGGTGATCGTCGCCCACAGCAAGGGCGGCCTGATCGGCAAGTACCTGATGAGTCAGCTGGATCCCGACGCGCGGGTGGCGCGGATGGTGGCGGTGAGCACCCCGTTCTCAGGGTCGCGATATGCCCGGTACATGCCCACGCCCAGCCTGCGTGACTTCGCGGCGAAGCACCCAGCGCTGCTCGCCCTGGCAGCCGACGAACGGATGAACGGACGCGTGGTCTCGATCTTCGGCCGGTTCGATCCGCATATCCCCGAGGGCAGCATCCTGCCCGGCGCCGAGAACGTGCGGATCGACACCGGCGGCCACTTCCGCATCCTCAGCCACCCCGAGACGCAGCGACGCGTGCTCGCCGCCGTCGGAGCCGCCCGCCGGTAGCCGCCGCCACACCCGCATCCGCGCCGTCTGCGCTGAACTGTTTCCCGTTCGGACTTCTGCGTCCGGCGCACCGGGCGCAGAAGTCCGCTTCGGGAACAGTTCTGACGGATGCGCGCGCTAGCGCCGGCCGGGTCGATGGGCTAACGGGCGCGGGCGGCCTCCACGATGGCCTGGATGCGGCCGGGCACGGTGTCGTCCTGCAACGAGGTGACATCGCCGAGGGGGCGGCCGTCCACGATGTCCCCGAGCAGCCGGCGCATGATCTTGCCCGAGCGGGTCTTGGGCAGGTCGGGCACCAGGAACACGTCCCGGGGCTTGGCCACCGCGCCGATCTCGTGGGTGATGTGCGCCCGCAGCTGCGGGGCCAGCTCGGCGGCCAGCGCCAACCAGGCGGCCGGGTCATCCGTGGCCGGCGCCACCGCGGGAATCACGAACGCGGCGATGCCCTCTCCAGTGGTCGCGTCGGCGACCCCCACCACACCGGACTCGCCGACGGCCGGGTGCGAGACCAGCGCCGACTCGATTTCGATGGTGGACAGCCGGTGGCCGGAGACGTTGATCACGTCGTCGACCCGGCCGAGCAGCCAGATATCCCCGTCGTCGTCGTACTTGGCGCCGTCGCCCGAGAAGAAGTAGCCCTGCTCGGCGAAGCGCGCCCAGTAGGAGTCGCGGTAGCGCTCCGGGTTGCCCCACACCGTGCGGGCCATGCCCGGCCAGGTGCCGGCCAGCACCAGATAGCCGCCGGTGCCGTGTGCAACCGGCTGGCCCGCGTCATCCACCACCAGGGTGGTCAGCCCGGGCAGGGCGCGCAGGGCTGAGCCGGGCTTGAGGGTGCTCACCCCGGGCAGCGGCGCCATCACGGCCGCGCCGGTCTCCGACTGCCACCAGGTGTCCACGATCGGAGCGGTGCCTGCGCCGACGTTCTCCCGGAACCACACCCAGGCCTCGGGGTTGATCGCCTCGCCCACCGAGCCCAGCAGGCGGATGCTGGACAGGTCGTGCTCCGCCGGCAGGCCATCGGGGAACCAGGTCATGAAGGTGCGAATCAGCGTGGGCGCCGTGTAATAGGTGGTCACCCCGTAGCGCTGGATGATCTCGAAGTGCCGGCCGGGGTGCGGGGTGTTCGGGGTGCCCTCGTAGATCACCGAGGTGGTGCCATTGGAGAGCGGCCCGTAGTGCACATAGCTGTGCGCGGTGACCCAGGCGAGGTCGGCGGTGCACCAGTGCACGTCGTCCTCCTTGGCGTCGAAGACCGCCCAGTGGCTCCAGGACGCGTGGGTGAGGTAGCCGCCGCTCGTGTGCACCAGGCCCTTGGGCTTGCCCGTGGTACCGGAGGTGTAAATGATGAACAGCGGCGTCTCGGCGTCGAAGAACTCCGGCTCATGAGTGTCGGATGCCGTGTCGACGGTGTCGTGCCACCACACGTCGCGCCCGGTCGTCCAGGGGATGCCCGGGGTCAGGACTCCGGTGCGGCGCACCACGAGCACATGCTCGATCGAGTCCACGCCGGCCACGGCCTCGTCGGCGGCGGACTTTACCGGAACGGCCTTGCCGCGGCGGAACTGGCCGTCGGTGGTGACGAGCAGCTTGGCGCCGGTGTCCTCGACGCGGAAGCGCAGCGCCTCGGCGGAGAAGCCGCCGAAGACGAGCGAGTGGATGGCGCCGATGCGGGCGACCGCGAGGGTGATGATGATGGTCTCGGGGATCACCGGCAGGTAGATGACCACCCGGTCGCCCTGCACGATGCCGAGGTCGGTGAGCGCGTTGGCGGCCCGGGCGACCTCCTTCTCGAGGTCGGCGTAGGTGAGGGTGCGCCGGTCGCCGGGCTCGCCCTCGAAGTGGAACGCGATCTTGTCGCCGCGCCCGGCGGCCACGTGCCGGTCGACGCAGTTCACCGCCACGTTGAGCCTGCCGCCGGCGAACCACTCCGCGCGCGGCACGCTCAGCACGCCGTCGGCATCCGGAGCAGTGGGCAGCCAGCTGTGGTCGGTGTGCCACGGTTCGGCCCAGTCGAGCCGGTTGGCCTGTTCGGTCCAGAAGCCCACCGGGTCGGCCGCGGCCTTGGCGTACCAGGATGCGTCGACGTTGGCCTGGGCGGCGAACGCGACCGGGGCCGGGTAGCGGCGGTGTTCGGTGGAGAGGTTGCGGATCGTGGCGCTGGTGTCGCTCCAGTCGGCGGTGGCGGCGCGGGTGGCCGGGGTGTTCGTGGTGCCGGAGTCAATGGTGGAGCCGGTGCTGGTGTCGATGCGGGCACCGATACTGGCACCTGTACTGGTGTCGGGGTTCGGCATGGGCACACTCCGGCGGTCGGTTCTGGGGGCGGGACTAGCGGGCGCCTTCGACGCTACGCAGCAGGGGCATCCGTTGCAGTGTGCGGCGCAACGCGGCGTAACGTGCGGGCCCCGGTGGCCCGCACCGATCTCGCGGCGTGTGAAAGACATCGCAGCACGCGATATCCGGTGCTTTTCGCACGCGGAGAGCTCGTTCGCACGCGGCGAGCTTCTTCCCGGGCCGGGCACTGGCCGCTGCCGTTTCCGGCGATCGGGCGGACACGGGTACGCACCTCGCGCTGAAACACGAGGTGCCAGTCGGGGCCAACATCCGGATCTGTGACCGGGGGCAGCCGGGACTTGGGATGATTGATCCATGACACGAACCGTTTCCGGAGCCCGGGTGCTGATCACAGGTGCAGGCATGGGCATGGGCCGCCTCTATGCCGAACGGGCCGTCGCCGAGGGCGCACGGGCCGTGATCCTCTGGGACCGCGATGCCGCGAGCCTCTCCAGCACCGCCGCGATCCTCACCGAACGCTCCGGCGGGGCCACCCAGATCGCCCCCTACGTCGTGGACGTCTCCGACCTGGGCGCGATCGCGCAGACCGCGCAACGGGTGCGCACCGAGGTGGGCAACCCCGACATCGTGATCAACAACGCCGGTATCGTGCGCGGTTCCTTCTTCTGGGAGCACGACAACGGCGACGACACCCGCGCCACCATGCAGGTGAACGCGCTCGCCCCGATGTACATCACCCGCGAGTTCCTGCCCGCCATGATGCGCAACCCCCACCGCGAGTCCCGCATCGTCAACATCGCTTCCGCGGCCGGCATGCTCTCCACGCCGCGCATGAGCGTCTACGCGGCGTCGAAGGCGGCCGTGATCGCCTGGAGCGACTCCCTGCGTCTCGAGCTCAAGCAGCAGGGCTTCGACCACGTGCGTGTGAGCACCATCGCCCCCAGCTACATCTCCACGGGCATGTTCGACGGCGCCCGCGGGCCGTTGTTCACGCCCGTGATGACCCCGGAGTACGTGGTGGACCGGGTGTGGCGGGCGATGCTCGCCGGGTCGCCGCAGCTCCTGATGCCCTGGACGGTGGGACTGTCCAAGACGGTGCGCGGCGTGCTGCCGCTGGCCGCGTGGGACGTCGTGGCCGGCCGGGTCTTCGGTGTGTACCGGTCCATGGACACCTTCATCGGGCGGCGCTGAGCCCTGCCGGCACCTCCAGGGTCGGCCGGACTCGTCGGTCCGGTTGACATCTTCTGATCTCCCGACGTACGATGGAAACGATTCCATGGAAACGATTCCACAGGATCCTCGCACGTACACAAGGGAGTGGCTGTGGAAGCCGTAACGATCAAGGACGTCGCCGCCCTCGCGGGGGTCTCGGTGGGTACCGCATCGAGAGTCCTGTCGGGCAACCCCGCCACCTCGGCCGACACCCGTGAACGCGTCGCCGCCGCAGCCGCCGAGCTCGACTACCAGCCCAACGCCCAGGCCCAGGCCCTGCGCTCCACCAGGTCCACCTCCCTCGGCCTGCTGGTGCCGGATGTGCGCAACCCGTTCTTCGCCGACCTCGCGCACGCCGCCGAGCAGGCCGCCCTCTCGGCCGGCTACGTCACGCTGCTCGGCAACGCCAACGAGCAGGGCGACCAGCAGGACCGCTACCTCGACACGCTGATCTCCCGTCGAGTGGACGGCGTGATCGTCGCGCCGGTCGGCGACGACGGCGGCCGGCTGCGCGCCCTGATCGACCGCAAGATTCCCACGGTGCTCGTGGACCGCACGGTTCCCGGCCTCGACCTGCCCAGCGTCACCACCGACAGCGAAACCGGCATCCGCCAGGCCGTGCAGCACCTCGCCGAGCTGGGCCACACCCGCATCGGATACATCTCCGGCCCGCAGGCCACCTCGACCGGCCGGGACCGGTTCGCGGCGTTCACCCGCGCCGTCGCCGAGGCCGGCCTCAGCCAAGACCCCGAGCTGGTCTACTTCGGCGACTACCAGGCCGCCAGCGGCTCGGCCGGTGTGCACGCCCTGATGAGCCTCACGAACCCGCCGACAGCGCTGCTCGCCGCCGACAGCCTCATGGCCGTCGGCGCCATCAGCATCCTGCACAAACTCGGCCTGAGGATCGGCACCGACATCGCGCTCGTCGCCTTCGACGACATCGAGTGGTTCGCCTTGCTCAACCCGGCCCTCAGCGTGATCGCGCACAGCGTGGAGGACATGGGCCGGATCGCCATCGACCTGCTGCTGCAGGTGATCGGCGGCCAGACCCCTGACTCGGTCGTGCTTCCCAGCGAACTGATCGTGCGGGCCTCGTCGGCCACGCCGATCCTCCCCGCGACATCTCGGCAAAGGAGCCAGAAATGACCGACCACCCCCTGATCACCCTGCAGAACGTCACCAAGACGTTCGGCCAGGTCACCGTCATCCAGGACGTCACCGTGAGTGTCTACCCCGGCCAGGTGCAGGTGCTGCTCGGCGAGAACGGCGCCGGCAAGTCCACCCTGATCAAGATGGTCGCCGGGGTCTACCAGCCCGACGGCGGCCAGATCCTCGTCGACGGCACCGTCACGACCCTGCCCACCACCAAGGCCGCCGAAGCACACGGCATCGCCACCATCCACCAGGAACTCAACCTCGTCGCCACCATGAGCGTGGCCGAGAACGTGATGCTCGGCCGGATGCCCACCAAACTCGGCATGGTCGACCGCAAGGAACTCCGCCGCCAGGCGCGCGCGGCCCTGGCGCTGATCGGCCTCGAGATCGACGTGGACACCCCGGTAGGCCAGCTCGGCATCGCCCGGCAGCAGCTGGTCGAGATCGCCAAGGCCCTGAGCATCAACGCCCGGGTGCTGATCCTCGACGAACCCACCGCCGCGCTCACCCGGCACGAAACCCAGGCCCTGTTCGCCGTGATGGCGGACCTCCGCCGTCGTGGCGTCGGCATGCTCTTCATCAGCCACCACCTCGACGAGATCGCGGAGGTCGGCGACACCGTCACCGTCATCCGCGACGGCCACTTCATCGCCGAGGTCCCCGCTTCCACCCCCGAAGACGACCTCGTCAAGCTGATGGTCGGCCGCAGCATCGAAGACCAGTTCCCGCGCCGCGTCGACGAGACCCCGGCGCTCACCGAGGTGCTCACCGTGTCGAACCTCACCAGCGCCGGCCAGTTCGACGACATCAGCTTCACCGTGCGTGCCGGCGAGGTGCTCGGCATCGCCGGGCTCGTCGGCGCGGGCCGCACCGAACTGATCCGCGCCATCGCCGGCGCCGACAAGTACGACACCGGCTCCGTCACCGTGCGCGGCACGAAGCTGCCAAAGGGCGACATCAAAGCGGCGATCAGGGCCGGCATCGGCCACGTTCCCGAGGACCGCAAGGGTCAGGGCCTGGTGCTGGATGCTTCCGTCAACGACAACCTCGGCTATGCCACCCTGGCCTCCAGCTCCAAGCACGGCCTGGCCGACTTCACCGGGCAGCGCACCCGCGCGGAGGCCGTCGCTGCGAAGCTGCGCATCCGGATGCACACCATCGACCAGCCGATCCGCTCGCTCTCCGGCGGCAACCAGCAGAAGGCGGTGTTCGGCCGCTGGATCATCGCCGCGTCCACTGTGCTGCTGCTGGACGAACCCACCCGCGGCGTTGACGTGGGCGCCAAGGTCGAGATCTACGAGCTGATGAACTCGATCACCGCCGCCGGCGGAGCCATCGTGATGGTCTCCAGCGAGCTGCCGGAGATCCTGGGCATGAGCGACCGCATCCTCGTCATGCGCGACGGCCGCCTGGCCGGCGAACTCAGCGCCGCGGATGCCACCCAAGACACAGTCATGACCCTCGCCGCCCGCGACATCTCCGCGCAGCGCTGAACCAGAAGGAACTCACACCCATGTCAACGACGACCGCCACCCCGTCCACCGGGACGCCCACCCGACGCTCCTTCGACTACAAGACCTTCCTGGCCAACAACGGCGCCCTGGTCGGCCTGGTGGTGCTCTGCATCGCCCTGGTCATCGCCACCCCGGACTTCCTGACCGGGCAGAACCTGCTCAACATCGGCATCCAGGTGTCGACGGTCGCCGTACTCGCCTTCGGCATGACCTTCGTCATCGTCGCCGGCGGCATCGACCTCTCGGTCGGCGCCGTCGCGGCGCTCTCGGCCATGGCTTCCGGCTGGTTCTTCATCAACGCCGGCCTGCCCGGCTGGATGGCACTGATCGCGGGCCTGGTCGTGGGCCTTCTCGCCGGCGTCGTCAACGGCGCTGCCAATGCCTACGGCAAGCTGCCCTCGTTCATCGCCACGCTCGCGATGCTGAGCGTGGCCCGCGGCCTCACCCTGGTGATCTCCGACGGCCGGCCGATCAAGACCGCGCCGGAGGTGTCGTTCCTGGGCGGCAACATCGGCCCGGTTCCGATGCCCATCGTCATCCTGGTCCTGGCCGCGCTGGTGGCCTCGTTCATCCTCAACCGCACCGTGCTCGGCCGCTCCATGTACGCGGTCGGCGGCAACGCCGAGGCGGCCCGGCTCTCCGGGCTGCCGGTCAAGCGCATCATCGTCACGGTCTTCGCTCTCGCCGGCCTCTTCGCTGCCCTGGCCGGACTTCTCCTGGCCGGCCGTCTCGACTCCGCCCAGCCCCAGGCCGCCGCCGGCTATGAACTGGATGCGATCGCCGCGGTCGTCATCGGCGGAGCATCGCTCTCGGGCGGGCTCGGCAAGATCTCCGGCACCTTCATCGGCGCCCTGGTGCTCGTCGTCATCCGCAACGGCCTCAACCTGCTCAACGTGTCGTCGTTCTGGCAGCAGGTCGTCATCGGCCTGGTCATCGCCCTCGCGGTGGGCGCGGACGTGCTGCGCCGCAAGACCCGCAACAGCTGATCACATACTTTTCGCCTCTCCCGCCCCACCACAACAAAGGAACCACAATGAAGTCATCCTCCTTTCGCCGTATCGCCGCCGTCACCGCCACGGCCGCTCTGATCCTCGCCGGCACCACTGCCTGCGGCCGTGGCGGCGGCGGCGAGGCCAGCGGACCGAAGGTCGTGCTCGCGATCTCCACGCTGAACAATCCGTTCTTCGTCGAACTGCGCGACGGCGCCCAGGCGGCAGCGGACGAGGCCGGCGTCGACCTCTACATCGTGGACGCCCAGAACGACTCGGCCACCCAGGCCAACCAGCTGGCCACGGCGACGGCCGGCAGCACCAAGGCCGTGATCGTCAACCCGGTCGACTCCGACGCCGCAAGCGCCTCGGTGAACGCGCTGACCGCCGCGAACATTCCGGTCATCGGGGTGGACCGCACGGTCAACGACGCCACACTGACCTCTCTCGTGGCCAGCGACAATGTGGCCGGCGGCAAGCAGGCCGCCGACGAGCTCGCGGCGGCCATGGGGGAGAAGGGCACCGTGATCTCCCTGCAGGGTGTGTCCGGCACCTCCGCCAGCCGCGACCGCGGCGCCGGCTTCGACGAGGGCATCGCCGCGTACCCCGACATCACCGTGGTGGCCGAGCAGACCGCGAACTTCGACCGGGCATCCGCTCTGGACGTCACCACCAACCTGCTGCAGGCCAACCCGGGAGTCACCGGCATCTTCGCCGAGAACGATGAGATGGCCCTCGGCGCGATCCAGGCGCTCGGCGCCCGCGCAGGGTCAGAGGTCATGGTCGTCGGATTCGACGGCACCGCTGACGGCCTGACCGCCATCTCGGACGGGTCGCTGTACGCCACCGTCGCCCAGCAGCCCGCCGAGCTCGGCCGGCTCGCCATCGAACTGGCCGTCAAGGCCATCGACGGTGACGATGTCGACGCGACAGTTCCCGTCGACGTCGTCGCCGTGACGAAGACGAACGTGGGCGACTTCTCCAAGTGATCCCGTCAACAGAGGCCCCGGTCGCCGGGGCGGTGCTCAGCGGGGTGGTCGTGGTCGGCTCGATCAACGCCGACCAGGTCACCAGCGTGGGGCGCCATCCGCTGCCCGGCGAGACCCTGATCGGCTCGTCGATCGTGATCCTGCCCGGCGGGAAGGGCGCCAACCAGGCCGTCGCCGCGGCTCAGCTCGGTGCCACGGTGAGCATGGTCGGCGCGATCGGCCGGGACGCCTACGCCCAATCCGCCACCGCGATCCTCGACACCGCGCACGTCGATTTGTCGGCTGTGCGGGCCGTGGACGGGCCGACCGGTCTGGCCGTGATCACCGTGGCCGCCGACGGGGAGAACACCATCATCGTGATTCCCGGGGCGAACGCCGCGGTGGATGCCGAGGCCGTCGGCCGGAACGCGGACCTCATCGCCGGGGCCGCCGTGGTGGTGCTGCAGGGGGAGATCCCCGCGGCCGCCAGCGCGGCGGCCGCACGGCTGGCCCGCGGCCGGGTCGTTCTCAACCTGGCACCCGTGATCGACTTCGACCCGGCGACCATCGCGGCCGCCGACCCCCTGATCGTGAACGAGCACGAGGCGGCCCTGCTGCTGGCGCAACTCCTGCCCGGCTCACCGCCGCCGGCCTCGGACGCCGACGCGGTGGCCAGGCTGCGCGAGTGGGGGGTGACGTCGGTCGTGCTGACCCGCGGTGCCCTCGGCGCGATCGTCGCCGACGCCGACGGCACCGACTCCGTGGCCTCGCCCGTTGTGACGTCGGTCGACAGCTCTGGCGCCGGAGATGCTTTCGTGGGGGCGCTGAGCGCCCGTCTCGCTGCCGGTGACGGCCTCCGCGAAGCGGCCGAACTGGCCGTACGGGTCGGCGCGTTCGCCGTGCGGTCCCGCGGAACCCAGCCGTCCTACCCGCACGAGGGTGACGCTCTACCCGAGGTCGGCGCCAGCTCAGCACCCATGAAGGACGAGGCACACCCGTGAAACGCTCCGGCATTCTGAACGCCGACCTGAATGCGGCGATCAGCCGCCTGGGCCACGGGGACATCGTGCTCGTGGCCGACTGCGGGATGCCCGCACCCGTGGGCGTGACCGTGATCGACCTCGCGCTGGTGCACGGCGTGCCCCGGTTCGAGCAGGTGCTCGATGCCCTGCTGGGCGAACTGGTGGTGGAGCGTTGCGTGGCCGCGGAGGAGGCGAAGGGCACGGTGGCGGATGACTGGTTGAGCGCTCGCTTCACCGATATCGAGTACATCGGGCACGGCGACCTCAAGCAGCTCTCCGGGTCGGCACGGGTCTTCGTGCGTACCGGGGAGGCCACCGCCTTCGCCAACGCCGCTCTCGTGTGCGGGGTGCCGTTCTAGACGTTCTCGGCGGTGGCGAGGGCAGTTTAGGTTAGCCTTTCCATCCTCTGACCAGGGGGATTAGGCAAGGCTTTCCACGCTGGCGGCGCCCGTGATTGGTGCCTAGGGTGACTCTATGGCCATCCTCTCGACTCCTCTTTTTCGTCCCGTCCGGGCCGCTCAGGATGCCGCGCCGCGCGACGCGACGGCCGTCTCCGCCCACACGGGGAGCCTGGCCTCCCGGCTCAACTGGCTGCGCGCCGGTGTGCTCGGCGCCAACGACGGCATCGTCTCCGTGGCGGCCATCGTGGTCGGCGTGGCCGGCGCCGGTGGCAGCACCCCAGCGATCATCGCGGCCGGCACCGCGGGCCTCGTCGGCGGGGCCATCTCGATGGCGCTCGGCGAGTACGTGTCGGTGAGCAGCCAGAGCGACAGCCAGCGCGCGATGATCGAGAAGCAGAAGCGCGAGCTGCGGGACGACCCGGCCGGGGAACTCCAGGTTCTCACCACCCTCTACGAGGAGCGCGGGCTGGCCCCGGCCACGGCCCGCCAGGTGGCTATCGAACTCACCGAAAAGGATGCGCTCAAGGCGCACCTGTCGCTCGAGCTGAACATCGTCGAGGAGGACGTGGCCAGCGCCTGGCACGCCGCCGGCGCGTCCGCCCTGGCGTTCACCCTCGGAGCGATCCTGCCGCTGCTGGCGATCCTGCTGCCGCCGGAGGGCCTCCGGGTGCCGGTGACCTTCCTGGCCGTGCTCGTGGCGCTCGCCCTCACCGGCGCGCTCGGCGCCCGGCTGGGCGGCAGCCGCCTCGCCCGTGCAACCGTGCGGGTAGTCACCGGCGGTGCGGCGGCGCTCTTCGTCACCTGGCTGGTGGGCACCCTGCTCGGTGTGACGGTCTTCTAACGGCCCTCGGCCGCCCGTACGGCCCCGCCAGCACTAGCTGCCTCCGTCCGAGACCATGCGGGTGCGCAGAACTCCTGCAGAATTCTGCCGCCGCGGTGATCGTTCGCGGAATTCCGGGTCACCGCAGGGGCGTGCCGGTGACGGATCGGAGAAGTGCAGGAGTTGTGCGCGCCGACCGGGGGGTGGCGCAGACCCGGGCGGTGTGGGGTGCGAGAGCGGCGGGTGCTAGACCAGGGCGAGCAAGCGGGCGGCTCCCACCAGGCATGCGCCTGCCACACCGATGAACACGACCACCCAGAGCAGGCCGGGCAGATGGCTGAGCCGGGCCAGTTGGTCGGCGTCCGAGGCGCCGCCGCCCCGCCGGGACCGGGTGATCTGCAGCTCCACGACCGTGCGGAGCGCCCCGATCAGCAGGAACGCCGTGACCAGCAGCGCAAAAATGCTCTGCACGACAGGCGAACCGAACCAGGTGACCCCGAACACCAGGGCTGCGGTTACGGCCACCGACCAGAGCCCGAACCAGTTGCGGATCTGCACGAGGAGCAGCGCCAGCGCCGCAAGCAGTGCCCAGAGCAGGCCGACGTCATGGCCGACACTGAGCATCCAGGCGGCACCGAGACCGAGCAGCGCGGGCGCCGTGTAGCCGGCGAGCAGCGTGAGCACCATGCCCAGGCCGCGCGGTTTGCCGCGGCTCACGGTGAGCCCCGAGGTGTCCGAGTGCAGTCGGATGCCCTGCAGCCGGCGGCCGCCGAGCGCCGCGACCAGCCCGTGCCCACCCTCATGCACGATGGTGATGCCGTGGCGGGTGACCGTCCACGCCTGCGGCACGAGCACCGCCAGCGCGGCGGCGGCGATCGTGAGCCACACGGTCAGCGTCGGCAACGGAGCGTTTCGCGCCGAGACCCGCGCCCAGAATTCGAGGAGCAGATCCATTCAGCGGGCCGGGCCGAGAACCATCTCGAGGTGGCGTTCCGTGGGTCGGCGTGGGTCGGGGATGTACTCCCCGGTGGTCACGGCCCCGTTCTTCTCGTAGAAGCGGATGGCCCGGTGATTGCTCTCGTGCACGTGCAGATAGAGGCGGTCGAGCTGCTGCTCGGCGGTGACCCACTCGCGCACGGCGGCGAGCAGGCGCGTGGCCACCCCGGTTCGACCGCGGTAGCTGGGGTCCACCCAGACGCCGACGAGGTTGGCCCGCACGGGCGCATCCGCCGACAGCGCACCGGGCTGGTAGGTCGGCGGTCCGGTGGACACGAAGGCGGCCATGGTGCCCACCCATTGCTCACCCGGCGTGCGCGCCACGACCTGGACGCTGGTGGGTTCGGCGTTGCGGGCGCCGCGCTCCCGCCAGTCTGCCTCGGTGAGTGCGAGGGCTGCGGCGAAGGATTCGAAGAAGGCCAGCGGGAAGTTCGCGATCGACCGGAGACGGATATCGCGGAGCCCGGCCCAGTCATCGGCGACGGGTCGGTACAACTCCACTTCGCGGGGCGCGGCGGGGGTGCGTATTTCGGCCATCATTGGAGGGTAGTCGCCTTGGCTGTCCGGTGGGTTCCTTTTCGGGGGCCAAGTGCGGCCGAGGGTGCCCGCGGCAGGTGTCGGAGCGCAGAGGGAGTGCGGTCGCGACGGGTGCGAGGCGCGCTCAGGCGTCGCGGCGCATAAGCAGCACGGCAGCCGTGCCGAGCACCGCACCGCCGGACCCGAGCATGATGAGCAGCGCCTGCCAGGGCTCGAAGGGGCTCGCGAGCACGCTGTTTCCCCAGAAGAACAGCTCCTGGCCGGCCACTCCGGGCAGCCAGGCCATCAGGTCGGTGGCCCACTGGGCCGGAACGAGGCGCAGCACCGATGGGAGCACCAGGATCAGGCCCATGGTCGCCGCGATGCCGCCGGGCACCGACCGGGTGATGGCGCCGATTCCCAACGCGATGACCCCGGTGAGCGCCAGGTAAAGAGCGCCGCCGGCCATCCGCAGCCAGAGGCTGGAGTCGCCGCCGTCGGGGTGGATGCCTGCCCCGGCGAGGATCGGCAGGGCCGCCAGGTAGGCGATCACGATCGCCGCGAACCCGACGACGAAGGTGAGCAGGAAGAAGACGGCGACCTTCGCCCAGAGCACCGGCAGCCGGGTGGGCACGGCGGTGAGGGTGGAGCGGATCTGGCCCGTGGAGTACTCCCCGCTGATGAGGAGCACGCCCTGCACGGCGATGGCGAGTTGGGCGGCGACCAGACCAAGGGTGGCGGTGATCACGGCAAGATTCGTGGCCACAGCGGCGCTCCCGTCGCCGGGCATGCTCATGGTCAGAGCCATCAGGATGGCGAAGGCGAGTTGCACCACCACGATGATCGAGAAGGACCACACCGTGGAGCGCAACGACCGAAGCTTGATCCACTCACCACGGAGGATACCGCCGAAATGCACCGGGCGGCCCGCCGGGTGCAGGGCGGCCGCGGGGGGTGAGTCCGGGGACAGCACACTGTCGAGCTGAGGTGCAGGGAGCATTGTCAGGTCCTCGTCGTGAGATGGCACCGGGATGTCTCTGCGTCAGACACTAGCGGCAGGCCGGTCACGGATGCGGCAGTTCGGCCAGATATTCGGCGAGGATGCGGGCGTGGTTGACGTGCGGGTCCTTGGCGCCGTAGAGCAGGGTCGTGGTCGGCGGGTTGTGGGCGGCCAGCTGGCGCAGCTCATCGACCGCCCGCTGGGTGGCGGCGTCGCCCTCCAGCTCGGCACGGTACCGGGCGCTGAACTCGTCGAGCCGGGCGGGGTCGTGGTTCCACCACGCGCGGAGCGCCGGCGACGGGGCGACCTCCTTCAGCCAGGCGTCCAGTCGGGCACGCTCGGTCGAGACGCCGCGCGGCCAGAGCCGGTCCACCAGCACGCGGCATCCGTCGTCGGCCGCAACGTCGTCGTAGATGCGCTTGATCTGGAAGGTCATGCGCACACCATAGACCGCGCGCCGGCCGACTACCGCGCCCCGACCGGGGCGCCGTGAGCCACGGGAGGGCGCGTGCCGAGCGCCCGGGCCGCGCTCGCCTCCGGCCGCAGGTCGAGGCGGCGGAGCAGTTGGGCGTTGACGGCCACGACCACAGTCGACGCCGACATCAGCAGGGCGCCGATCTCCATCGGCAGCACAAACCCGATCGGTGCGAGCACACCGGCGGCCAGCGGCACGGCTAGCAGGTTGTACCCGGCGGCCCACCACAGATTCTGCTCCATCTTGCGGTATCCGGCCCGGGAGAGCTCGATCACCGAGAGCACGGACCGGGGATCGTCACTGGCCAGGATGACGCCCGCCGACGCTATCGCGACATCCGTGCCGGCGCCGATGGCGATACCCACATCGGCCTGCGCCAGCGCGGGGGCGTCGTTGACGCCGTCGCCGACCATGGCCACCCGGTGGCCCTCGCGTTGTAACCGCACCACGGTTTCGGCCTTGTTGTCAGGGTGCACACCGGCGAAGACCCTGTCGATGCCGAGCTGGGCGGCCACCGACCGGGCCACCGCTTCGGCGTCTCCGGTGATCATCACGACGCTCACGCCCCGGGCGTGCAGGGCGTCAACGGCCTCGCGGGACTCCGGGCGCACCTCGTCGGCCAGGCCCAGAGCGCCGATCACCCGGCCGTCCTGCAGCACGTGCAGCACGATGGCACCCTCGGCGGCCCAGCTGTCGGTGGCCGGGAGGGGCGCTGCGCCGTGTCGTTCGAGCAGGCTGGGACCCCCCACCGAGGTCTCCCGGCCGTCGACAGTCGCCGTGACGCCCACGGCGGTGGCCGCCTGGAACCCGCTGGCGAGGGGAATCTCGAGGCCGCGGCTGCGGGCCGCGGTCACGATGGCCCGGGCCAGCGGATGCTCGCTGTCGGCCTCGACCGCGGCCGCCAGGGCGATCAGCTCGTCGTCGGTGTGCCCGTCGCCCGCGTGCACGTGGGCCAGCACCGGCTCGCCGCGGGTGAGGGTGCCGGTCTTGTCGAACAAGACCGTGTCGATGGTGCGCATGCTCTCCAACGCGAGCCGGTCGGTCACCAGCACCCCGCCGCGCGCGGCGCGTTCGGTGGCGATCGACACCACGAGAGGGATCGCCAGCCCGAGGGCGTGCGGGCAGGCGATCACGAGAACCGTGATGGTGCGCACGACGGCGTCCTGCGGGTTGCCGAGCAGGGTCCAGACGACCGCGGTGATCACGCCGACCCCGAGCGCGAACCAGAACAACCAGCCGGCAGCCCGGTCGGCCAGGCGTTGCGCCCGTGACGACGACCCCTGCGCCTCGGCGACGAGCCGGCGGATACCCGCCAGCGCGGTGTCCTCGCCGACCGCGGTCACCCGCACGCGCAGGGCCGTGTCGGTGGCCACGGTGCCGGCCACCACCGGGGCGCCAGGCCCGCGGCTCACCGGTCGGGACTCTCCCGTGATCATCGACTCGTCGACATCCGCCGTACCCTCGGTGACCAGCCCGTCGGCGGGAATCCGGCCGCCGGGCCGCACGATCACAACGTCGCCCACGCGCAGGTCGGCCGGAGCGACGATGGTGATTTGGCCGGCGTCAAGGCGTTCGGCCTCGTCGGGAAGCAGCGCAGCGAGCGACTCGAGGGCCGAGGACGACCGGGCCAGCGAGCGCATCTCGATCCAGTGGCCCAGCAGCATGATCACGATCAGCAGGGCCAGTTCCCACCAGAAGTCGAGCTCCATGCTCAGGATGCCCAGGCTCGCGCCCCAGGAGGAGAGGAACGCCACAGTGATGGCCAGGGCGATCAGCAGCATCATGCCGGGGGAGCGTCGCCCCAGTTCGCTGACCGCGCCGGTGAGGAACGGCCGGCCGCCCCAGACGTACATCACGGTGCCCAGCAGTGGGGAGATCCAGGCGGCCCACGCCGCGTCGGGCAGCGGGTAGCCGATCAGGTGGGCGAACATGCCGCTGAAGCCGACGACGGGCACGGCCAGCGCCAGCATCACCCAGAACAGGCGCCGGAACTGGCCGACGTGGTCACCGTGCCCGGCGTTGCCCATGGCGCCGTGGTTCATTGAGCTGTGCTTCATTGAGCTGTGATCCATGGTGCTGTGATCCATATCGCTGTGGTTCATGACGGCGTGGTCAGTGCCGTGCTCCGGTGTGTCGTGCGAGGAAGTCATGCCCTCACCTTATACCCCCTAGGGGTATCGGACAAGGAAACGGGACTACCGTAGTGAGCAGATCCACCCGCGCTCGACCGACGAAAGGGGACCCAAGATGATGTGGGGATACGGAATGAACCCCGCCTGGCTGTGGCTCTACGGATTGCTGTCGGTGGCCGCCGTCGTGGTGCTCATCGTCTGGACCGTGCGAATCTTCCGCACCGACTCAGCCGGCATGTCCGGTCCGCCGGGGCCCGGCCCGGTCGCGCCTCGCAGCGATGCCCGGCGCATCCTCGACGAACGCTACGCGCGCGGTGAGCTGACCACGGAGCAGTACAACGAACAGGTGCGCTCGCTGGGTCAGTGAGCGCCGCCTGCGAGCTGGGCCCTGCGAATCAGCCGAGACGGATGACCGCGGCCAGCAGGTCGGGCGCAAGCGGGCGGTCGGCGAAGATCACGCGCTGCAGCGCCGTGGTGTCCGGGCGGCCGGTCCCGGTCGGTACCCCGGCTGGGGTGCCCCCGCCGTGGCCGATCCAGACGCGTGTGAGCCCGATGCGCTCGAGCACGCGTACCGAGGCCGGATTGCCGGCCAGCGCTCGCGCGGTGACCGGGAACCTCGAGCTTCGGGCCTCGGCGAGGGCTGCCGTCGCGGCTTCGGTGGCGAGACCGATGCCCCAGGCCGCTGGGGTGAGGCGGTAGCCGAAGTTGCGCATGCCGCAGTCCAGCAGCGTGGCCGACACCACACCGACGAGGGCGCCGGACGGAAGGCCTGGCAGAGCGGTGCGAGCGCGGACCGACCAGCGGCCGAGACCGGAGCGCGCCCAGCTGCGCTCGCTGTCGCTGACCAGCAGAGCGGACTGCTGCAGTTCGGTGTGCCGGCCGGCCGGCAGGTGCAACCAGGTGCCCGGGTCGGCATAGATGTCGTGCACCTCGGCCAGGTCGGCCGCGCTCAGCGGCGCCAGGCTGAGCCGCGGAGTGGTCAGACGCTCGGCGCTGGAGCCATGGGCGGAGAGGGTGGCGGGCACCTCCCTATGCTTCCACAGGCCGCGCTTCCGCAGGCCGCGCCGACTGCGTCCCAGAGGGCCCTACCGGAGCGCCGAGACCCGCAGCGCCACGGACTTGAGGTTCTGGATGCGCTGCTCGTAACGTGCGGCCAGGGCGATCAGCAGAACACCGCCGATGCCGAGCCACAACCACCAGTACACCGCTGTGTAGGCCAGCGCGATCCACGGCCACAGCTGGGCGAGAGCATGCACCAGGAGCACGACGCTGCCCAGCACGAACGGGGCCTGCAGCTTGCGCCGCACCCCGAGGAGGAGCACCGCGGTCGCGACGATCCCCAGGCCCACCACCCGCCAGAGCGGACTGGCCGTGAGGTCGAGCAGCAGCGACGGCACCAACAGCAGCAGCAGACCCGGAGCCAGTGCGCCCCAGCTGCGCGCGGCGGGAGCGCGGCCCAGGTGCAGCCATCCGCTCACGATGAGCGCGACGGCCAGGGGCACGCTGGCGAGCTCGACGGGGTCGGGCACACCACGGGCGCCGCCGGCGCCGAGCATGGCGGCGGCCGCCGCGAGCGTCACCCAGGCCAGCAGCCGGCCGAGCGGGCTCGGGTCGAGGGCGAACACGGCCAGGTACGCCGCGGCGAGCAGCCACACGATCACCAGCATCCGCACGGTGGCCAGCGGGTCGTACTGCAGCGCAGGCGCCTCGGCCAGGACGATCCCGATGACGACACCCATGGCCAGGCCGTAGCCCGTGCGACGTAGACCCTGACCGGCGGCTGCAGCCAGGCGGCCTGCCGACCAGACCAGGCCGGCACCGGTGGCCAGCACGAGGCCCGCTGCCGGAAGCAGCCACGCCTCGAGCTGCCCGGTTGGGCCCGCCGGGGTTCCGTACAGGGGCAGGAGGCGCAGCCCGGCCGTAACCAGCACGGCGAAGACACCCACCAGGGTGGCGGGCCCGCCGAGCACGCCCCACCGCGGCTGCGCCACGAGCCGCGCACCCAGGATGCCGAGCGCGCCGGCCGCGACCAGCACGAGCACCGGCCGCAGCATCGTGCCGTCGCCACCCGCGACGGCGCTAGGGAGCAGCGCGAGCGCGAGGCCGACGGCGACGACACCCTGGTGGCGCAGCCGGGCGGATGCGGGAATCGCCGCGCCGGTCTGCCGGCTTGCCGGTGCGCCGAGCGGAGCCCTGAGGAGCCCGGCGGTGACCAGCTGCCCGGCCACGAGGGCCAGACCGAGCGGGACCGTGCCCAGTTCGATCGGGGTGAACAGGTCGCGTCCGGCGCCGGCCACGAGCGACAGCAACCCGGCGGCGAGGGCGAGCCAGGCCAGCACGGTGCCGGCCCGGCTGCGGTCGAACCGGAGCACGGCGACGTGCACCAGAGCGAACAGGACCACCAGGGCGATCGCGCGACCCGGGGCGTACGGGGCGAAGCCGAGGGCGCCGGTTTCGGCACCGAGGATTCCCAGCAGCGCCACCCCGACCAGGGTGTACCCGAAGAGGCGCTCGGTGGTCCAGCCGTCGACGGATGAGGCGGGCACGGGAGTGCCGCTTGCCGACGTGACCGGCGTCGCCGTGATGAGCCAGCCTCCGGTCACCACGAGGAGCAGGGCCGCGGGCAGTAGCCAGGCCTCGACCCGCCCGTCGGCCGGGCCCGTGGCGAGCAGCGGCTGCAGCCGCCCGGCGGCGGTCACGATGACGGTGGCCACCCCGACGAGCACGGCGGGCCAGGCCAGCGGTGCCCAGCGGGCGCGGCCGAAGGCGGCCGCGCCCGCCAGGGCGAGCACCCCGCCGACCGCGAGGGTGCCGATCTGCCGGAGCCCGTCGGCGGTGATGCCGCTCAGGGTGCCACCGGTGAGCGGCGGGGTGCCGACCGCTGCGAGGGCGCTGGGCAGCACCGCGAGGGCCAGTCCCACGCCTATCCAGATCGATGATGCGGAGAGCGGGCGAGAAACGGAGGGCGCCGAGCCCGCCGAGCCGGTCATGCCCGCCGATTCAGCCAGTCCCGTGCTGCCGACGGGGGCCGTCGTGCCACCCGTGGCCGGGATGTCCGCCGCAGCAGATGACGGCCGCACCCGCACTAGCTGCCCGGCCGCGAGGGCGAGCGCGACGGGCACGGTGACGAGCTCGAACGGCTGCACGGCACCGGCGAGCAGGGCCGCGGATGCCGCGACCCCGGCCAGCACGAGGGACGGCCAGGCGGTGACGGCACCGAGGTGAGCCCGCTCTGCCCGGAACGCCACGACGGCGAACACCGAGAGCGCCGGCACCAGCACCAGGGGTCGCGCTGCGCCGAGAACCGAGGAGTCGAACGCCGCCGCCTCCAGAAGGGTCAGCGTGACCAGGCCCACCAGCAGCAGCGCGGTGCTCGCGCGGCTCCGGATGGTGTGAGGGCGGTCATCCGGCTGCCGCAGCAGCAGTGCTGCGGCCAGGATCAGCAGGCCCACGGTGGGCAGCAGCCACGCTTCGACTGCTGGCCCGGCCGGCCCGGCGGCCGTGACGATGCGTTGGGAGCGGGCGATGCCGCAGGTCAGCAGACCGAGCGCGCCGGCCAGCCCCATAGCGGCGAGGTAGGCCGAACGGGGCGGGGTGTTACGCAGAACGCTGGCGCCCACGAGCAGCACCGCGGATGCCCCTCCCACGATCACCGGGCGCAGCACCGAGCCGGTCTGCCCGGTCACGGCGAGGGGGAGCAGGGCCACGACCAGCCCGGCCAGGGTGAGCAGCGCGGAGCCCGGGCTCGCGGCGACGGCGCGGTCGACCCGGCCGAAACGCCAGAGCAGTGCGGCCAGGAGCAGCAGCAGTCCGGCCAGCGGCAGCACATAGGCCTCGACCGGGGTGGTTCCGGCGCTCGCCAGGCCCCACCAGAGCGCAGCGGTCGCGGTGACCACGGCGAGCCAGCCGAGGTGGCGGCGCCACGACCGCGACGCGAACAGGCCGTCGGTGTCGACCGCGGCGAGCAGCAGGATCACGCCCGTGATGAGCAGCACCAGCCAGCCGAACTCGGTGACGTTCGGTCGCAGGAACGCCGAGGCGAGCACCAGCGCGGCGCCGAGCTCGAGGCCGACGACGGCGGGCCGGCGCCCGCCCAGGCGGAGGACCAGCGCGAGGGCCACGGTGACCAGGGCCGCGACGGGGGCAGCGAGTACGGAGGCGGCGGCGGGCGCATCCGTGATCAGAACGAGGTTGAGCGTGAGCGACAACAGCGCCGGCGCCACAAGGAGAGCCGCCGTCAGCCGCTCCCACGACCGGGTGCCCGGGGCGCGCGAATCGCGGCCCAACGCCCAGAGCAGCAGCGCCGCCACGACCAGGACCGTGACGACAACACCGGCAACCGGTACGACCGGGGCCACCGCGGCGCGTTCGGAGAACGACAACCCGTCGAGCAGGAGGCCGAGGGGCAGCGCGAGCACCACGAGGGTGGGGGCGAAGAGGGTCCAGAAGGCCCAGCGGCGTTCGGTGGTGGTCAGCCCGCCGACCTGGTTCTGGGCGGCGAAGACCTGCACCAGTGCGGTAGCCAGGCCCAGGCTGAGCGCCACGAGCAGCCACAGCACAGCCGTGACCGGCGGGTCGGCCAGGGTGAGCGCGATGGGGGTGGCGACGGACCCGATCAGGCCGAGCACGATCGCCCCGCACAGCAGCGCACCGCGGCGGGCAGCGTGAGTCTCCCGGTCGAGCGCCAGGCGGGCGAGAACGAGCATGAGCACCGCCGACAGGGTGCCGAGCCACCAGCTGGTGCTGCTGGACCAGCCGATCAGGTACCCGAGGGTGCCGGCGCTCCACAGAACCGTCACGATCAGGCGGCGGTACCCGCCGAGGGGGTACGTGCGCCGGCGGGCGATCAACAACGCGGCCAGGGCGCCGGCGCCAAGCAGCCCATAGAGGGGAAGGATCAGCCACAGCCACTGGGTGAACGGCACCGCCAGCAGCAGGGCCACCGCGCCGAACCAGGCCAGAATGCGCAGCCGAGAGGCCAGCACCGCGCCGGCCCGCCAGAATCCGGCCGCCAACGCCGCGACCCCCGCCAGCGTTGCCAGGGCCCACCCGCTCTGGGCGGGAACCTCGGTGAGCGGGCCGGTCGCCCGGTCCAACGTGCTCACCAGGGCGCCGGCCAGCGGCACCGAGGCCACCAGAACCGTGAGCAGGCCGAGGGCCGTGGCCAGCACGGTCGCCGTGAGTGTTCCGGTGAGCAGCGCCTGCCGGGTCGGTCCGGCTGTGCGCCGACGCCAGGCCAGTTCCCCGCCGAGGGCGAGGACCGCGGCGGTCAGCAGCGGCACGGAGACGAGCAGCTCGGTGCTGCCGGTGCGCCAGCTGACGGCGATCACGCCCAGCACCACGGCCAGGCCGGCCAGGCCTACGGATGCGGATGCGGCGGCCCGGTAGCCGGCATCCGTTCGCCGGCTGGTCAGCATGGTGACGGCCTGCGCCACCGCGAGCACGGCGACGGCGCCGAAGCTGAGCAGGGGAGCGGTGTCGGTGCCGGGCTGCACGAAGCCGGCCACGGCGAGGGCGCTGACCAGGGCCAGCCCGGCCAGGATGAGCAGCGCGGCGCGTTCGGCCCGGCGGTCGATCGCCGGCCAGAACCGGGCCGTGCCCGGCAGGGTGAACCTGTGCACGAGGGTGCCGGCGGCCACGCCGAGGGCGGCCAGGAAGAACCGGGTGAGCGGGGGCGCATCCGTCGCGAGCCCCGCGGCCAGCAGCCCCAGGCCCGGAGCGGCGGTGGCGAAACCGGCCACGCTGGCCACGCGCAGGTTCGACATGGCGTGCCAGAGCAGGAACAGCGCGGTGCACACCAGCAGGGCGACGCCCCAATAGAGCAGCGCGTCGGTGGCGCCGAGACCGCCCAGGTTGTTGCGCCGAAGCGCCCAGACGTCCAGGAGCACCAGCACCACGGCCAGGGCGCCGATGCCCTCCGCGGTGCTCACCAGGCGGCGTCGGCGCAGGAGCGCCGCCGTGGCCAGGGTGGCGAGGGTGAAGGCGCCCACCACGACCGACCGGAAGGCCAGCCCGGCATTGAACCAGGCCACCGTGAGGAAGAAGATCGCGGCCACCGAGACGAGCGAGACGCCCACGATGAGCAGAACGATCTGCACGCTCGACCGCCGCCGCGCGGGTGGGCCGGCTGTTGTCGTGGGTGCGGGTGGGACCGATGCAGGCGGTGCGGACGCGGGCGGGACTGACGCGTGCGGTGCGGATGCGGGCGGGACTGACGCGTGCGGGACCGGCGGCGCGAACGCTGCCGGCGCGGCCTGCGTCGGCGCGGCGTGGATCGGCGCGGTGCGTGACTCAGCGGCCGCGGTCACCGAGGGGTCGCGCGGCTGCACCAGCGAGGCCTCGTGCGCCGCCGCCAGTGAGGCTGCCCGCGCCGCGGCCTGGGCGACAGCGTCGGCCACGGACGGTGCCGCCGACCGCGCCGCAGCCGCAGCCGCAGCGTCGCGCGCCGCCGCTTCCAGTGCCTCTCGTCGGACCGAAGCTGCGTGTGTCTCTGTCTGGGTCTTGGCCTGCTGCGCCTCGGCGGCCGAGCGGGCCGCGGCCACGTCGAAGCGGATGCGGCCGATCAACTCCACCCGGCGGTGCAGCGCGGTGGCGGCATCCGTTGACGCGCCCAGGAGTTCGCGGGCGGCCGGATGGCGCAGGTCGAGCCCGCAGGACGCACAGACCGGCGACGGCAGGCGGGTCAGGCAGGCCGGGCAGAGGGTCGTGTCGGTCAGCTCGGACGCGCTCCGGGGCCACAGGTGTCGCCCGGCGTACTGGGCGAAATCGCGAATGGAGCTGCTCGGTGACATCAATCCCCCTGATGAGTGGTGCGGCCACCACAGGTTATCGGCTGCCCGCGCGCGCCGGGCGAGTTGTGCACACACTCGCCGTGGCGCTCCCGCGCACCTGCCGGACCGGTGGCCTGGCCCGGCGCCCGGCACCCTGCCCGGCTCCCCGCCCGGCTCCCCGCCCCGCGACCGCGCACGTCCACGCACGTCCGCGAAAGCGGGCGAATGGTTGCCACGGCGCGCTTGAAGCAGCCGAATCACCGCTTTCGCGAGATGGCCCGCGCGATTTTGACGCCGTCGAACGGGCGGGTACAGTTCTGGTGCACTGGAAACGGTGCACTCACAGGATTGTGACCGCGTAAGTGGGCAAGACCTGATCTGAAGCTTTGGCTGATGATCGGGTCTTTTTTTTGCCCTGAGGATCTACCACCGGTACCCCGCCGGCAGATCCCTCCGTATCGGTCCGGCACCCTGCCAACAGCCTCAACCGTGCCACTCTCACCATCTCCAGGAGGAACCATGTCAGAACGTACCGCCACCATCGCCAGCCGCGTCGGCCTGCACGCCCGCCCCGCGGCGATCTTCGCCGAGGCCGTCAACGCCCAGGATGTGGACGTCACCATCGCGCTCGAGGGTGACCCGGCCGAGGAGGCCATGGATGCCTCGAGCATCCTCAGCCTGATGAGCCTGGGTGCCGCACACGGCCAGGTCGTCGTGCTGCGCGCCGAGGGTGCGGGCGCCGATGAGGCCCTCGAGGCCCTCGCGCAGATCCTCGAGACGGACCACGACGCCGCCGAGTAACACACTCGCGGCGGCCCAACGGGTAGCAACGAAACAGGGGGCCCCGGGAGACCGGGGCCCTTCCTGCATCCCGCGTTGCTCTGCCTCGGGGGTGACACGTTGACTGCGCCTCGTATGGCCCGGTGCGCCAGCTATAGCTGGCGCAGTGGGCCACCCCGGGGTGCAGCGACCGGCACGAGGTGCGGCCGCCGGGCGGGGCGCGAGAGTAGCGGGCCTAGAGGCCGTTGTCGGCCAACCAGCCGAGCAGTACCCGCTCGACGTCGGCGGGCTGCTCCACATTGGGCAGGTGCGCGGCGTCGCGGAACACGCATCCGCTCGCCTCGGGCACCGTGCTGACCAGGTATTCGTACTGGGCGAGCACCTCCGAGATGTCGTACTCGCCGACCGTGACGAGGGTGGGCACGGTGATGTCCACGACCCTGTCGAAGGCGGGCGGGTCGAGGGGGAGCGACACCGGGTTCTCCTCGGCGTGGATGACGTTCACCCGGTTCAAGGCATAGGCGGTCGAGACGAACTCGGGATCGAGGTCTTCCTCGCGCCGCAGCGGACCGAAGTCCCAGAGCGCCGCCTCGAGGCGCGCCTGGCGGTGCCAGTCCTGGGCCTCGAAGGCCCGGTCGATCTCGTCGAACCGGGCGTCCTCCACGTCGGTGAGCTCCGTGGCCGGAAACCCGCTCGGACCCGAGCCGATGGTGACGAGGCCCGCGACCCGGTCCGGGTGCTCCACAGCGAGATCGATGGCGATGGAACCGCCGCGCGAGCAGCCGATCAGGGTGGCCCGCGCCACGCCGAGATGGTCGAGCACGGCGAGGGCATCCGCTCGATTGGAGAACTCGACGTCCTCGGTTCTGGTCTGGCCGAAGCCACGGGTGTCGAAACGGATGACGTAGTGCTCAGCGGCTAGCGCGGGGACCTGCGGATCCCACATACGCAGGTTCGCGATCCCCGCGTGGATCAGCAGCAGCGCGGGCTTCGACACATGACCGTGGGCTTCGTAGTACAGGCTCGCGCCCGGCACATCGAGGTGAGGCATGGTTCGAGCGTACGACGCGGCACGCCGATCGGCGGGATTGTGTGAGGATCCGGCGCGCCCGGCGGCACCGGGGCGGGGCCGTAGGCTCACAGGGTGGGCGGTGTACTGGTCGGGTTCTCGATCATCGGGTTTGTGATCCTGGTGGGCTACGTCGTCGAGCGCACCGGCGTGGCCGGCGACAGCGCCGGCCGGGTGCTCAACCGCATCGCCTTCTTCGTCGCCACCCCCGCCCTGCTGTTCACGGTGCTCGCCCACGCGGATGTGCACGTGCTGTTCTCCGCGTTCCTCGCCACCGTGCTGTGCAGCGTGATCATCGGCATGCTGCTCTACCTGCTGCTGGCGCGGTTGTTCTTCCGGGCGCCCGTGCCTGAGACAGTGCTCGGCGCGACGAGCGCCACCTATGTCAACGCGAACAACATCGGGCTGCCGGTGGCCATCTACGTGCTCGGCAGCGCCCAGTACGTGGCGCCCGTGTTGTTGCTGCAGCTGCTCGTGCTCGCGCCCATCACCCTCACCATCCTGGACTCCTCCACCCGTGGCCGGGTGTCGGTGCGCGGCATCCTCACCCAGCCGCTGCGGAACCCCATGATCATCGCCTCGGTGCTCGGCGTGCTCGTGGCCACGTTCGGTGTGACGGTGCCCGATGCCGTCATCGCTCCGCTGGAGATCATCGGCGGTGCCGCGATCCCGCTGGTGCTCATGTCGTTCGGCATGTCGCTGCACGGGCAGAGGCTGCTGCAGGCCGGAACCGGGCGCAAGCAGGTGGTGGCCGCCTCCGTCATCAAGGTCGTGCTGATGCCGGTGATCGCCTACCTGATCGGCCGGTTCGTCTTCGGCCTTTCCGGCGCCGAACTGTTCGCCGTCGTCACCGTGAGCGCCCTGCCCACGGCGCAGAACATCTTCAACTTCGCCTCCCGGTACGGACGCGGCGAGGTCGTGGCCCGGGACACTGTGCTGGTGACGACCATCGGCGCGATCCCGGCCCTGGTGATCATCGCGGCGCTGCTGGCCTGAGTCGTTCGGAATCACCCGTTTGGACCAAACGGCATACAGATTCCCCGTGTAACAGGGAGTTTACGGCGGTTCATCTGTTGGAAACAACCGATTGTATACCGTTTGAATATGCCTTCAACAGTAACGATGTCCCGGTGACCGGCTTCCGACTCGTGGGAGTCCTGCACCTGCCGCCGCTGCCCGGCGCTGCCAACTACACAGGCCAGCCGGTCAGGGAGATGGCGGAAGCCGCGGCCGAGGATGCTGTCGTTCTGCACCGTGCCGGGTTCACCGACGTCATGATCCAGGACGCCAGCGACAACCCGCAGCCGACGACGGTCGCCGTCCCCACAGTCGCTGCCCTCGCGGTGGTCGGGGCCGAGATCCGCCGGCACAGCCCGGTCTCGCTGGGCGTCGTCGCGGGGCACAACGACGGCCCGGCCGCCGTGGCCATCGCCCACGCCATCGATGCTCAGTTCGTACGGGTGAAGGTGCTCACGGGCGTCTCGGTCGGACCCACCGGGTTTATGGAGGGGTGCGCGCTGCAGGTTGCCCAGATGAAGCGCCTCCTCGGCAGCAGCGTCGAGGTCTGGGCGGATGCCCACGAGGCCACGAGCCGCGCCGTCACCGGCGACCTGCACTGGGCCGCGGCCGAGGCACTGTCGTTCGGGGGAGCGGATGCGTTGGTCGTCACCCGCGACAGCGGGGTCCCCGACGCCATCAGCGACATCGCCGCCCTCAAAGCACAGCTCGGCTCGGGCACCCGGGTCATGATCGGCGGCCGAGTGGGCACCGGCACTCTCGACGCCGCCATGCACGGCTCCGACGGGGCCATTCTCGGCAGCGTGCTCAAGACCGGATCGGGCTACGACGCGCGCATCGACCCGGAGGTCGCCGGCCGGCTCGGCGCGAGCTACGCCGCCTTCCTCAACCGCTGACCTCTCCCTCCACGCCATCCCTCGCACCCCTGGCCGCACCGGCCCTGTTCGAAAGACGCACACCAATGACCGCAGCCACCCTCCAGAGCCCCCTTCTGGCATCGGACAGCCCCCTCGACGAACGCCAGAAGAGCGTTGTGGTGCGGGTGTCCGAGGCGGAACGGGCCGGGATCCTGGCCCTGCCGACCGACGACCCGCTGGACCCCAAGCGTCGCGCCCGGGTCGAGGCCACCCGCGGGGAGATGTTCGGACAGGCCACGGCCATCACCGCCACCTGGTTGCGGAACGAGACGGAGCTGTCGGTCGTCAGCGACCGGCTCGCCTCCGGCGGATTCGACAGGGTCTTCCTGGTCGGTGCCGGAGACTCGCTGGCGGTCATGATCGGCGCGCGGATGGCCCTCGAACTGATGCTGGGACTGCCCTGTGAGCCCGTGCAGAGCCTGGACTTCGCGTACTACCAGCGGCACCTGGTCACCGACCGCTCGGTGGTCATCGCCCTGTCGAGCTCGGGCGAGACGACGCGCACGGTGGAGGCGCTCCTGGTGGCCCAGAATGTGGGTGCCCTGACGATCGCGCTCACCAACACCGTCGGCTCCACCCTCGATGTGGAGAGTGAGAACACCCTGCTCATCTCGGCCACCCGGGTGGGCTGGCCCACCCAGTCCTCCAGCGCCGCCCTCGCGCTGCTGCTGCGCCTGGCCGCACAGACCGGAGTGGCCCGGGGAACGGCCGGCGCCGCCGAGCTGTCCGCCGAACTCGCCCAGATGCCCGCGCTCATCGAGCGTGTGCTGGAAGACAACGACGCGGCGATCGCCGCGATCGCCCGGGCGGAAGCACAGCGCACGATGTTCCTGTTCTCGGCCGGCGGCCCCAGCTGGGCGGCCGCGATCATCGGCGCCGCGAAGGTGAAAGAGACCTCCCCCGACCATGCCCTGGAGATCCAGGTCGAGGAATACCACCACTACAACTCCCAGAAGCCCGGTGAGCCGCTCTTCGTGTTCGCCCCCACCGGTCCGTCGGTTCCCCGGGCCGTCGACACCGGCCGGGATGCCCTGCGGTACGGGGGCCAGCTCTACGCCATCACGACCGTGGGCGAGACGGCGTTCACCGACATCGCCGCCACGGTCATCGAGCTGCCGGCCGTCGCCGAGGTGCTCAGCCCCCTCCTGTTCGTCGTTCCCGCGCAGATGATCGGCTACCACGTCGGCATGGCGAAGTTCGCCGCCGCGGAGGCGGAACTCAATGCCTGAGCAGACCACCGCACCCGCGCTCGTCTGCGTCGGCAACCTCACCCTGGACGAGGCGATCCACGACGGAACGCGCTCACCCGTGGCGATGGGAGGAGACGCTGCCTACGCCGCCCTCGCCGCCCGGCTCTACCTGCCCCGGGTGACCCTCCTCGCTCCGGTCGGAACCGACGCTCCCGCCGAGCTCCTCTCCGGTCTCGAGGCCGCCGGTGTGAGCGCACCGGATCTGCCCCGACGTGACCTGCCCACGGTTCGGAACGTCATCACCTACCACCCCGACGGTTCGCGCAGTTGGGAGATGCTGGCGTCGGAAGCCGACTTCGACGCGTTGTCGGTCTACCCGGCGGATGTTCCCACCGCGCTGCTGGCCGCCGACGGGTTCGTGCTGTCGGCCATGAGCCTCGACGCCCAGGTCGCCCTGACGCCGTGGCTGCGCGCGAACAGCAGCGCCCGGCTCTACCTCGACCTGCAGGAGGACTACCTCGCCGGAAACCGGGAGGCCCTGTTCGACCTGATCGCACTGTGCGACGTGTTCCTACCGAGCGAGATCGAGGCGACCACCCTCGCCGGCACCACCGACCTCCAGGCCGCCGCCCGACTGTTCCAGGATCTCGGTCCCACCACCGTGGTCATCAAACGCGCCGAGGCGGGAAGCCTCGTGCTGGACGGCGACGTCGTCACCGAGGTGCCGTCCGACCGGGTGCAGGCCGTCGACAGCACCGGCGCCGGCGATGCATTCTGCGGCGGCTTCGCCGCGGTGCACCTGGCGTCAGGAGACGCCGTCGCGGCCGCGGTCGCCGGATCCCGGGCGGCCCGCATCGCGATCAGCACCCTCGGCATCGACGGTCTGCTCGTCGCCGCCACCGCCGCAGCCGGGGCGGAGGCCGTCCGATGACGCGCACCCGCATCGCCATCGTCAACCCCAACACGACCGACAGCATGACCGCCTCCGTCGTCGCCGCGGCGCGTCCGGCGGCCCGGCCCGGCACCGACCTTCTGGGCATCACCGCGCGGTTCGGCGTCGCAAGCATCGAGAGCCACACGGACGAGGTCTGGGGTGCTCTCGCCGTATTGCAGGAAATCGAGCGGCTGGAGGACTCGGCCACGCCGCCCGATGCCTACGTGATCGCCTGCTTCGGTGACACCGGCCTGCCCGGCGCACGGGAGGCCGCGTCCGGACCCGTGGTGGGCATGACCGAGGCGGCGCTGATGACGGCGGCTCTCCTGGCGCACCGGTTCAGCATCATCACCATGCCGCGGCGCACCATCGAACAGTCCGACCGGGTCGTGCGCACCCTCGGGCTGGGGCACCGCTGCACGGTCCGAGCCGTGGACGAACCGGTCGCCGAGGTGCACGACGGGTCGGCGCACCTGCTCGGCCTGTTCGTCACCGAGGCCCTCCGCGCCATCGCGGACGACGGCGCCGAGGCGATCGTGCTCGGATGCGCCGGCCTGGCCGACCTGGTCGCACCCCTCCAGCAGCGGGTGGGCGTGCCGGTCATCGAGGGCGTCAGCGCCGCGGTCGCGCTCGCCGACGGGCTCCTCGCCCAGAACCTCACCACCTCCCGCTCGCAGACCTGGGCGCGGTCCACCTCGCCCCGTCCCGCTCAGGCAGGAGAACACCGATGACGACCCTGTTCACCCGCGTGTACGTCTACGACAGCGCTCACGAGTCCGGCCTGTTCGGCCCCACCGACGTGCTGATCGAGGGAAACACGATCACCGGCATCGGAACCGATGTCGCTCCGGTCGCCGGCGCCGATGTGCGCGTCATCGACGGCAAGAACCACCAGATCCTGCTGCCCGGCCTGATCAACGCGCACTTCCATTCCCCCGCCAACCACCTCAAGGGCTCGCTCCCCTCGCTGCCGCTCGAACTGTTCATGCTCTACGAATCGCCGGTGGACGCCGAGTTGGCGCCCACCCCGCGTGAGGCGTACCTGCGCACCATGCTGGCGGCCCTCGAGATGCTCCGCACCGGCACCACGACCGTGCAGGACGACGCCTTCCTGATGCCGTATCCGACGCCGGAGATCATCGACGCCGTGATGCAGGCGTACGCCGACTGCGGCATCCGCGCGAGTGTCGCCCTCGACCAGCCGGAGCTCGCCGAGGACCAGAAGCTGCCCTACCTTTCCCGCAACACGGATGCGGCGTTCGTCGACTCACTGGCGGCCCCGCCGCCCCTGGACTCCGCCGGCCTGCTCGGCATGTACGACTACCTGCTCGAGCGGTGGCACGGCAGCCACGGTGGCCGGCTCACCGCCGCCGTGTCGGTATCCGCTCCCCAGCGCGTGAGCGTGCCCTACTTCGAGGCGATCGACGACCTCAGCCGCCGCTGGGGAATCCCCCTCTTCGCGCACATGCTCGAGACCAAGGTGCAACGGGCGCTCGCCACCGAGCAGCCCCGGTTCGCCGGTCGGTCCCTCGTGCAGTACACCGCCGATCTCGGCCTGCTCAGCGAGCGTATGAACGTGATCCACGCCGTGTGGACCGACGACCGCGATCTCGCGCTCATCGCCGAGGCCGGCGCCGTGATCGCCCACAACCCGGTGAGCAACCTGCGACTGGGCAGCGGCGTCGCCCCCTTCCGCCGGATGAAGGACTTCGGCATCCCCGTGGCCCTCGGCATCGACGAAGCCATCTGCGACGACTCGGCCAACCTCTGGGGAGTGGTGAAGACCGCCGGTCTCATCCACAACGTGTCCGGACTCGACAGCGACCTCTGGCCCACCGCGGGCGAGGTCCTGGACAGCCTCTGGGCCGGGGGAGCGGCGGCACTGCTGCAGGCCGACCGCCTGGGCGCAGTCCGCGAGGGCTACCTGGCCGACCTGACCCTCCTGGACCTGCACGGCGCCGCCTTCACCCCGTTCAACGACCTGCGCGGCCAGCTCGTCTACTGCGAGTCGGGCAGCGACGTCGTTGTCACGATGGTCGACGGTCGCGTCGTGTTCGAGGCCGGCTCCGTGACCACCGTCGACGAGGACGCCCTGCTCGCCGAGGCCAGGGAACACTTCGCCGGCAAACTCCCCGTCGTGCAGCGGGCACGTGCCGCCGCCGGCACCGTGTATCCGCACTACCAGGCGATCGTGCGCGAGGCGGCCGCCGCCGACCTCGGAATGAACAGATGGATCGGAACCCGATGACAGTCCCCACCCCCGTTGCCCCCGATGAGCGGTACGACTACTCACCCATCACCACACGCCTCGACGCGGTCTGGCCCGAGGGCAAGAAGCTGGCCGTCTACATCGCCATCGGCCTCGAGTCCTACACCTTCGGCACCGGGATGACCGAGAACCTCATGGAGGGTGTGGCCGCTCCCGACCTGGTGAACACGAGCTGGCGGGACTACGGCAACCGCGTCGGCGGATTCCGGCTGTTGCAGCGTCTCGAGCAGTTCGGCATCCCCTCGACAGTGCTCCTCAACACCGCGGTCTACGACGCCGCTCCGGAACTCCTCGCGGAGGCCCGCCGGCTGGGATCGGAGATCATCGGCCACGGCATCTCCAATTCCGACTCGCTCTCGGGCATGACCGAGCAGGACGAACTCGCCTACCTCGACGCTGTCGCCGCACGGATTTCCGTCGAAGAAGGGGCGGCGCCGCGGGGCTGGTCCAGCCCCTGGCTGACCCACACCGAGCGCACCATCGACCTGCTCGGCGAGGCCGGCTACGAATACCTGCTCGACCTGCGCCTGGACGACCGCCCCGTGTGGCTGAACACGCGTGAAGCCCCGCTGCTCGCGTTGCCCTACGCGCTCGAGCTCAACGACAGCACCACCATCATCGGGCGCGGGGCGAGCGCGAGCGAGTTCGCCGACATGATCATCGACGAGTTCGACGAGCTGCTCGAGGCTGCCGGCGAACAACGCCTGGTGATGAGCATCGTGGTGCACTCGTTCATCTCCGGTGTCCCGTTCCGGCTGAAACAGCTCAGTCGTGCGCTCGAACACCTGACGAACCATCGGGCAGATGTGTGGTTCGCACAGCCGCGCGACATCCACGAGGCGATGACGGCCCAGTCCGCCCAGCTCCTGCCCCAGGCGGTGGACGATGTTCGGTAGCAGAGCGGATGCCCGCGCCGCCGGTAGCCGCCCCGGCGGCAACGTGGCCAGTATCGACGATCTCCGCATCAGCCTGGAGCGCAACGGGGTTCGCTCCGACGTGATCCGGGGTGTCGACCTGGAGGTCCGCTCGGGAGAGATCATCGGGCTCGTCGGTGAGTCGGGGTCGGGCAAGAGCGTCCTCGCGCTCGCCATGATGGGCCTGCTGCCCCAGCGCTCGCACCCGCGGGTCGAGGGCACGATTCGCATCGTCGGCACCGACATGGTCTCGGGCACGGCGGAACAGCTGCGGCGACTCCGCCGCGATGAACTGGGCGTGATCTTCCAGGACCCGATGACCTCGCTGAATCCGACCATGCGGGTGGGAAACCAGATCACGGAATCGTCGGGCGACCCGGCCACCAGCATCACCCTGATGAGCGCGGTGGGGATCAACGACCCCGAGCTGCGCTTCCGGGTGTTCCCTCATGAACTCTCGGGTGGACTGCGCCAGCGCATCATGGCGGCGATCGCCGTTGCCGGACGTCCCTCGTTGATCATCGCCGACGAACCGACCACGGCCCTGGATGTGACCGTGCAGGCGCAGGTGCTCGAGCTGCTCAAGAGCCTGCGCGACGAATTCGGCTGCAGCGTCGTGTTCATCACCCACGACCTCGCGGTCGCCGCGCAGATCGCCGATCGTGTCGCCGTGCTCTACGCGGGCCGGATCGCCGAGATCGGCCGCACCGCCGACATCCTGCAGCGACCGACGCACCCGTACACCGTGGGCCTGCTGCGGTCCCGGCTGGCGCTCAGCACCCCCCGCGACACCCTGCTGGAGACACTGCGCCCCGAAACGGCCTCGGCCGAGGAGCGCGGCCAGGGCTGCGCGTACTCCTCGCGGTGCCCGCTGGCCGTCGACCGCTGCGGCACCGAGCAGCCGCCGCTTGCCGCCGCCGACATCGCGGTCCCGCCCATCCCCGGTGTGGCCGGCGAGCACGTCGCCCACAATCGTGCCTGCTGGCGCGCCGAAGCGGATGTGCACGCGTACGCGCAGCACTCGCCCGCTCGCCCGCTGCCGCTCGTGGACGTCTCCGGGTTGGTCTCCCGCCCGGTCGACCGATCCGTTCCGGCGGTGAGCGTGACCGGCCTGCATGCGCGGTTCGTCCTCAAGGGCGGCGCCGGTCGCCGCCGCGAGGTCCACGCGCTCCGGGGAATCGACCTGTCGGTCCGGCCCGGGGAATCCGTGTCCATCGTCGGGGAGAGCGGCTCGGGCAAGTCGACGTTGCTGCGGGTGATCGCCGGTCTGACCCCGGCCGCCGCCGGCTCGGTGACCCTCGCGCCCGGCGGCGCCCAGATGGTGTTCCAGGACGCCGGATCGTCGCTGACGCCGTGGCTGACGGTGGGGGAGACCCTGCGCGAGCGGCTGCTTCCGCTGGGTCTCGGCGGTGCCGAGACCCGGAAGCGCATCGAGGCGGCCCTGGACGCCATGGGCCTGGCTGCCTCGATCGCCCGCTCCAGGCCCGGCGAACTCTCCGGCGGGCAACGCCAGCGCATTGCCCTGGCCCGCGCCACCATCATCCCGCCGGCCGTGCTGCTCTGCGACGAGCCCACCAGCGCACTCGATGCCTCGTTGGCGGCGAGTGTGCTGAACCTGATCAGGGAGATGCGCACCGCCCTGACAATGACCGTGTTGTTCGTGACCCACGACCTGTCCGTGGCACGCCTGATGGGCGACCGCATCGTGGTCATGACGGGCGGCGAGATCGTCGAGACCGGGTCCACGGACGAGGTCATCACCGCACCGAAGCATCCCTACACCCGAACCCTGCTCGGGTCGGTACCCGAGATCGGAGCCCTCCGATGACTGTGCCCGCTCTGACCTCCCGCCGCTTCCCGATGCCCGCACTCTCCCTCGGGGTGCACACCGGTCGGAGGGTGAACCTCACCCTCGTCGCCCTGCTGGTGGTGGTCACCCTGGTCGCCCTGGCCGCGCGCCTGCTCGCGCCGTACGATCCCATCCAACCGATCGGGGCGCTCAACCTGCCGCCGGGTTCCGAGGGGCACTGGCTCGGCACCGATTCGATCGGGCGGGATCTGCTCAGCCGCACCCTGTGGGGAATCCAGGTTAGCTGGTTCGCGGCGCTGATCATCGTGGCCTCCGGCCTCGTCATCGGCGGTCTGGTCGGGACGGTGGCCGGCGTCGCCGGTGGCCGGATCGACGGGCTGCTGATGCGCGTGACCGACCTCTTCCTCGCCCTGCCGGGCACCCTGGTGGCGATCGCGATCGTCGCCGCGCTCGGCTACAACCTGCAGAACACCCTGATCGGGATCGCCGTGGTCTGGTGGCCGTACTACGCCCGGATCATCCGGGGCGAGGTGAAGTCGATCGTCGCCCAACCTCATGTCGAGGCGGCACGGCTGTCCGGCGCCTCCCGCGGGCGCCTGGTCATGCGGCACGTGGTTCCCGGCATGGTGCCCACCGCGATCGTGACGGCGAGCCTGGACGTGGGCAACGTCGTGCTGCTGCTCGCCGGGCTCTCCTTCCTGGGGCTCGGTCAATCCGCCCCGGCACCGGAGTTGGGCGCGGATACCGCCCGGGCGCTGTCGCAGCTGCTCACCGAATGGTGGATTCCCGTCGTGCCGGGGCTCGCGGTCCTGCTTCTCAGCCTGATCGCCAACCTCGGCGGCGACGCCATCCGCAACCTCGTCTCGACCCACAGCTGAGGACCTGACCATGACCCGATTCATCCTCCGCCGGCTGGGCGCAGCCGTGATCCTGATCTTCGTGTTGTCCGCGGCCATCTTCGTCCTCCAGGCGATCTCGCCCGGCGACCCCGTGAAGGCCTACCTGGGAGCCAACGCCTCTCCGGCGGCGATCGCCGCCCAGCGGGCAGCCCTGGGCGTGGACGACCCGATCTATGTGCAGTACCTGCGCTTTCTGGGCAACCTTGTGCAGGGCGACCTGGGCGTCTCGTTGCGCACCCACCGCGCTGTCCTGACCGATCTCGCCGCGTTTTTGCCGGCCACGGTCGAACTGGTGACGGTGTCCTTCCTGACGGCTCTCCTGCTGGGCACACTCTTCGCGGTCTCGGGCGCGCTGCGCTGGCCGGGCGGGGCGGTCTTCCGCGGTCCGCTGCTGGTCCTGGCGACGGCTCCTCCGTTCCTCCTCGCGCTCGGCGGCATCGTGCTCTTCTACGCTCAGTGGCACTGGCTCCCAGCCGGCGGCCGGGGCGAGGACAGCACGTCCCCGACCGGGTTGCTCGTTCTCGACAGCGTGCTCGGCGGCAGTCTTCCCCGGGCCGGCGACGCTCTGGAGCACCTGATCCTGCCGGCGGTGGTGTTGGCCATCGCTCCCTCCATCGCGATCGGACGCATCCTGCGCGCCAGCCTGGACGCGACACTGCGCTCGGACTACGTCCGGACGGCGCAGTCCAAGGGGCTGACCTCGCTGACCGTGCTGCGCAAGCACGTCGTGCGCAACTCGCTCGGCCCGGCCATGTCGATGGCCGGACTGCAGCTGGGCTTCATGTTCGCCGGTGTCGTCGTGGTGGAACAGATCTTCAGCTGGCCGGGAATCGGCAACTACCTCGCCAACAGCATCCCCGTCTCCGATTTCCCCGCCATCGCCGGCGTCACCCTCGTGCTCGGAACGATCTACATCGTCGCGAACGCGGTTGTCGACGTCCTCCAAGCCGCCGCGGACCCACGCCTCAGCGCGTAGGGCCGTGTCATGTTCCGCCCCCTCCCCATCCGTTCCATCACACACACAGGAGTTGACCGTGAAATCTCGACTGCACCGTAAAACACCCCGAGGCGTCCTCGCCGCGCTCGCGGTGGTCCCGCTGCTCGCGCTCGCCGCGTGCTCGGCCGGCGGGAGCGACACCGCGCCCAACGCCGCGCCGAGCGACGGAACCCTCACCATCGGCCTGTTGGGCGACATCGGGCAGCCACCCGACCCCGACGTGTACTACGCGAACAACGGCCTGGCCATCGTGCTGAACACCTACGAGGGCCTGGTGCAGTACCAGAACGACCTCGACACCGTCGAACTGGCACCGCGCCTGGCCGAGTCGTGGACGGTGTCCGACGACAACACCGTGTACACCTTCGCCCTGCGCAGCGGCGTCACCTTCCACGACGGAACCCCGTTCACGTCCGCGGCCGTGAAGACGTCGTTCGACCGGCGCACCGCCGTCGACGGCGGCGCGGCGTACATGACCGCCGGCGTCGCATCAGTCGAGACACCGGATGACCTCACCGCGATCGTCACGCTGTCCGAGCCGAACGCGGCCTTCCTGGACTACCTGGCTTCTCCGTTCGGCCCGAAGATGGTCTCCCCGACGGGCCTGGCCGAGAACGCCGGATCCGACAACGCGCAGACGTACCTGCAGACCCACGACATCGGGACGGGCCCGTACGAGCTCTCCGACGTGCAGGTGGGAGCGAAGTACTCGCTGACCCAATACGCCGACTACTGGGGGACGATCTCGCCCTTCACGACAGTCGAGCTGCCCGTCTACAGTGACGCCAGCGCCATCCAGCTGGCCCTGGACAACGGTGACGTCTCCGCGGTCGTCGCGGCCCTGCCCTCCTCGAGCCTGGCCAAATACGACGACAACGACGCGTTCAACAGCGACATGCTGCCCACCCTGCAGTCTGCGCTGCTGACGTTGAACCCGAGCCTGGACTTCTTCAGCAACCAGGAGGCCCGGACCGCCTTCCTGCAGTCCATCGACCAGGAGAAGCTGGTCAAGCAGGTGCTGGGCGCCCGCTCGGAGCCGGCGACCACCCTGTACGCCAAGGGAATGATCGCGGATGGGTCCGACGCGCAGAACATCGACTATGACCCGAGCGTGTTCGCGGCCTATGCCGCGACCCTTCCGGCCAAGACGCCTCTGGTGGTGGGATTCGCATCGGACAACTCGAACGCCGAGCAGATGGCCAACATCGTCACCGCGCAGCTGCAGGCGGTCGGTCTCGCCGCGACGGCGCAGGGCTACCCGACCTCGCAGGTCTTCGACTGGGCCAACGACCCCACCAAGGGACCGGATGCGTTCATCGACGGCAACAACGGCCCCGACGGCGGCAGCCCGTACATGTGGGGCCACGTGTTCTGGGACGCCAGCGGCGGAATCAACTACTTCCTCTGTGAAGACCCGAACACGAACGCCGATCTCGAGGCCGCCGTGCGCTCGGGCGACACTGCGCTCTTCGCGCAGGCCGCCCAGACGTACTCGGCGACGGGGTGCTACATGAACCTGTCCTACAACAAGGACTGGGTCGTGTCGCAGACCTGGCTGACCGGCGTCGCCGAAGCCCACAACATCGGCGCGAACGAACTCGACTTCAGCAAGCTGGGCATCGCGAAGTAGACGTTCTTTCGCCAGCGGTGGGACGGCGCCGAATGGCGCTGTCCCACCCGCTGTCGTTACCATCCAGAAAGCACCCCCACCACCCATGACTGAGGAGAACCCGATGGCCGCACCGGTCGATGTTCCCGTCGAAACCACGCGTCCCGACTCGCTGTCCCGTCAGGCCTACCTCGCGCTGAGCGAGGGAATCATCCGCGGCCGGTACCCCCAGGGAGCCCGGCTGGCCGAGCAACGCCTGGCCGAGGAGCTCGAGGTCTCCCGGGTTCCACTGCGGGAAGCCGTACCGCAGTTGGAGATGGACGGCTTCGTGCGCACCTTCCCCCGCCGTGGCGCCGTGGTCGCTACCTGGGACGAGAAGGGGGTCAATGACCTCTTCGATCTACGCCTCTGCCTCGAGGTGGGTGCAGCCCGGTTCGCGGCCCGCCAGGTGTCCCTCGGCGCGTCGATGGACCAACTCGACCACGCGCTGCGCTACTCGCAGGACGTGGTGCACGGCGACGACCCGTACAAGATCGCCCAGGCAAGCACCTGGTTCCACGAGGCGATCGTGGACCTGACCGACAACGCCCTGATGAAATCGCTGATGCGCTCGGTGTCGGGTCGGATGATGTGGCTGTTCTTCCTCACCTCCCAGCTGGATGTGGACGAAGCCTTCGATGACCACCGGGAGCTGTGCGAGGCGATTCGTTCGGGCAACGAACGGGTGGCGGAGTCGATTGCCTACACCCACATCGAACGCGACCGCATCCCGTCGTTCACCGCCCTGAAGAGCCAACACGTGATCGAGCTTTCCTAGGCCGGCAGGGGTTCAGTTCGACGCGTCGGCGTGCTCGGGCGGCCAGACGACCGCGAAGCGCTCGAAGATGATGTCGTCGTCCTCCGTCCACTCTGCTCCGCGCGCGGCGCTGACGCGCTTCCAGTAGATGCGATGTTCCTTCTGCCAGCTGGCCAGCGATCCGTCGTCCTCGCCTTCGTCCGCGGCGAACGCGGCATCGGCGCTGGTGAACGGACCCACCCGGAGCTCCACACTGCGGATGATGATTCGAGGTGCACCGGTGCTGTCACACGCGATCCAGTGTGAGCCGATTCTGGGCACCTGATCACCACGGGCAACGAAGTCGGCCACGAGCTCAGCCGTCGCGCGCTTCCGGCCGGTCAGAACGATCGCCAGCAGTTCGTCGGCCAGACGCGCCGAATCTCCGAAATGCTCCACCGTGTACTCAGGGCCCGCGAGGGCGGCCTGAGGATTCGAGCGGCAGTACGCCTCCCAGAACGCCGTCGACGCAGCGATGTCCGGCGGGGTGAGCGGTTCCGGTATGGATGGTCCTGTCATTGCTCCATGGTTTCACGCATCCGGGTCACCTTGAGTCCGGCCCACATTCTCCCGCCAATCTCCTCCTCGCGGCGGCGCGGATCATTCCCGGGAGCGATGCCCGGGCGCCGGACTGCTCTTCATACTGTGATTCATGTCCCGAGCACCCAGGTCCCGTCAGCGCATCGTCCTTCTCGTCTTCTCGTCGCTGTTCCTCTTTCTCACCGGATGCGTGTGGGTGCTGAATCCGATTGCGGAGCGGCTGAACATCTTCATCGTGCCGCCTTCGCCGCAGCGGTATGCCGCCCTCGCCGTGGAGCAGATGCGACCGGGTCTCCGAGCCGACGACGCGACGTACGCGGCGGTGGTGCGTGAGGTCGACCGGCGGGTCGCGGCCGCGAGCATCCTCAGCGACACCTACCCGGCGCTCCAGGATGCTGCCGTGCGACTCGGCGGGGAGCACAGCGCATTCCTCGACCCGGCCGCCGCGGACACCTACTTCGGCTCCGGGGGCTCCGGGGACGAGACCGGCGCGCTCCCCACTGTCGTCACCGAGGACGGGGTGTCGACGCTCTCCCTCCCCACCCACGTGGGCGGAGGAGGTGCCGCCAACCAGCGGTACACCGACGCTGCGATCGACGGCCTCGCCGCGGCCGAACCGGTGACGACGGCCGGGTGGGTGCTCGACCTGCGCGGCAATCACGGCGGCAACGTCTGGCCGATGCTGGCGGCGGTGGCTCCGCTCCTCAGCGACGGCCAGGTCATGTCCTTCGACTACGCGGACCGATCCGATGCCGTCACCGTCGAGGGCGCCACAGTCTCCCTGCGCGGAGCAGAGCAAGCGACCTCCACGGCCCGCACGACGAAGACGAGCCTCCCGATCGCCGTCCTCATCGACGGCATGACCGGCAGCTCTGCCGAAGCGGTCGCCATCAGCTTTGTCTCCCAACCCAACGCGGAGCTGTTCGGGCAGCCCAGCTACGGCTTCAGCACGGTGAACGAACCGCGGCGCCTCTACGACGGCGCCGCGATCAACCTCACCACGGCGGTCGACGCCGACCGTTCCGGCACTCGGTACGGCACCCCGATCGTTCCCGATCACGTGATCGACGACCCCGGCGCCTTCGACCCGGCGGTGCGGCAGTGGTTAGCGCGCCGAGCGCAGACCGACGCCGATGCTGCCCGGTAGTGGGCCGCAGTCGCGGCTCTTCCCGCCGTCGAGCGCGCGTCGGCCGGAGCGATAGGTTCGAACCGTGACCACTGCCGCCTCCACTGCCGACGTCTCGACCAGCACTCAGGCCGCCCTGCGCCGTCTCCTCGACTCGCTCGGCGAGGTGACCGGCGTCGAGGTGCTCACCGGGGGAATGTTCGCTACCACCTACCGGGTCTGCTTGGCCGACGGCACTCGAGTGATCGTGAAGACGGCCCCTGTCGACACCGATCGACTGCTGACCTACGAACTCGACCTCGTGCGCACCGAAGCTCTCGTGTACGGGCTGGGCGCCGGCCGGCCCGAACTGCTCATGCCCCGGGTACTGCACACCGACTTCAGCCGCAGCATCCTGCCCACCGACGTTGTCGTGGCGACCCACCTCGATGGTGTGCCGCTGCTCGGCCTCAGCACGGCCACGGGCGAATCGGCAGCCGACCAGCCCGAGCTGCTGCACGACCTCGGTGCCGTCATGGCACACCTGCACACGGTGACCGGCAGCGACTTCGGGTATCCCAATCGCGCGACCGGGCTCGTCGCGCCGACCTGGCCGGAAGCGTTCGGGTTGATGGTGGAGGCGTTGTTGACGGATGCCGAGCGCTGGGCGACGACAGTGCCGGCGGCCGACATCCGCGCGGCGCTCCAGCGCCACCGGGCCGCCCTCGCCGAGGTCACCGTGCCCGTGCTCGTGCACACCGACCTCTGGGCGGGCAACCTCTTCGTGGACCCCGTCACCGGGCGCCTGACCGGTGTGATCGACCCGGAGCGGGCGGTCTGGGGCGACCCGTTGTTCGAGTTCGCCGGGGCCGACCAGCTCGGCGGGGGACCGGTACCGACAGCGTTGCTGGACGGATATGCCTCGTGTGGGGCGCACCCGGCGCTCGGCACCCCGGCCGGGGACACCAGACTGCTGCTCTATCGGATGTACATTGCACTCGTTCAGCTGGTGGAGATCGTTCCGCGCCGCTATGCCGGCGACTGGGTCGGCGCACAACGGGCCGCGGTCGACGGCAGCCTCCGCGCCGCCCTGACCGCGCTCGCCCGCTGATCTCGCGCCGACGCACAGCACTTACGGGATGGGGGCTAACCCCGTGGTGGCCGCACACAGCATCCTGAATGCTGGAGACAGCCATCAGGCCCGACCACGACACGTAATCACGACAAGAAAAGATCTCCCATGCTCAGCGCCGCAGTGCCACAGTCCGTTCCGCTCTCCTCGAGCCGGCCCCGCTGGGCGCTCGCGGCGTTCTCTCCGCTGACGTGGTGCGAGTTCGCCTTCCACGCGGCGCACCTCCCGATCGCGATCGGCGGCCTGGTCTGGTTCACCGTGGCGATTTCGGTGGGGCTGCCCCTCGGCGTCACCTGGGTCGGCTTGGTCGTGTCCGCGTTCCTCCTGGCCGGATCCGGATGGTTCGCCTCCGCGACCAGGAACCTGTCCCGCCGCCTGCTCGGGCAGCCGGTCGCGGTTCCGCGCACGTTCGACCGGAAGCCTGGGGCGGTCGGGTATGTGACCGCCCGATTCGGCCACGCCGCGACGTGGCGGGAGCTGGCTTTTCTCCCCGTGTCTTTCGCCCTGACGGTTGCCACATTCTGCATCACCGTTGCCTTCCTGGTGAGCGCGGGAGGCGCGATGACGCACTCCGTCTGGGGCCGGTATCTGCCGGAGCAGACCGGGAATGACGGCCGGCTGCACCGCGGCGCGCAGTTCCTGGGGGTCTTCGTCGACACCGTTCCCCTGCAGGCCGGCTTCGCGGTCATGGGCCTGGTCCTCTTTCTGTTCGTCTGGCCGAGCGTGAACCACGGACTCTCGTCGCTACAGCGTGTCGTCATCCGCTCCATGCTCGGTGCGAGCCGGGCCGAGGCGCGGCTGACGGAGGTCACCCGCTCCCGCGCTGCGGTCGTGCAGAACGCCGACGACACCCTGCGCCGTATCGAACGCGAACTGCACGACGGAACCCAGGCCCGTCTGGTCGGGTTGGCCATGACTCTCGGTGATGCCCGCGACCGCCTCCAGAACGGTGCCGAACCGGGCACCATCGCCCCACTGGTCGACCAGGCGCATTCCTCCACGAGGGAGGCCCTCGTCGAGCTGCGCGAACTGGCCCGGGGCATGCATCCGCCGGTGCTCGACGACGGTCTCGAGTCTGCCCTCATGTCGGCATGCTCCCGGGTCCCGTTCCCCGTCACCCTGGAGGTCTCGCTCAGCGCCCGGCCGTCGACCGTGATCGAGTCGATCGCCTATTTCAGTGTCCTGGAACTGCTGACGAATGTGTCCAAGCACGCCCAGTCCACGCAGGCGCACGTGACGGTCTCCGAGAGGCCCGGCCGGATCGAGCTCGAGGTGCGCGACAACGGGCGCGGAGGCGCCCATGTGTCGCCCGGGGACGGCGCCGGGCACGGAACAGGTCTCGCCGGCCTGCTCGACCGAGCGCGGTCCGTGGATGGGACCCTCGACGTCATCAGCCCGGTCGGAGGTCCGACGCTCGTCACCATCTCCCTGCCCGTGGCCCCCGCCTCGTGAGGATCATCGTCGCCGACGACAGCACGATCGTGCGGGAAGGACTCGTCGCGCTGCTTCGCAGTCGTGGCCATGAGGTCGTGGCTGGAGTGGCCAACGGCGACGAGGCCGTGGCGGCGGCCGAAGCGGCGGTCTCCGCGGGCGGTGTCGACATCGTGGTCATGGACATCCGCATGCCCCCGACCCACACCGACGAGGGGGTCAGGGCGGCCGTGCGCATCAAGCGGCACAACCCCGGGGTCGGCGTGATGCTGTTCTCCCAGTACGCGGAGGTGCGCTGGGCGCAGACACTCCTCGACGTCGCGACCAGCGGCGTCGGGTACCTGCTCAAGGACCGGGTGGCCGACGTGGGTTCCTTCCTCGAGTCGTTGCAGGATGTCGCGGGCGGCCGGCTGGTCCTCGACCCGGAGGTGGCGGCGGCGCTGATCGGGGCGCCACGGTCCTCGTCCGGCACGCTCGACCTGCTCACTCCGCGTGAAACCGACGTGCTCCGCCTGATGGCCGAAGGGCGCTCGAACGCGGCCATCGCGAGCAGCCTGTTCCTGTCCAACGGCAGTGTCGAGAAGTACGTCACCGCGCTGTTCGCCAAGCTCGGCCTGCAGATGACGGCACACGATCACCGACGGGTGCTGGCCGTGCTGCAGTACCTCTCGAGCTGAGCCGCGGGGCGCGACCCGGCGGTCAGGCCCTCTTTCTGGCCTGGTGGCGTGCCACCCGATTGCGGTTGCCGCACCCGGCGGATGTGCACCAGACGCGGTTGTGCCGCGGCGAGGTGTCCAGGTAGACCCAGCCGCACGCGTCGTCGGCGCACTGGCGCGCGCCGCTGAGGTCCGAACGAAGCAGATCGTGGGCCAGCTCCGCCACGGCGGCCCGGGGGCCGGTGAGATCGGCCGGGGGCCGCCACGACCAGGTCGCACCATCCGCCGCGGGCACCAGCGACGACCGGTCGAGCGCCGCGAGGTATTCCCGGGCGATGACCTGGGCGGCCGCCTCGGACGACTCGAAGACGGCCGAGTAGATCGCCTCCCTGAGCTCCACGACCGCGGCATGCTCGCGGGCGGCGGCATCCGGTGCGCCTGCGGCCAGCCGGCGCAATTCGCGGGGGCCGCCGGGCAGCAGGCCGAACTGCTCGCACCAGGCGACGACGTCGTCGAAGGAGGCGAGAGTGTCGATGGACCGGTCGGCATCGAGCCTCCAGTGCACAGTGTCGACCAGGTCGAGAGCGGAGTGCCCAGCGACAGTCGGGAACTCGGGACGGGCCGGCGCGGGGGACATGTATCGATGCTAACGCCTGATCTGCCATTGCGCCATTAGCTCGGTTCTGCCAGGGTCTAATGTGTGAACAAGAAGACACCCATTAGAAGCCGACCGTCCGATCTCGGCCGGGACTTCAGGCTCTTCTGGCTGGCCCAGGGTGCGTCATCCGCAGGCGGGCAGATCAGCGAACTCGCGATCCCTCTCCTGGCCGTGGTGGTCCTGAACGCCTCGGCGGCCGAGGTGGGACTCCTCGGCGCGGCCCGATGGTTGCCTTTTCTGCTGCTCGCCCTCCCGCTCGGCGTGATGGTGGACCGGTTGCGGCGCCGACCGGTGCTGGTGCTCTCGGATCTCGCACGTGCCGCGCTCACCCTGGTCGTCGTTGTCTTCGCGTTCACGGGCGCGCTGACTCTGTGGACCCTCGTGATCCTGGTCGCGTTGATCGGGGTCTTCACCGTCTCCTTCGAGGTCAGTTACCAGTCCTACCTCCCCGCCGTCGTCGGCAGGGACGAGCTCGAACGCGCCAACGGCCGCCTCCATGCCACCACTGCCGCGACCGAGGTCGGCGGCCCGGGCCTCGGGGGCCTGTTGATCCAGGCGCTCTCCGGCCCGTGGGCCCTCCTCGCGCACCTGCTCACCTATCTCGGCTCCGCCACCGCGCTGCTGGGCATCAGGGCGGTGGAGAGCGCGCCACCACGGACAGGCCGGAGCGCCCTGAGGGACCTCGCCGACGGCCTCGCGTTCGTGCGTCGGGACCGCTACCTCGTCTCACTGATCGGGTTCGCGGCCATCTACAACCTCTTCGCGCAGTGGATCATGGTGCTCTTCACCGTGCACGCCGTGCGTGAACTCGGCCTCTCGGCGGGGCATCTGGGCCTCGTGTTCAGCCTCGGTGCGATCGGCGCCGTCGTCGGAGCCGCCCTGGCCCCGGTCAGTGTGCGCAGGTTCGGGGCCGGCCCCGTGCTGATCGCCTGCGCCGCGCTCGAGTGCGTCGCCCTGGCCGTGCTGCCCCTGGTCGGCAGCTCCTGGCCCACGCCGACCATTGTCGCTGTTGTCATCGGAGTCTTCGCCGTCAACGGCGCCGGCACCTCCCTCTCGAGCGTTGTCGCCCTCACCCTGCGGCAACTGCGCACCCCCGACCACATCCTCGGCCGGGTCAATGCCACCATGCGCTGGATCTCCTACGGTGTCATCTCCATCGGCGCCGCCCTGGGCGGCGTGGTCGGCGAGCTCCTCGGCACTCGACTGGGTCTCGCCGTGGGCTGCGCCGGCACGCTGCTGACCGTCGTCTGGGTCGCCGCGTCCCCGCTCCGCCGCATCGGGGACCCGCAACGTCTCGCCGTTCCGCACACGGTCACGCCTTCGGGGTCGGAGCCTTCTGCAGCCAGGGCCGCAGCCGCCGGGTGATGAACGGCATCACGAGGTAGGTCATGGTGGGCGCCATCACGAAGGTGGTCAGCAGGATGCGCAGCACCGTCGGGATGTCGTTCCACTCCGGGTCGACCCCGGTGACCAGGTAAGTGAACAGCACGTTCAGCGGGAAGAAGCCCAGCCCGATGGCCACGGCCTGCTTCCACCGCGGCGGCTGGAACGGCGCTGAGGGGCCCGCGTTCTCCTGCGATTCGTCGAACCAGCCCTCGATGCCGGTGCGCTTGACCACGTGCGATTCGAGCACCAGGCCCTCGCCCTCGTGCAGCCAGCTGGTGCGAGCGATCGAGTTCTCCCAGGCCTCCAGCGACGCCGCATCCTGGAATTTGTAGAGCATGTGCCAGTGACCGCTCCCGGCATGCGCGCGCACCCAGCCGGAGCCGAGGAAGCCGGGGTACTCGTTGGCGAGATCCATGCCGGTCTGCACCCAGTGGGTGGCCTCGTCGAAGCGCTCGGGCGCGACGCGGCGCCGGATGGACACGGTGACGGGAACGTCTGCGGGAGCTTGTGGCGCGCTGTCGTTCCCCGCTGCAGCTGGAGACATGGGTTAAGTATGAGCGACGGCCTGGTCAGCCCTGGCGCGTCGGCCTGATCGTCAGGTCGCCTATTTCGACGTCGTGGGGCTGCTCGATCGCGAACGCGATCGCCCGGGCAACCGCTGCGGCAGGGATGCCCATAGTGGCCATCGAAGCCTGCGCGGCCTCACGGATGCGGACATCTGCGATGGCGTCGACGAGTTCGGTCTGTATGTAGCCGGGGGAGATCGACGTCGTGCGCAGGACACCATCAGTCGACTCCTGTCGCAGGCCTTCCATCAAGGTTCTGACGGCGTTCTTTGTGGCCGCGTAGACGGCCTGCGTCGGCACGATCTTGATACCCGATGTGGACACGGTGGTCACGAAATGTCCGCGCCCCTGCGAGTGGAAGACCGGCATGGCCGCGGCGATGCCGTTCAGTACACCGCGGAGGTTCACATCGATCATCGACGACCAGCCATCGGTGTCGAGTTCCATGATCGGGGACAACGCTGAGACCCCGGCGTTGCTGACTAAGACATCCAGGCGGCCGAACACATCAACCGTCCGAGCGACGAAGTCCACCAATGTCGGTGCTGACGTGACATCGACTTCGCACGCGATGGCACGACCTCCCGCCTCGACTATCTCAGCGACGATGCCGTCAAGACGCTCGGTACGACGCGCCCCGAGCGCCACGAGGGCGCCTCGCTCCGCGAGTAACCGGGCCGTTGCTTCGCCGATGCCGCTGCTGGCTCCCGTGACGGCAACCACCGTGCCTGCCATGTCGCTCATTTTCGTTGCCAATCGATCGGTATCACTAGAGTGGACACGTGTCCGCTTCGGGTCAACAATACGGACACGTGTCCGCTTAAACAACCGAGAGCGCCCTGGAGACCAGTGAACCCGTCAATGCCCCGCGCAGACGCCCGGAACAATCGCGCTCGCATCGTCGAGGCGGCCCGCGACGCGATTGCGCTTGCAGGGCCGGACGGTGAGTTGCGGTTGAACGCGATCGCCCAGAAGGCAGGCGTGGGCCAGGGCACTCTCTACCGGCATTTTCCGACCCGCGCAGACCTGCTGGTCGAGGTCTACCGGCATGATGTCGACGAACTCGTTGCGGTGGCCAGCACGCTCCTCGAGACCGAAGCGCCGTTCACTGCGCTCGCGCTCTGGTTCGACCGCGTTGCCGATTACGCCCGCGTCAAACGCGGAGTCTTCGCGGCTGTCGAAGCCTCGGTGTGGAAGGATCTCAGCGCGCACAGCCTCGGTCCCATCGGTGAGGCGCTCACTCTGCTGCTCGATGCCGGTCGCAGCGCCGGCGTCATTCGAGCGGATGTCGACGCCGCGGACGTCATCAGTCTGATCGGCTTTCTCACCCGTCTGGAGGAGACCGATGGGGACGTACGAGCCCGGCATCTGCTCGCGATAGTACTCGACGGCCTGCGGGCACCCGGGGACGGGAACGAGAGCTAGAAGATCATCGGGCGGTCGTCGTCCTCGTCCTCGGTCTCGAGGTCCACGAGCACGGGCACGTGGTCGCTGGGCGCGTCGCCCTTGCGCTCATCGCGGTGGATGCTCGCATCCGTCACCAGCTCGCCGAACGCCGGCGAGCCGAGGATGAAGTCGATGCGCAGGCCCTCATTGCGCGGGAACCGCAGCGCCTTGTAGTCCCAGTAGGTGAACCCCTCGGGCACGATCGGGCGCACCACGTCGGTGAAGCCCGCCGCCTCGAACGCCTCGAAGGCGCTGCGCTCTGCCGGCGAGATGTGCGTGGAGACGCCGGGAATGAGGGTCGGGTCGCCCACATCGGAGTCCAGCGGGGCCACGTTCCAGTCGCCCATCAGCGCCATCGCCAGCTTCGGGTTGCGGGTCAGTTCGTCGACGGCGTGGGTCTTCAACCGGGCCAGCCAGTCCAGCTTGTACACGTAGTGCGGGTCGTCGAGCGAGCGGCCGTTGGGCACGTAGAGGCTCCACAGCCGCATGTCGTTCACGGTGACGCCGAGCGCGCGGGCCTCCAGCGGCAGCCCGGGGCCCTCTTCACCCTTGAGGAAGCCGGGCATCTCGGGGAACGCGGTGGCCACATCCGTCATCTCGTGGCGGCTGGCGAACGCGACGCCGTTCCACTGGCTGAGGCCGTGCACGGCCAGCTCGTAGCCGGCGTCTTCGAACGCCTGTGCCGGGAACTGCTCGGGCTTGCACTTGATCTCCTGCATGGCGAGCACGTCGATGTCCTCCCGCACCATCCAGTCGACCACCCGGTCGACGCGGGCACGGATGGAGTTGACGTTCCAGGTGGCGATGCGCATGCACCCCAGCCTATTTGGCGCGGGCGCGCGAGAAACCTCGCTGACACACGTGAGTGGCAGGATGGTTGCATGTCGGAATTGCAGATCGGTTACGCGGCCATGTTGGAGCAGTTCGCCCCCGCCGAGGCGGTGGCCCTGTCGGCGTATGCGGAGGAACACGGGTTCTCCGGCGTCATGGCGGCGGACCACTTCCAGCCGTGGGTGCCCGCCCAGGGCGAATCCTCGTTCGTGTGGAGCGTGCTCGCCGCGATCGGCGAGCGCACCAAGGGCGATATGGGCCCGGGCGTCACCGCGCCCACGTTCCGCTGGCACCCGGCCATGGTGGCGCAGGCCTCCGCCACGCTCGCCTCGATGTACCCGGGACGGCACTGGCTGGGGCTGGGCTCCGGTGAGGCGCTCAACGAGCACATCGTCGGCGGCTACTGGCCCGAAGCGCCCGAGCGGATCAACCGCATGTTCGAGGCCATCGAGATCATCTCCAAGCTGTTCGCCGCGTCGATCGCCGGTAAGGACGTCAAGCACTCCGGCCAGTTCTACAAGCTCGAATCCACCCGGCTGTGGACCATGCCGGAGGTGGCGCCGGAGATCCTCGTGGCCACCGCCGGCCCGGTCACGGCCAAGCGCGCCGGCCGGCACGCCGACGGCCTCATCACTGTGGGCGCCCCGCTCGAGAAGATCTCGATGCTCTTCGGCAAGTTCGACGACGGCGCCCGCGAAGCCGGCAAGGACCCGTCGACCATGCCCAAGGTGCTGCAGCTGCACATGAGCTGGGCCGAGACCGACGAAGAGGCCATGCGCAACGCACTGCACGAATGGCCCAACGGCGGCATGAAATTCCCCAAGGGCGACATCCGCTCACCGTTCGAGTTCGAGCAGATGGCCAAGATGGTGCGCCCGGAGGACTTTGAAGGCCGCATGATCATCTCGGCGGACCCCGACGAGCACCGTGCCTACATCCAGAAGTTCGTCGACCTGGGCTTCGACAAGATCTACCTGCACAACGTGGGCCGCAACCAGCGCCAGTGGATCGACGTCTTCGGCCGCGACGTGCTGCCGAAGCTCGCCCGGTAGCGATGGGCATGTCCGGTGCGGCCGGGCCGGATTCCCGGCTTGAGGTGTTCGTGCTGCCCGGAATCGGCGAGATCCACGCCGGCGACGACCTAGCCGCGATCATCCTTGCTGCGGCAGGCGCCCTGCTCGCCGATGGCGACATCCTCGCCGTGACCAGCAAGATCGTCTCCAAGGCCGAGGGCCGCCAGGTCGCCGCGACCGACCGGGAGCAGGCGATCACCGACGAGACCGTGCGCGTGGTGGCGACCCGCGCGCATCCGGGCGGCGTGACCCGCATCGTGGAGAACCGGCAGGGCCTGGTGATGGCCGCCGCCGGGGTCGACGCCAGCAACGTGGCCGCCGGCACCGTGCTGCTGCTCCCGATCGACCCGGATGCCTCCGCCCGCGCCCTCTGCGCCGCCGTGCGTGAGGCCACCGGGCTGCGGGTTGGCGTGCTCATCACCGACACCGTGGGCCGTCCCTGGCGGGACGGCCAGACCGACATCGCCATCGGCGCGGCGGGTGTGGCGGTGCTCGACGACCTGCGCGGCACGGCGGATGCGCACGGTCGCCGGCTCGACGTCACCGTCGCCGCGGTCGCGGACGAGATCGCCGGGGCCGCCGACCTCATCAAGGGCAAGACCAGCGGCAACCCCGTGGCCGTGCTGCGCGGGCTCGCACAGCTGGTGGGCCCTGTCGACGCGGGCGATCGCGGCGCCCGGCGCCTGCTGCGGGACAGCGCGAACGACATGTTCCGCGTCGGCAGCGCAGAGGCCTACGCGGAGGGGTACGCGGCCGGGCTGGCGGCGGCGGCGGGTGCACTCGCATCTGCATCTGCATCTGCATCTGCGCCAGCACCAGCGTCAACGCCCGCATCCGAATCCGAATCCGCATCCGAATCCGCACCCGCATCCGAATCCGCACCCGCATCCACAACCGCATCCGAATCCGCTGCGATGCGCGACCCAACGGGAGCAGAAGATGTTGCCGAGTTGCGGCAAAACGCCGCTTCAACGCTCCCGAACGGGAAGGATGCGGCAACTCGCGAAATTCCGTCCGCCGAGTTGCGGCAGACTCCTCCTTCAGAGCTCCCCACGGGGCACTTCGCGGCAACTCGCGAGACGCCCGCGGGTGACTTGCCAGTTGGAGCCCCTTCCGCAGCCGCCAATGGGCCTCAAGTGGCAACTCGATTCGGATCCGCGGGTGAGGTGGCAGTTGCGGCCCCTTCAGACGGCGCGAATGGGCCTGAAGTGGCAACTCGCGGAACCGTATCCTGGTGAGCTGGGTGTGCGTGGTGCCCGTGAAGGGCAGTGCACGCGCCAAGAGCCGGCTGGGTGAGCTGCCCGAGCCCTTCCCCGCGCGCGGTGCACTCGCCGAGGCCTTCGCGCTCGACACCGTGGCGGCGCTGCTCGCGGCCCCGATGGTGCAGCGGGTCATCGTGGTGACCGCCGACCCCGCTGCCGCCGGGCCGTTGGCCGCCCTGGGCGCTCAGATCGTGCCTGAGTCGCCGCAAACCTCCCCATCGGATGCCGCGAGGGGGCACGTCGCGGCACCTCGCGACCCGCTCAACGCCGCCATCGCCGAGGGTGTGCGGGTGGCTCAGGAGCTGTATCCGCAGAGCAACATCGCCGTACTCACCGGAGACCTGCCCGCCCTCACTGTGGCGGACGTCGAGACCACCCTCACCGCAGCATCCGCCCACGATCGGGCGATGGTCGCCGATGAGGAGGGCACCGGCACCACGACCCTGCTCGCCCGCGCCGGCCTGCGCATGGTGCCGAGGTTCGGTCCGGGCTCCCGTGCTGCGCATGAGTCGGCCGGGCACGTGCCGCTGGACCTGTCCGCCACGGCGTCGATCCGCCGCGACGTCGACACTGTCGCCGACCTCGCCGAGGTGCTGCGCCGCGGCGTCGGAGTGCATACCAGCGCCCTGATCGCGCTGTCGCAGCCCATGCCGACGGAAACCCCTGACCGGCCCGGTCCGACCGCGTGACCTACGCCCGGGTTGCCGCCATCATTCTGATCGTCCTCGGCCTCCTTGCCGCCGTCACCGGCGCGGCGTTCTCCTACGCGACAGGCGTCGCAAAAGGTGCAGACCACGGCTGCCTCGTCGAAGGGCCGTATTCCCCGCTCGCCGATGTGTCGGAACGTTCGGACATCGTCGCCGGCAGCTTCTCGATCTGGCCGCTGGGCCGCTCCTGCGCCTGGGACAGGGCGGACGGCACGGGAACGGTTGTGGCTGGGCCGGGCTGGGGCGAGACGGTCTTCGTCGTCGGCGCGCTCGGGCTGAGCGTCGTGGGCGTAGGGCTGCTGGCGACGCGGCGTGGCCGGGCGACCCGACCGACCGAGCCAGGCTCGCCGGGTGACTGAACTTTGGGCGATTGACATTGACGCAGGAGCCTGTGAGGCTCGACCTGAATCAATGTCCATCCTAATTGCCCGATTGGCCAGCAAATCTAGCCAGGAACGACGTCGTCTCGTCACACCCGACCGGCACAGCCGAATCGATCGCGTCGGATGGCCGGTAGGGGAGCTACGAGCCACTCCTTACCTGGAGGGCCTTGCGCATACCTACTTTTCAGTTGGGTGCCGACGGCAATTGTCATCACAGTTGTCGGGCTCATCCTCTTCAAGCGCGCAGAACGAAGAAGTCGCTGAGGAGATCGAGGTCAGCGCTCACTTATCGGACGCACCGTCGCGGCCAGCGCGGCGAGCACGTCGGCCGGGGTGGCCGCCATCTCGATGGAGGCGCGGAACGAGGGCTTCATCAGACTGCGGGACAGTTGGGCCAGCACCCGCAGGTGTTCGGTGCCAGCGCCCGATTCGGGTACCGCGATCATGAAGATCAGGTGGGCCGGCGCCTCGTCGAGCGAGTTCCAGTCCACGCCATTGCGGCTGCGGGCGAAGGCGAGCACCGGGCAGGTGGCGGCGTCGGTGGTCGCGTGCGGGATGGCGATGCCGTCACCGATCCCGGTGGTGCTGATGAGCTCACGCTCGAGCGCGGCGCGCACCACGGCGTCCTCATCGACGACGCGGCCGGTCGCGGCCATGAGCCGGGCGAGCCGACGGATGACGGCGTCCCGGTCGGCGTCGTCGACATCGAGCACGATGGTGCGGTCGTCGATGTAGTCCAGCACGGTCTTCGGGTGCGCCTCCCCAGCAGCCGCGGCGTCCGGTGCACCGCCCGCAGCAGCGCCCGCCGCACCGGCAGCGCCCGCAGGCTCCCCGGAATCCGCGGCAACGATCTCGCGGGCGTCGGCCGTCGTCGCGGCGACACCTTCGGCATCCGCGGACCGGCTCTTGCGCACCCAGCGCGCGATGAACAGCACCACCACGAGCACAACGACAAGTACGACGATGACAAGCGCGGTGGAGGCGTCAGCCGGGATCGCGGGCATGATGCGGTGTCCCTTCAGACGTGGCCGGGCGGCGGGTGGCCCGGGGGCCGTGGCGCGGCTGCCATCCGGGCGACGGATGCGGCAGCCTGCCCAGCGTACAGTCTGCCCCTGGCAGGGCCGAGTGACTTTCGACCCTGCCAGAGGCAGAGCACCCGCCCGGGCATCCGCCGTCGGGCTACTCCCTCATCAGCATCGCCTGGGCCTCGCGCTCGAGGTCCACATACGGTTCGCCGCTCACGTCGACGGCCACCCGGTGGATGGTGCCACCCGTGAACGTCCACGGCGCGGTGCCGGCGTACCCGGTGACGGCCTCGCCGCTGTCCCGCCCCACGCTGAGGCCCTCGCCCGCGATGGAGAACTTGGCCGGTTGCGTCTTGATACGCCCCTCACCCACCTTCGTGTCGCCGTAGTACAGGCTCAGGATGCCCGTGGCCACGTGCGGCGGGTCCTCGCCGTCCTTGTCGAAGGAGGCCGACAGGATCAGGTTCTCACCGAGAGGCAGGTCGACGTCCGCGTCGATCATCTGCTCGAACAGGCCCACGAAGTTGTTCACGTAGTGCAGCCGGTTGTCGGCCACATAGAGGGCGTGTCCGCCGAACCGGGAGCCCTGCGCGTAGAGCACCCCCTCGGCGCCGGGTGCGGGCAGGTCGACGAGCGCCCCGATCACGAACGACCGGTTGCGCAGGTTCACCGCCTGCGACTCGGGCACCTCAGCGGTGTCCGGGTAGTAGACGTAGCGGTTGCGCGGCGGGGAGAGCACCGGCCTCGGTGTGACGAAGATCTCGAACGCCGACCTGTCGTCCAGGGGGAACGCCCCGTTCGCGCCGGCCTCGGCGAACCACAGGTTCTCCAGTTCACGCACCTTTTCCGGATACTCGGCCGCCAGGTTGTGCAGCTCGCCGCGGTCCACATCGGTGTGGTACAGCTCCCACTCGTCCTCGGTGAAGTGGCTCCAGCCGCTCAGGGTCGGGTGCGTGGTGATGGCTTTCCAGCCGTCGTGCCAGACCGCGCGGGAACCCAGCATCGAGTAGAACTGGGTGCGGCGGGTGGTCGGGGCGTCGGCATCCGCGAAACCGTAGCGCATGCTCACCCCGTCGATGTGGCTCTGCACGTGCCCCTTGAGGCGTTCGGGAGCCTGCACGCCGAGCACGTCGAGGATCGTCGGCACGATGTCGACCGCGTGGTGGTACTGCTCGCGCAGCTCGCCGCGGGCGGGCATCCCGGCCGGCCAGGAGATCACGCAGGGGTCGCAGGTGCCGCCGTTGAACTCGTAGCGCTTCCACATCTTGAACGGGGTGTTGAACGCCATCGCCCAGCCGTTCGGGTAGTGGTTGTAGGTGGCTGGGCCGCCGAGCTCGTCGAGCATTTTCAGGTTGTCGGCCATCTCGTCGGGGATGCCGTTGGCGAACTTCATCTCGTTGACCGAGCCGTTCGGGCCGCCCTCGCCGCTGGCGCCGTTGTCGGAGACCACGATGACCAGGGTGTTCTCGCGCTCGCCGAGTTCGTCGAGGTAGTCGAGCAGCCGGCCGATCTGGTGGTCGGCGTGAGAGAGGAACCCGGCGTAGACCTCGGCCATGCGGGCGAAGAGGCGCTGTTCGTCGGCGGAGAGCGAATCCCACGGCCGAGTCAGGTCCATCAGCGGGAACGGCTGACCGTCGGGGCCGGAGCGGGTGTCCGGCGTGCCGAGCGGGTTCAACGGCGGCAGCTCCGTGTCGGCCGGCACGATGCCCATCTCCTTCTGCCTGGCCAAGGTTTCCTCCCGGATCGCCTCGTAACCCATGTCGAACCGGCCCCGGTACTTGTCGGCCCACTCCTTGGGCGCGTGGTGCGGCGCGTGCGCGGCCCCGGGCGCGTAGTAGAGGAAGAACGGCTTCTCCGGGGCGATCACCTTGGAGTCCTTGATGAACTCGATGGCCTTGTCGGTGATGTCGACCGAGAAGTGATAGCCGTCCTCGGGCAGCGCGGGCTGGTCGACCGGGTGGTTGTCGTAGACCAGCTCGGGGTACCACTGGTTGGTCTCAGCACCGAGGAAGCCGTACCAGCGTTCGAAGCCGCGCCCGGTGGGCCAGTTGCGCCGAGTGGAGGCCACGTTCATCTCGTCGTCGGGGCAGAGATGCCACTTGCCCACCATGTAGGTGTTCCAGCCGAGTTCGCCCAGGATCTCTGGCAGCATCCCGTTCTCCGGCGGGATGGTGCCGCTCGCGTTCGGGAACCCGATAGCGGCCTCGGTGATGCAGGCCATGCTGTTGCGGGTGTGGTTGCGCCCGGTGAGCAGGCACGAGCGGGTGGGTGAGCAGAGCGCCGTCGTGTGCCACTGGGTGTAGCGCACCCCGGCATCCGCAACCCGGTCGATGTTCGGGGTCAGGATCGGCCCGCCGTAACCGGACATGGCCGAGAATCCCACGTCGTCGAGCACGATGTAAACCACATTGGGGGATCCGGCGGGGGCCTTGGGCGGTTCGAACGGCGCCCAGTCCGGCTCCGAATCGCGGATGTCGACGTTGATGATGCCTCTGAACGGTACGGGCATGGGGTTCTCCGTTTCACAGCGGATGTTCACGATGGAGGGAGCCGCCCCACGAAGGGCCCACACGCCGGCGGACGCCGACGCGAGCGACTGTATATCCGCTCTCGCCCCTCTTCAAGGCGGCGGCGACGGACGCTCAGGCCAGCGCGATGGTGCGGAAGCCCACGTTGCCGGCGGCCGAGTCGGCGGTGTTCGAGGCCCGTGCCGAGTTGCGGTACCGGTTGCAGTAGGAGTCATGGCAGAGGTACGAGCCGCCTCGCATCGAGCGTTGCTCCCCGCTGGCGGGCCCGGCCGGGTTTCGGGCGGGGGAGGCGGCGTAATAGCCCTCGTCCCACCAATCGGCGCACCACTCCCAGACATTGCCGACGCTCTGCCACAGCCCGTACCCATTCGGCTCGAACTCGCGCACGGGAGCGGTGGTCAGCCAGCCGTCCGCCAGGGTGTTCACCGCGGGAAACCGGCCCTGCCAGATGTTGCAGCGCTGCCCCTCGTCCCACTCGTCGCCCCACGGATACCGGGCGCCGGCCAGGCCGCCGCGGGCCGCGCACTCCCACTCGGCCTCGGTGGGCAGACGTCGGCCGGCCCAGGCGCAGTAGGCCTGCGCGTCGTTCCAGCTCACCTGCACCACCGGATGCTCGGCGAGCCCGGCCAACGACGACAGCGGCCCCGCCGGATGCTCCCAGTCGGCACCGCGCACGCCCAACCACCACGGAGTCTGCGGCGGTTGCCCCACCACGGCGTCGAGTTCAGCCGCCAGTGCCAGGTGGAACACCGCCGAATAGCCGAACACCTCCGACTCGGTGCGATACCCGGTGTCGGCGACGAACCGGGCGAAAGCGGCGTTGGTGACCGTGGTCGCATCGATCGAGAAGGCATCCACCCACACCTCGTGCACGGGCGTCTCGCCGTCGCCGGGGTTGCCCGCGGCGTCGGCGTCACCCATCCGGAAGGCCTGGCCGGGCACGGCCGCCTGCTCGATGTCGTGCCGGTTACCGGTCGACGTCGCGGCGTCCACAGGCGCGACCTCGCTGTCGCCCCGTGCCTTGTCGGCGACGGATGCGTCGACGAATACGTCGTGTGTGGGAGCGCAACAGCCGTGCCCTTCGATCGTCACGCACAGACCCTAGCGCGCTACCCCGATGACGACGACCCTGCTCCCCGTCGGTGCCCGACCGGCCCGTTCGGCCCGCCCGTGGATAGCGAGGTGCCCGTGAAAGGCTCCCGACACGCCGGTCGAGCCGGTCGACGCTGTGCTGGGCCTGTCGCAGTAGACGACGGTGACTACCTCGTCGGTCGAGGTTGTCGAGACCCGATGAGGTGCCGGGGTTACGTGCTGCTCGGCGGGTGGTGGCTGGGCATCTCGATGAGTGTTTGGCCGGGGTCGATGGTGGCGGGTGGGCGCAGCCAGTAGGTGCCGGTGTTCTCGAGGATTTGCCAGCCTTGGTTGTGGAGCAGCATGTGGTGGGCGTGGCAGAGCAGGATGCCCTGGTTGATGTCGGTGCGGCCGTGGTCGCGTTTCCAGTGTTGGATGTGGTGGGCTTCGGTGAAGGCGGGTGGTCGGTCGCAGCCGGGCCAGCGGCAGCCGCCGTCGCGGGCGGCGAGGGCGCGGCGTTGGGCCCGGTTGAAGAGGCGTTGTTCGTGGCCGACGTCCAGGGGCCGGCCCAGGTCATCGACGGTGATCTGGATGGTGGCCGAGTCGCAGATGAGGCGTTCGATGGTTTCTTGGGAGACGGGTGCGGTGTTGCCTTCGAGGTAGCCGTGGCCGGGTTGTCCGGGTTCGCAGACCAGGATGTTGTCGGCGTCGCGGAGG
>Ga0247808_10000043_pt1 | contig 144666 bp, 124 predicted proteins | sample UWRJL089202R1_FD_179914 | JGI IMG/M metagenome (GOLD analysis project Ga0247808, IMG submission 179914) | Plant litter microbial communities from Arlington Agricultural Research Station in Wisconsin, United States - UWRJ-L089-202R-1 | ecosystem: Environmental > Terrestrial > Plant litter >...
CGTCATCTGTTCGAGCTTCGGCAGCACATGGTCGGGCAGGTCGACGGGGAGGGCGGCGGTGACGTCGAGCATCTTCATCACGTGGCCCCAGCCGATCCGCCCCTCCGCCAACGCCCGGTGGAACCGCGGTAGTTGCTCCGTGAGCCGGGCGGCGTCGAAGATCATCATGCCGGCGGTCTGGAAATGCATCCGCAACGCACAACCGACCTCGGCGGCCATCGCCCGACGGGCCAACTCAACGTCGTCCCACGCCGGACCGTGTTTCTGGGTGTCGGGGTCGCCCCGGCCGGACTCGATCGGGTCACCGCAGAGGCCGGCGACGATCCTCCGGTCGTGACCGAGCCGGTCCAGCTCCGCCAGCAAACGGGTGCGCTCGGCGTACCCCGCCGCTATGACCTTCTCGTTCTCGACCAGGGGGTCGATGATCGCGCTGATGGCTTCGGCGACAGGGTCGACGTAGTCGTCGGAGTACCCGTGGGGGGAGGGTTCCGGGGTGCTGTCTGGTGTGGCATTCGAGGTGACCATAGGGACAGTGAAGCACCAGCCACCGACACCCTGCATCCCAATGAATCAGCGGTGGAGAACCCGAAAACACGACCGCCTGTGGAGGAGCGGCGCGGCCGCTATCCCGGCAGTTGGTAGCGGTGGCGGATGTGGTGGCGGTCCGCGCTCGCCTGCCAGAACTCGACCTCGGTGGGGCGCAACGCGTAGAGCTGCCAGGCCGGGTTCGCGGCGGCGTCGGCGGCGGGGCGTTCGGCCCAGTCCCTGGCGGAGGCCTCGGCGGACAGCTCGACCACGGAGCCGACCAGTCGCACCTGGCGGCCCAGCTCCGACCAGTAGAAGTTCATCGCCGCCTGCGGATTCCCGGCCAATTCCCGTCCCTTGCGTGACGTGCGCGCGGTGGCGAACTGCCAGCCCTCCGCATCCAGATTCTTGAGGATCAGCATGCGCGACGACGGCAGGCCCGCATCTCCCACCGTGGCCAGGCTGAAGGCATGCGGCTGGCGTACCCCGGCCTCGAGCGCTTCGTCGAGCCAGTCGAGAAACAGCACTGTGGGATCGGCCGGAGCCGTGGCCGGGTCGAAGCGCGGCAGGTCGTCGGGAAAATCGGGCAGGGCACGCAGCCGGGTTCTGAGGTTTTCGCTCACCGTTCGAGCCTAGCCATGCCGCCTGAGAACAGGGCCGTGGATCGAACGTTCCCCACGGGAACTGGCGTCACCACGACCCCGCTCAACCATGTGCTGGATCAGTCGGAGACCACGGCATCGAGCACGGGCAGCCGGGACGCGTGAACGGCCGGCCAGAGCGCCGCCAGCACACCGACCAGGGCGGCGACTCCCAACATCGAGCCCAGCTGCCCCCAGGGAACGGCCAGTTCGGTGAGCCCGACCTCGGTGAACACCGCCGGCATCACAGCCGCTATGCCCACGCCGACCGCCACGCCGATGACAGTGCCGAACAGCGCAGTAAGCACCGACTCGATGGTGATGATGCCGGCCAACTGCAGCCGACCGAGGCCGACGGCACGCATCAGGCCGATCTCACGGGTGCGCTCGATGACCGACAGCGCCAGGGTATTCACGATGCCCAGGATGGCGATGATTATCGAGAGTGCCAGCATGGCGTAGAGGATGCCCAGGATCTGGTCCACCTGCCCCGCCAGCTGACTGGCGAACTCGTCCTTGTCGAGTACCGACAGCACCACGTATGGCGCCACCGCGGCGGTGACGTCAGCCCGCACCTCGGCCGGTGTCGACGAAGCCGCCGCGGTTATCAGCAGCGAGTCGATCACGGTCTGCGATTCCGGCACGATCTGGTTGAAGGACTCGTCCGGCATGATGATCGGCGCACCGATCAGGGCAGTGTCGACGATGGCCCCGATCTGAACGGATGCCTCCCCCACTGTCGTTGTGAACGTCACGTCGTCGCCGACCTGCCAGTCGTGGTCCTTGGCAATCCCCTGCTGCACCGCGACCTCCCCGCGGGCGAACGAGTCGAGAGTGCCATCGACGGCATCGAAGTCGAGGGTGTGTCCGAGCGATTCCGGGGGAATGGCCACCACAATGAGTGAGCGATCCGCGGCGGATCCGCCGGCATCCTGCGTCAGCAGCGCCGGCCCATAGCGAAGCACGTCCACAGACTTCACCGTATCGAGGTCGCGGAGGTCGGCCACCGCGCCGACCGGAACCGCCTCAGCGGCCGACTGCACGGAGTAATCCGCGATCCAGCCGTCGTCGACGATCGCGCGGGTGGAGACCGTGGCTGAGGCGGCCAGCACCGAAGCCGCTCCCACCAAGGCCATGCCGATCATGAGCGCCCCGGCGGTGTTGGCTGTGCGGCGCGGGTTGCGGATGATGTTGCCCCTGGCCAGTCGGCCGAGCGGCCTGAACGCGACCACAAAGACCGCGGCCAGGGCGCTCAAGGAGTACCGGGCGATGACCGGGGAGAGCACCAGCACGCCGAGCACGAGTCCCGTGGCACCGAGCCCGAGGAGCACGGGACCGTCGGGGTCCGGCCGGGACCAGGCCAAGACCAGCCCGGCGATGCCGGCAACCGTGACGACCGCTCCGACAATGCCCCGCGACCTGAGCGACTTTGACCGGGCACCGCCGGCGTCCCGCATGGCCTCGACCGGCGGGGTGAGCGCGGCCCGGCGTGCGGGCAAAGCCGCCGCGGCTATGCTCACCAGGGTCCCCACCAGCAGCGAGGCGACCACGGTGCCGGCATCCAGCGGAATGCTGCCGGACAGGTTCATTCCGATCTGGCCGACCGCGATGCGCACCAGAGACACCAGGCCCAAACCGGCAGCTATACCGAGGGTAGAGCCCGCCAGGCCCACCAGCGCCGCCTGGATCAGGATGGAACCGAACACCTGCCCAGGCGAGGCTCCGATGGCACGTAGCAGCGCGAATTCGCGCATCCGCTGTTGCACCGACATTGCAAAGGTATTGGAAATAATGAACGCACCCACGAAGAGCGAAATACCGGCGAAGACCAGCATGAACGTCTGTACGAACCCGAGTGATTCGTTGATGTCTGCCGTGGCCTCAGCGCGCAAATCGGTTCCGCTGACGGTCTCAACATCGGTGGCTGCTGCAGTTTTGAGGGCCGCGTCGACACTGGAGACGAGTGACTCTTCGTCCACGCCGTCGTCAGCGAACACGTCGATGCTGGCCACCATGCCGTCTGCGGCAAAGGCAGCCGTGGAGGTGGCCACATCGAGGTAGACGATGGTGGCGCCGGCCATGGGGGCGCCCACCGACACCTCGCCCACCACCGTGACGGTGTGCACCGCGCCCGAGAGGACCACGGTGGTGTCGTCGCCGACGGCCAGCCCGGAAGATTCAAGGGTGGCGGACTCCAGTGCGATCTCGCCCGCCCCGATGGGCGCGTGACCGGTGACAATGTCTGCGGTGTCGTCTTCAGGGTAGAGCGCCATGCCAAAGCTCGGAGCCTGGGTACTCACGACGGCGGTCCCATCGGCGCCGACGAGCACGATCGGCCCGGATACGGCCGGCAGCGCCAGACGCACGCCATCGACCCGCTCGATGGTCTGCGCGAGGGACGCGGGCACGAGGCCGCGCACGTCACCGGCCGTGCTGCCGGTTTGGGCGGCGCTGGCGGCGGGTTCGCTCCCGCGCACATAGGCATCGCCCTGCATCGAGCTGGCCACGATGCCGGAGAAGGTGGACCCCATCATGGTGCGCAGCGAGAAGGTTCCCGCCACGAACGCGACCCCGAGAGTCACGGCGAGGAGCGACAACAGGAAGCGCACCAGATGGGCACGGATGCCGCGAAGCGCGACCCTGGTCATCGACGGGCCGTCGCGGTGGGAGTGGAGTCGGCTTCTGATTCGTCGCCGAGGGAGCGCATCACGTCGAGCACCGACGCCTGACTGGGGTCGGTGAGCTCGTGGACAAGCCGGCCGTCGGCCAGGAAGAGCACTCGGTGCGCGAAGGCCGCCGCGCGGGCATCGTGGGTGACCATGACCACGGTCTGGCCGAGGTCGTCGACCGAGCCGCGCAGGAATCTCAGCAGATCGCCGGCGGATTTCGAATCGAGATTGCCGGTGGGCTCGTCGGCGAACACCACAGCGGGCTGAGCGACCAGGGCACGCGCGCAGGCCACCCGCTGCTGCTGGCCGCCGGAGAGCTCGCTAGGCCGGTGATGCAGGCGGTCTTGGAGCCTAACGGCCGCGACGATCGCGTCGAAGTGTGCGCGGTCCACCGGGCGGCGGGCGATGTCGAGCGGCAGCGTGATGTTCTCCGCGGCGGTGAGGGTGGGGATGAGGTTGAACGACTGGAAGATGAATCCGAGCCGGGTGCGCCGCAGCGCAGTGAGCTGGCGCTGGGACATTCGACCCACGTTCTGGTCATCGACCACTACGGTGCCGGCCGTGACGGTGTCCAGGCCCGCCATACAGTGCATCAGGGATGACTTGCCCGAGCCCGACGGGCCCATAATGGCCGTCAACTCGCCCCGCGCGAAGTCGACGTCGATGCCATCCAATGCCCGCACCTCGGTTTCTCCCGAGCCGTAGGTCTTGACCAGTCCCCTGGCGTACGCGATCACGGATGCCGGCGGTGCCTGAAGCGAGCGCGCCGGATGGTTCGAGAAAAGCGTCGGGGTTGTCATGCCGGTCCTTAGGATTCGAACAGCGCGGGCGCGCTGGTGTCGAGCCCCAGTGTGCTCCGGAGCCGCCCACGCCGGCATCCGGATACACCCTGACCTGACCCTGAGCGAACCCTGAGCGATAGCCCTCAACCGGGGAGGTCGCAGGGGTATCAAATGTGGTCGCTGCAGTCATCCGCACCCCCGCGAACTCCGAGCTGAGCCCCGGATCCGGACGATTTGTAGGGCTCACGTCACAGCCCGCGGGAGGGAGGGTCAGACCCAGGTGCCGTGGTGCAGGGTGGCGGTCACGTGCAGGGCGGCGTCGAGGAGAACCAGGTCGGCGCGGAGGCCGGGGTGGATGCGGCCGCGATCGGTGAGTGAGAGTAGGTCGGCGGGATTCTGGGTGGCCGCCCGCACTGCGAACGCCAGCGGCACGCCGGCGGTGAGCACCGCGAAGCGCACGGCCTTGCTCAGGGTGAGCACGCTGCCGGCGATGGTGCCGTCGGCCAGCCGGGCCTGGCCGTTGGCGACCGTCACATCCAGGTCGCCGAGCTTGTAGTCGCCCTCCTCGGCGCAGGCCGCGGCCATGGCGTCCGTCACGAAGACCGGCTTGGCGCGGCTCTCGACGATCAGACGCACCACGGCCGGATGCAGGTGCACGCCGTCGGCGATCAGTTCGGCGAACACGGAGGGATCCTCCAGCACGGCCAGGGCGGCCCCCGGCTCGCGGTGGTGCAGCGGGCGCATGGCGTTGAAGACGTGGGTGCCCACGGTGACGCCCGCGTCGATGGCGGCGCGGGAGGTTCCGTAGTCCGCGTCGGTGTGCCCGATGGCGGCGACCGAGCCGTATCCCACGATACGGGCGACCGCGGGGAGGCCGCCGTGGAGCTCGGGAGCGATGGTGACCATGCGCACGGCTCCCGCGCCGGCCCGCATCAGCCTGTCGACGCTCTGCGGGGTGGGCGGCAGCAACAGCCGTTCGGCATGGGCCCCGCGGTGCAGCGGGCTCAGCCAGGGGCCCTCCAGGTGGATGCCGGCCAGCAGGCCATCGCGCACCAGCTCGGCGAGCGCCGCCACCAGGGTCTCCATCTCGTCGATGGGCGCCGTCACCAGACTGGCCATCATGGTGGTGGTGCCGTGCTTGCGGTGCGTCGTCACGATGCGGTGCGCTGCGGCCCGGGTGTCCGGGTCATTGAAGCTCACCCCGCCGCCGCCGTGACTGTGCGCGTCCACGAAGCCAGGAGCCAGGATGCCCTGCGGCACCGTCACATCCGCCGGACGGGGCGGCGTGCCGCCGCCGTAGCCTGCGATGAGGCCGGAGCGCACCTCGACCCAGCCCGGGGAGACCTCCCGGTCGGGCAGGATCACCGTGCCCGCCGCGATCAGCAGCGGGGTGTCGGTTTCCGGCCCGGCATCACCCGGCAGTGACGGTGCGACCGTGACATGGACGGGCGGCGGGCCGGAAGTGAGCGGTGTCATGACGGGTCTCAGGCGTTCACAGTGAGGAAGGCATCCCCGGCAGTGAGCCCGAGTCCGGCCACGACCGCGTCGGACAACCCGATGTCGGCGCGGGTGCGGTCCAGGACGACCACGGGAGCGATCGGGTCGCGGCCCGAGGCCACGACGGACGGTACGTCGTAACTGACGATCACGTCGCCGGCCGCCACGGTGTCGCCCTGCGCCACACGCAGGGTGAAGCCCGCACCGGCCAGTTCCACGGTGTCGATGCCGAGGTGCACGAGCACCCCGACCCCCTGCGGGGAGACGATGACGTAGGCGTGCGGGAAGACCTTGAGCACCGTGCCGGCGATCGGCGCGATGGCGTCGACAACCTCGCGAGGCGGGTCGATGGCCGCGCCGGGACCCACGATCTCCTGCGCGAAGGTGGGGTCGGGCACCGTCTCGAGGGCCACCGCGCGGCCGGGGATCGGTGCCAGCACGACCAGCGGCGTGAGCGCAGGGTCAGCCCCGAGCTCGACCGCCGGTTGGGCCCCTGGCTGCACTGCGGTCACCTGAGGTCCTCGATGTCGTCGGCGAGGTTGTCCGCCTCAGGGCCCACGACGACCTGCACGATGGTTCCGTTGCGGAAGACACCGTGGGCACCCGCGGCCTTGAGCGCCGCCTCGTCCACCAGGCCGGCATCGGTCACTTCGGTACGCAGCCGGGTGATGCAGGCCTCGATATCCACGATATTTCCGGAGCCACCGAGGCCCGCCAGGATCTGCTCTGCCTTGCTCGTCATCATCTTCTCCTCGGGTACTGCGTGGCACCGGGGTGCCGGGAACGGTCGGGAAGGAGCACCTCGTGGATCGAGATCCTCGTGCGAACCGGCTCTTGACAACGAACCGCCGCACCTTCAGTATCGAAGTAATTGGACCGTACCAGTACGGACCAAAAAGCGAAAGTGGTCTGGTCAGGCAACGGGCCATCCGTCAGAAAGAAAGGTTCGCCGTGGCGACACAGCTCGACGAAGGACCGGTGCTCGCCGGCGGCGCGGTGCCCAAGCACACGCAGCTGCGCTCGATCCTGCTGGACCGGGTGGAGACCACGCTGGCCCCGCACGCCGCCATCCCCCCGGAGCGCAAGCTCATGACCAAGTACGGTGTGAGCCGATCGACGGTGCGTGAAGCTATCCGCCAGCTGGTGGAGGAGGGCGTGCTGTATCGCATCCAGGGCAAGGGCACCTTCGTCGCCGGCGAACGCGTGCAGAGCGATCTGCACCTCGCCTCGTTCACCGAGGACATGCGGCGGCGCGGCCTGGTGCCGGCGACCGTCGTGATGGCGGCGGCGCTCATCGACGCCCCACTGGAGGTGCGGGCGGCCCTCGGACTGAAGTCCGGCGCCCAGGTCTACCAGGTGGAGCGGCTCCGCCTGGCCGGCGGCATCCCGATGGCCTTCGAACGAGGCTTCTACCCGGTCGCCCTTGTTCCCGGGCTGGGCGAGCAGGACCTGACCCGGTCGCTCTATGCGACCTTCGCGACCGAGTACGGGCTGCGCATCGACCATGCCGAGCAGACCGCCTGGGCCGAGACCGCAGATGCGCCTCTCGCCGACTCACTGGACACCCCGCCGGGCACGCCCCTCCTGGTTTTCCGCCGCACGTCCTCTGCCGGGTCGACCCCGCTCGAGTACATCACCTCCTGGTACCGCGGTGACCGGTACCAGATCCACATGACTCTCGACCTGCACCACGAGTTGTAACCCCACAGACCTTTCCCGCCCCGTTCAGGAGCGCCCGTCGACGCCGTACCCCGGCGCTCTTCGGCGCGCCGTCGCGAGACGATCCGCAGCACCATGCACGGCAGTCCCCGCCACACCCCATGCACACGCGATAACCACCAGGAGGAATCTATGTCCAGCACCACCGTAGATGCCGGGACGGGACGCAAGATCCCCGGCCTCGCCCAGCTCCAACGCATCGGTCGCAGCCTCATGCTGCCCATTGCGGCACTGCCTGCCGCCGGCCTGCTCCTGCGCCTCGGCCAGCCCGACCTGCTCGGCGCGATCCCCGGCTTCGAGACCGGGGCGGCCGTGATCGCTTCGGCCGGCGGCGCCCTGTTCGACAACCTGCCCCTGCTGTTCGCCCTCGGCGTGGCGATCGGCTTCGCGAAGAAGGCCGACGGCTCGACCGCCCTGGCCGCCGTGGTGGGGTACCTGGTGTTCAGCAACGTGGGCAAGGCCATGTCGCCGGCCGTGATGGGCCTACCCGCCGAGGGCGCCGACCAGGTTCTCGTCAATTACAACGTGCTCGGAGGCGTGCTCATGGGCGTCGTCTCCGCGGTGCTCTGGCAGAAATACCATCGCATCAAACTGCCCAGCTACCTGGCCTTCTTCGGCGGCCGCCGGTTCGTGCCGATCATCACCGCCGTGGTCGCCCTCGTGCTCGGGGTGCTGCTCAGCTTCATCTACCCGGCGTTCAGCAGCGGGCTCACCGGGTTCGGCGAATTCGTGAGCTCGAACGACATCTGGGGCGGATTCCTCTACGGCACGGCCAACCGGCTGCTGATCCCGGTCGGGCTGCACCACATCCTCAACTCGATGATGTGGTTCGTGATCGGCGACTACAACGGCGCCACCGGCGACCTGCACCGGTTCTTCGCCGGCGACCCCACCGCGGGCTCGTTCATGACCGGGTTCTTCCCGATCATGATGTTCGCTCTCCCGGCCGGTGCCCTGGCCATCTGGCAGGAAGCCAAGCCCTCGCAGAAGAAGATCGTGGGCGGCATCATGCTCACCGGCGCCCTCACGGCGATGCTCACCGGCGTCACCGAGCCGCTCGAGTTCTCCTTCATGTTCGTCGCATTCCCGCTCTACGCCATCCACGCCGTGCTCACCGGGTCGTCCCTCGCCCTGGTCAACGCGTTGGGCATCCGGGACGGCTTCAGCTTCAGCGCCGGCGCCTTCGACTACATCCTCAACTTCGGACTGGCCGAGAAACCGCTGCTGCTGATCCCCATCGGGCTGGCCTACGCGGCTATCTACTACTTCCTGTTCCGGTTCGTCATCCGCCGCTGGAACCTGCGCACCCCCGGCCGCGGCGACGACGAGATCTCGGAGGCCGGCGCGCCGGACTCCACCTCGGCGACAACCGCTTAACCTCACCCGGCCGCGGGCCGGGCGCCCTCCAGCGCCCGGCCCGCGACCTCCCCTCACCGAACACCGATCCGCACCAGGAGCACCCCGTGGCCGAAGTAGTCATCCTCGAGAACGAAACCGCGGCGGGAATCCTCGCCGCCACAGCGATCCGCGACCTCATCGAGCGACGGCCGGATGCCGTCCTCGGCCTGGCCACCGGATCCACCCCGCTCTCCGTCTACAGCGCGCTGGCAGAGTCCCTGCGCCTCGACCCCCTGGACGTCTCCCGGGTGCGCGGCTTCGCGCTCGACGAATACGTGGGGCTGCCGGAGGGCCACCCGGAGAGCTACCGCGCCGTGATCACCCGCGACGTCGTCGACCCCCTCGGCCTCACCCCCGGCAACATCCAGGTTCCCGACGGCACCCCCGCCACTCTCGCCACGGCGGGCATCGACTACGAGAACGCCATCCTCGCGGCAGGCGGCATCGACCTGCAGATCCTCGGCATCGGACGCAGCGGCCACGTCGGCTTCAACGAGCCCGGCTCGTCGTTCGCGTCGCTCACCCGGGTCAAGACGCTCACCGAGAAGACCCGCATCGACAACGCCCGCTTCTTCGCCTCCCCCGACGACGTTCCGATCCACTGCATGACACAGGGGCTCGGCACCATCCGGCGGGCCCGGCACCTGATCCTGCTGGCCTTCGGCGCCGAGAAAGCGGATGCCATCGCCGCGTCCGTGGAGGGCCCGGTCACCTCGAGCAAACCCGGGTCGGTTATCCAGCTGCACCCGCATGTCACAGTTCTCGTCGACGAGGCGGCGGCCTCCCGGTTGGAGAACATCGCCTACTACCGCTACGCCTGGGCGAACAAGTACACCGGACAGGGCATCTAGACGGTCGCCGGAGCGGCCAGGGCGGCCAGCACCGCCCCGGCCCCCAGCACGATCACCAGCAGGTACCCGGCGCGGCCGACGAGGACCTGACGGCCCGGCGTGATCCGGCCGCCCCAGAACGCCCCGGCCGCCACCAGCCCAACCTGCCAGGCGAGCGAGGCGATGGCCACCCCGGCCACGAACGCCGTGGCCTCCGCCGCACCGCCGGCCGCAGCCACGGTGTGGCGCAGCGCCGTGATCAGCGCGGCGAAGTAGAGCAGGGTCGCCGGGTTGATCGCGGTGAGGCCGAGCATGAGCAGGAAGAACCGGGCGGGTGCCGGGCGCCGCACGCTGCCGGGGCCCGGCTGATGCTCCGGCCGGGTCCGGCTGCCGGTCCGGCGGCGCCGCTCCCGCAGCAGGCCGGCCACACCGATCGCGACCAGCACGGCGCCGGCCAGCAGCCCGGCTGCACCGCCCCACCTCCCCAGCACCGGCGCCACGACCGCCCCGGCGCCCAGCGCGACGACGCAGTACACCGTGTCCACGAGCGCCACCGCGGCCGCGCCGGCCGCGCCCACCGCGAACCCGCCGGTCACCCCCTGTCGCACGAGCAGCAGCCCGATCGCGCCGAGCGGAACGGCCACCCCCAACCCGGCGAGCGCACCCGCCGCGAACAGTCCCAGAATCTCCATGGGCCGATCCTGCTCCGGTTCCCCGGTCGTGACCTAGATTTTTGCGGCGGCACGGCTACACTCTCGGCATGGACAGTCTCGACAGCGAAATCATCGGCGTTCTGCGCGACGATGGCCGCATTTCGTTCAGCGCGCTGGGCGCCGCGGTGGGGCTCAGCACAAACGCCGCCGCGGCCCGGGTGCGCAAGCTCGAGGCCAACGGCGTGATCGTGGGGTACCGGGCGATCCTGGCCGACGACACCCCGCTGGGCGCCCTCGGTCTGGAGGCGTTCATCGATGTCCGGCTGCGCGCCGACGCGGACTCCGACGCCTTCCTGCACGCCGCACTGGGCGAGCCCGAGGTGCGCGACGCGGTGCACGTGACCGGCCCATACGACTACCTGCTGCACGTCTGGGTCGCCGACACCACGCACCTGAACGGCCTGCTGCACCGCCTGAAGAAGAAGGCCGGCGCGGGCCAGACCCAGACCCGGCTGGCCCTGCGTCCGCCCGCCACCGCGAGGGAGTGATCCGCGGCCGCTGACGCCGCCGGCGCTCGGTACGCTGGCAGGATGTCGCTCTCCCTCCGTCACTCCCCCGGCACCCGGGTGGGTGTGTCGATCGCCGTGGCGACCGGGCTGTACGGCATCTCCTTCGGCGCGCTGTCGGTAGCGTCGGGCCTCGACGTCTGGCAGACCGCCGTTCTGAGCCTGCTGCTGTTCACCGGTGGCTCGCAGTTCGCGTTCATCGGGGTCATCGCCGGCGGCGGCACCCCGGTAGCCGCGGCGAGCGCGGCCGCGCTGCTGGGTATCCGCAACGCCGTGTACGGGATGCAGATGAACGTTCTGCTGCATCCGCGGGGCTGGCGCCGGTTCGCCGCAGCACACGTGACCATCGACGAGTCCCTCGCCACCAGCACCGGGCAGACCGACCCGCTCGAGCAGAAGCGCGGCTTCTGGGTCGCCGGAGTGGGGGTGTTCCTGCTCTGGAACCTGTTCACCCTGGTCGGGGCGCTCGCCGGCGACGCTCTGGGCGACCCGAAGCAGTGGGGTCTCGACGGCGCCGCGGTCGCCGCCTTCCTCGGCCTGCTCTGGCCCCGGCTGCGGTCGCGGGATGCCGGTGCCATCGCCGTGGTCTCTGCGCTGGCCACCCTGCTCGCCGTGCCGTTCGTGCCACCGGGCATCCCGATCCTTGTGGCCGCCGTCGTGGCCGGGCTGATCGGCTGGTTCGGCTACCGGGATGCCCCACCCCGCGAGGGTCTCGAGCCCGATGTCGACCCGTACCCGCACGGCGACGGACGGAGCCCTCTGTCATGACGCTCTGGTTCTGGATCGTGGTGGCCTGCGTCGTCGGGTTCCTTACGAAGCTGCTCGGCTACCTCGTACCGCGCAACTGGCTGACCAACCCGCGCGTCGCCCGGGTGGCCGGCACCCTGACGATCGGGTTGCTGGCGTCGCTCACCGTCGCCAATGCCGTGGCGTCCGGTCAGGCCTTGGTGCTGGACTCCCGGCTGGGCGCTCTCGCGGCCGCGGCGGTCGCCCTGTGGCTCAAGGCGCCGTTCCTGGTGGTCGTGGTCGTGGGCGCCGCCGCCGCGGCCGGGTTGCGGCTGCTCGGGATGCCGTAGCCGGCCGCTCCCCCGCGCTGGGGTGCCACGACAGGGCACCCTTCGCTGCGCGCACCGGCCCCCGGGTGAGCGATGCTTGACAGACCGCATTAGATTTCGAGATTTCTGGAGAACCATGCCCACCGTCACCGCCTATGCGGCGCCGTCTGCGACCGCGCCCCTCGTCAGGACCACCATCGAGCGACGGGAGCTCGGCCCGGCCGACGTTCTCATCGACGTCAAGTACTCCGGCATCTGCCACTCCGACATCCACACGGTCCGGGGCGAGTGGGGCCCCATCCAGTACCCGCAGGTGGTAGGCCACGAGATCGTGGGCATCGTCTCGGCCGTGGGTTCCGACGTGAGCCTGCACCAGGTCGGCGACCGGGTGGGCGTGGGCTGCATGGTCAACTCCTGCCGCGAGTGCGAGAACTGCCTGGCCGGTGAGGAGCAGTACTGCCTCCGCGGCAACACCGGCACGTACGCCAGCGTGGACCGCGACGGCACCATCACTCAGGGCGGCTACGCCACCCACATCGTCGTGGTCGAAGACTTCGTGCTCAAGGTTCCCGAGAGCATCCCGTTCGAGGCCGCGGCACCGCTGCTCTGCGCGGGCATCACCACCTACTCGCCCCTGGCGCACTGGAAGGCCGGCCCAGGCCGCAAGGTCGCCGTGGTGGGCATGGGCGGCCTCGGCCACATGGCCGTGAAGATCGCCCACGCCATGGGCGCCGAGGTCACCGTGCTCTCGCAGAGCCTGAGCAAGCAGGAAGACGGCCTGCGTCTCGGCGCCGACCACTACTACGCGACGAGCGACCCGGCCACCTTCGAGACCCTGGCGAACACCTTCGACCTCATCATCAATTCGGTCAGCGCCTCGATCGACATCAACGCCTACCTGTCGCTGCTGCGCCTGGACGGCACCCTGGTGAGCGTCGGCGCCCCGCCCGAGCCTCTGCCGGTGCAGGTCTTCAGCCTGTTCGGCAACCGCCGGTCCTTCGCGGGCTCCGGAATCGGCAGCATCCGCGAGACCCAGGAGATGCTCGACTTCTGCGCCGAGCACGGCATCGCGCCCGAGACCGAGCTCGTGGCGGCCGACTACATCAACGAGGCGTACGAGCGAGTGCTGGCGTCGGATGTGCGCTACCGCTTCGTGATCGACGTCGCGACCATGGTCTAGCGAGTCGGAGAACCGCAGAAGGCGCCCGCCCCTGGCCGACTACTCGACCGGAGCCGGCGCCTTCACCTGTTCACGGAGCGCCCGATCGACCGCTTCCTGCACCCGGGCGTCTTCGCGCAGCCTGCGCTGGCGGCTGCGGCGCCGCAGCAGGAGCCGTGCGGCGATGGCCGCGGCGACGGTCAGAAGGAGCAGCACCAGCAGCGACCACGGGATCGTCCAGGTGCCGGTGCTGGCCTCGACGGCCTCGAGCCCGGGGGTCGCCCCGGCCACGACGGCCAGTTCCGGCGACAGCACGCTCGTCGCCGAGAGCCAGAAGGCCGGCACGATCCCGCCGACCGAGGCCGTGACGTCCCAGGACTCGCCCGGCAGCAGTTCGGGCACAGGCTCGACGGTGTCCACGGTGCTGGGCAGCAGGCCGAACGGGCCGGCCACCCTGATGCTCTGCCCGGCGGCGAGGCGCACATTGCCCGTGTTGTGCACCGTGTAGGTCACGGTGGCGTCGCCCGTGCCGAAGGGGTTGAGGGTGCCCGCGTAGTCCACCTGCATCTTCTCGACGGTGAGGCCCGGCGCCAGTTCGCCGGTGACCCTGACGTGCATCCGGATGCCCAACCGCCGGTCCACGTTGACGCCCTGTTCCTGCCCGGGCTGGGGCAGGGACGTGAGGATGCCGCCGGCGTAGTCGCCGGGCGTCGCATCCGCCGGGATGGTCACGGTGAAGGGGATCTCGACGGTTTCGCCTGCCGGGATCTGCACCTGCGCGGCACCGACGGCGGACCAGGCGCCCACGTCGACCGACTCGGTGTCTTTGGTGACGAGGTCGAGCTGGCCGCTGGTGGTGGTGAAGCCGTCGGCCGCGTACACGTCGAGGGCGAGGGGCTCCGAGTCATGGTTGCTGACGATGACGGCGTCCGTCACCGAACCGCCGGGGTCGAGGGTGTAGCTGAAGTTCTGCCGGTCGGTGCCGTTGTCGTTCGAGGCCGTTCGCACACCCCAGGTGAGGTCGCCGTCGGCGGCCAGAGCAGGGCCGGCCGAGGTCGCGGCCGTTCCGATCAGCAGCACCGCGGCCAGCAGCAGGGTTGGCACGAGCAGGGCAATGGAGCGGGGGGAGCGCGTTGTCATCGGGGTTCCTCGACGGGCTGACGGGGCGGACTCGGCTGGGCAGAAGTGGTGACCCACACGAGATGTGAATCGGGGCGGGCGCCGCAAGACGCCCGCCCCGAGGGGTGGAACCGGTTAGCTCAGCGCGGTGAGCGTGAGCGTGGCCTTGTAGGTGCCATCGGTGACGTCGATGGGCAGCTTGAGGTCGAGGCCGGCGCCGAGCTTGGACGAGCCGAGCGCGTGGCCTGCGGCCGCGTGGCCGAGGGTGGAGGAGACAGAGAGGCCGTCTCCGCCGATGAAGCCCGATTCGACCCGGGCACCGGCCTCGGCGTCGCCGCCGGCCTGCACCACGGCGGGCGACCAACCCAGGTACTTGCCCGAGAAGGAGGTGGCACCGGCGCTGAAGTCGCCGACCTGGGCGGAGACGGACCACTCCGGTCCGGCGGCACGGGTGTCGGTGACGCGGATCGGGTTGATCGTGCCGATCGCGGCGTAGTGGTCACCGGATTCAATGGCCGTACCCAGGTCGACCAGGTTGTTGGTGCCATCGATGTTCCAGACGAACTCGCCCGGAGCGGCCTCGGGAACCTCCACCTGCAACTGCTGGCTGTCGGTGTCGGGCACCTCTGCGCGGCTCAAGGTGACCTGGTCCACGATGCTGTTCACGGGCTTGTCGGTGCCGTTGGCCTGGCTGCGCAGGGTCTTGATGGTGATCGAGTCGCCCGTGATGTCGATGGCGCTGTAGTTGCGCACCTTCTCCTGGTTCTGCACGGAGAGCCACCAGAAGCCCTTGTTCTGCAGGTCGTAGTACTTGGAACCCGAGGCCGAGTTCGCGGTGACGTAGAGCACGCCGCCGGGGCCCGCGACGACGGAGTCCGCGCCGGCGGCCTCATCCGGGTTGGCCTTCTCGCCGTTGTGGATCAGGTAGCTGCGGGCGTAGCTGTGGTCGTGACCCTGCAGCACCATGTCGATCCCGAGGTCGGAGATGGCGGTCGGCAGCACGTTGCGGCGGTCCAGCACATCGGAGTCCGTGGCGTGCGGGCCCGACGAGTAGATCGAGTGGTGGAAGGCGAGAACTTTCCACTTGGCCTCCGCACCGTGCTCGGCGACGACCTTGTTCATCCAGGCGATGTGCGAGGCGTCGCGGCTGTTCGAGTTGATGTCGAGGAAGAGCACGTCCTTGTAGATGAACCAGTAGTCACCGCCCGAGCCGCTCGACGAACCGGCGCCGGCCGTGCGGTCCACGTTGGGCGTGTTGAAGTGCTGCTCGTAGGCCTTCGAGCCCACGTCGTGGTTGCCGTTGGTGGCCACGAAGGGAATCTGGCGTAGTGCGTCGGACTGTAGGAATGCCTCGTACTGGGCCTCGTTGGCCGCGGACTCAACCTGGTCGCCGGCCGAGAACAGCATTTCGGCATCCGGGTAGGCGGCCGTCGCGACGCCCAGGGTGTCGACCCAGCCGGCCGCGTCGTTGCCGACATTGCCCGAGGACCCGATCTGCGGGTCGCCGAAGAACAGGAAATTGAAGTCGCCGTCGAAGTCCTGGGTGCGGAAGCTGTAGGTGGCGGACCAGTTGCCGGCGCTGCCGACCCGGTAGACGTAGGAGGTGTTCTCCTTCAGCCCGGTGAAGGTCGCGAACCTGTTGAACTCGCCGCTGGTGGTGGGGCCGCCGGCGCCGTCGATCGTGGTGGCCAGCGACGGGAACGCGCCGCCGACGACATCCGCGGCCAGGGCCAGCTGCGCCACCTGCGCGGTGTCGGTTGCGGTGTACCAGGAGAGGTTGCGCTGGGTCTCGTTGGACCCGACACCCAGAACGATGTCGGTCTGGGCGGCGGTGGCCGCGAAGGCGGAGGTCGCCGTGAGGACGCTTCCGCCCAGGGCGACGGACAGGCAGACGGCCGCGGCGGCGAGCCGGGTCGTGGTGCGGTGCTGGGCGGGCTTGATGGACCGCGTGGTGTCTTGGCTAGACATGTGTGTGCAGTGCCTTTCGGGAGTGAGAGGAAAGCGCTGGTACGCGAGTGCGCTCATCCACTGTGATTGCGCCGAGTGAATCCTGTGTGAATGGCAAGGACCGTGCCGGTAGCGGTCACCGGTCAACCTGGGTCTAGCCCAGACCGAGGAGGCGTTCGACGAACCAGACCAGACCTGTGGCCGTCACGATCCCCGCGATCGCCACGCCCAGGCCCAGCCCTACCCGGGGAGACCGGCGGCGCAGCAGGGCCAGGAGCGGGAAGACCACGGCGATGATGCCCAGTTGCACCGCCTCGATGCCCACGTTGAAGACCAGCAGCGACCAGAGCAACGTCCACGACCACGCCTCCTCGATACCCAGGGCGCCGGCGAAGCCCAGGCCGTGCACGAGGCCGAAGCAGAACACCACCGCCAACCGCGACCAGTCGGCCCGGTCCAGGCCCAGGGGCCCGGTGCGCACGGGGTCCACGATGGCGGTGAGCCTTCGTCGGCGCCAGACGCCCCAGAGGTACCAGGCGGCCACAACCGCGATGGACAGGGCGATGACCGGTTCCACGATCGCGGACGGCATCGTCACCAGGCCCAGTGCGGCGAGGAGGAAGGTCAGCGAGTGCGCGAGCGTGAACGTCGTCGCGGCCAGCACCACATCGCGCAGCCGGCGTGAACCGACGATGAGCGCCAGTAGGAACAGGATGTGGTCGAGGCCGCCGAGCAGGTGTTCGGCGCCGAGAAGGAAGAACTCGCCGAACCGGTCGGCCCAGCCCTGCCCGGTGGAGAACGACGGATGCGCCGCGTCAAGGGCGGCGCTGCCGGCTTGCCCGTCGAGGTCGTAGCTGACGATCGTGGTGGTGCCGGTGACGTAGTCTTCGGCGTCGGGGAACAGCTCACTGCGGATCTCGTGGGCCACCCGGCCGTCGGCATCCGTCGCCGCAGTGCAGTCGTAGTCGAGAATCAGCGTCGCGTACGGCACCTCGTCGCGCTGGTGCGCGGTGAAGGAACCCACCTGCGTCGGCAGGCACGCGGTGCCGTCGGCGGTGACCGTGAAGCGGTCGGTGACGTAGGCCAGCACGGTGTCGGTGTGAGCGTCCAGGGCCGCGGCTTCCTCGCCGGTCTCGAAGAGGTCCATGCCGTCGTCGAACAGGGCCTGGTCCGTGCCGCTCTCCGCCGCCGAGACGATCAGCAGGTCGTACTCCAGGTCGAGGGTGGTGCGCACGGCCCCGTCGGCGGTGGCGGTGGCATCCACGTAGACGCTCGAGCTGAACCCGTGCGCCAGCGCAGGGGACGCCGCCAGGGTGCTGCCGACCGCGGCGGCCAACAGCCCGAGCGCCACTGCGACGGGGATCGTGCGACGGGGTCGGGCGCTGGGTCTGGGATTCTGGATCACCCGCACAACCTGGCCAAGCCGGATGAACGCGACACGACCCGCAGGCCAACCGTCGGCAAACGAGGCCGGCTACGGCCGGCTGTTCTCCGGGTGTTCATCTGGCCGCTGCCGGCGCGTCCCGGCCCGCTGCCACCATGGAGCGTGCTCCGAAGACCAGTCCCCTCGCTTCCGGCCGCCGCCGGCGCCCTCGCCGGAGCACTCCTGGTGTGCCTGCTCCTCGGCGGATGCGCGACGGCCCCGCCCGTCGCCTCTGTGCCCACCTCCGCTGCCACCGGCGTACCGGGCGTCGCCGCCCTCGGTGCCGGGTTCCTCGGCGACGTGACCGCCCCCACCCCGGAGGCGACCGTGAACCCGGAGCCGGGGTCGTGGGACGGCGTGGAGCCGCCCGTCGGTTACCGGGTGGTGCTCATCTCGGCCGGCGACGATAGCGGGACTGCCACCCTGGCCGGCGCCGTGCAGGACTGGGCCGCGCGCTCCGGGGTGCAGCTGGAACGGCTCACGGCGTCGACCGACGACGAGGTGGAAGCCCAGATCAACACGGCCGTCCTGCGAGACGCCGACCTCGTCATCGGAGCGGGGAACGCCGTCGTGGACGTGTTCGCCCTGCTCACTCCGCAGCATCTGGCCCAGCAGTTCCTGGTAGTCGGCGCCGAGCTGCCCGAGCCCACCGAGAACCTCACCGCGGTGGTGTGGGAAGGCGCGACCTTCCGCGGCACGGGGCTGAGCGCGGCATCCGACTACGACGAGACGACCATCACCGCCGGCCGGGCCGACGACGCCGTCACGGCCGGGGTCGCGAGCGTTCTGCACGGCCACACCGGGATCGTGCTGCGGCTGACTTTCTGAGCTGGGCCGGCGCATGCCCTGGTTGTGTTAGTGTTGGTGGTTGCGCGTCGATCTTTATCACGATTCGACCCCTCCGCTGCCCCAATCCATGGCCGGAGCCGCACACCCTCCGATCGGGTTCATCCCCATTCGGAACCACTCGACCGGAATACCGGTCGGTCATTCACGCTGCAGAATCTCGGCGTGCGCAATGTTGCGCGCCGCCTTCACACGTCACAACGAAAAGTTTGCTTCACATGTTCACTCCCACCATCAACCTCGACAACGCCACGGATGCCCTCGACACCCTGGCCCCCGAATACCGCCAGGCGATCCACCTGGCCTACTACGCCGGCTTCGACAACGGCCAGGTCGCCGACCTGCTCGGGGTGAGCGTCGACGTCGCCGACTCCCGCCTCAGCGAGGGGCTCACGCACCTCCGCGAAGCTCTGCGCGTCGCCGCCTGACCTTCCCGTTGCGCCCGGCCGCGTCTACAGTCGGCGTATGGCTGACCAGGCACCCGAGCATCATCGCGTCGTGATCATCGGCGGCGGCAACGCCGGCCTGTCGGTCGCGGGCCGCCTGCGCCGCGAGGGTCTCGACGACATCGTCGTGGTGGAACCCCGCGAGCAGCACGTGTACCAACCGCTGCTCTCGCACATCGCCGGCGGAACCGCCCGCGCGAGTCTGGCGACACGTCCGCAGGCAGCCGTGACGCCGCGCGGCATCCGTTGGGTGCAGGACCGTGCGACCGACGTCCGGCCGGACTGCGATTCTGTGCAGCTGGGTTCCGGCCGCACGCTCGGGTACGACCAACTCGTGGTCTGCCCGGGGATTCAGAAGGACTGGAACAGTGTGCCGGGGTTGGCCGACGCCATGGCCTCGCCGGCCGGGGCGTCCAACTACGAGTTCGACCTCGCGGTCAAGGCGTCCAGGCTGCTGCGCGACCTGCGCCGCGGCACGGTGGTCTTCACCCAGCCGGCCGGCCCGGCCAGCTGCGCCGGCGCCGCGCAGAAGCCGATGTACCTGGCGTGCGACTACTGGCGCACGATCGGGGTCCTGGGCGACATCCGCGTGGTGCTGGTCGTGCCGGACCCCACGGTTTTCGGGATGCCCCTGATCGACGAGGAGCTGGCGCGCAAGATCGCCGAATACGGCATAGAGCTCAAGCCCCAGTCCGAACTACTCGAGGTGGATGCCGGCACGCGCAGTGTCGTCATCGGCCGGGCCGACGGCAGTGTGCGGGAGCACCTCCACTATGACGTCCTGCACGCCGTCCCGCCCCAGTCGGCGCCGGACTGGCTGAAGGCCACCCCGCTGCCGGCGCCCACCGATTCGCGGGGTTTCGTCGAGGTCGACCCGGAGACCCTGCGTCACACGAGGTTTTCCAATGTCTGGGCGCTGGGTGATGTGGCGGCCACCCGCAACTCCAAGTCCGGCGGCGCCCTGCGCGAGCAGACCCTGGTCCTGGCGAAGAACCTCACTGCCGCCATGACGGGCGCACCCTTGCCGAAGAGGTACACCGGCTACTCCGTCTGCCCCTTCACGGTGTCACGGGGAACGGTGGTTTTCGCCGAATTCGACGACAGCTACCAGCCCCGGCCCACGATCCCTCTCTGGACGGGGCTGGCCCGCGAGCGCAGGCTCACCTGGGTCTTCGACCGGCACATCCTGCCCTGGGTCTACTGGCACCTCATCCTCACGGGGCGCGCCTAGCGTCCCTACGACGACCGGCTCGGCTATGAGCGCAGTGCGGACGATCCCGAAGCCGTCGCCGACGAGTGCGAGCAAGGGGGCGCTGCGGATCCTGTTCTCGGAGCCGGGCTCGTGGATCACCGGTCAGCTGTTGAACAGCAATGGCGGCTTCAAGCTCGGGTGACGAAGGGGCTTACGCCGTCGCCGCAGAGATCGACTTCTGCAGGGGGCGGTAGTGCTCGACCACCGCTTTTCGATAGCCCTCCACGTCGCCGCGCAGGGCGGCGGCGAGCATGTCGCCGTGGGCTTCGGCGGTGTGCCTGATGTCCGCAGGCATGGCGATTCCCAGTTGGGGAATCACCGCGGTGTGGATATCCCAGAAGGCGCCGACCAACTGCACGGCCAGGCGGTTACCGGTCACGGCGAACAGTTTCGTGTGAAAAGCACGGTCCGCCTCCAGAAAACCTTCACCGCGGGATGCCTTGTCGATCATTTCGTCCACGAGCGCCGCCAGCTCTGTCGAGTCTGCTTCAAGGGCACCGTTGACAATGACGTCGGCCATGGCGAGGTCCAGGGCGAGCCGCACATCCACAACCTCGCGGAGGGCCGCCAGCGATCCCTCCGGCGACAGCACGCCGCGGAAGACCAGCGCCTCGACCATGGGGTCCAGCGACATGGCGCCGACATAGGTTCCGTGCCCGTGGCGCACGTCGACGATGTCAAGGGTCGCGAGGGTCCTGATCGCCTCGCGAACTGACGATCGGGACACATCAAGGGTCTCGCAGAGTTCGGGTTCGGTCGGCAGCAGGTCACCCGGTTTGAGATTTCTGGTGAGGATCAATTTCTTGATCTCGTCGGCCGCGGTAGAACGTCGCATGCGCGACGTGTGCTTGTCGATCTGTGACATCCAGTCTCCGTCCCCTCGGTTTGCCCTACGTGACAATTTGGTTTCCACCATTGCGTCGGGGCCGAACTTGTGTCTACAGTACATCAGACGTCAGATGTCCTGCAATGCTTTCCCGTCCCTCTTGGAGAACTCATGAATCGAATACCCACCCGCCGTCGTATGGGTCGTCTCGCTGCCGCAGTAGCCGGCACCGTCGTGACCGCCATCGTGTTAGCCGGCTGCGGAGCATCCACCCCCGATACTAGCGAGGACAGCGCCTCGGCCGAGGTCGATCCCAATGGCATCATCGAAGCGGGAATCTCGTATTCCCTGAACGGCAGTTTCGACCCGATGATCGCCTCCGGCGCGGTGACAGTCGCGGCCAACTGGCACATCTTCGAAGGACTCGTCGATCTGGACCCCGTCTCCAAAGAGCCCTACGCGGCACTCGCAGCGGATCTCCCGACAAAGGTCGACGACACCACTTTCGACATCGACCTCCGAAAGGGTGCAACCTTCCACAACGGCGACCCCGTGACACCGGACGATGTCGTGTACAGCTATGAGCGGGTCCTCAACCCGGACAGCGGTTCGCTGTTCACGACCTACATCGACTTCATCGACTCGGTCACCGTTGTCGATGATGACACCGTTCGAATCACCACCGATTACCCGTTCTCGCTGATCAACGAACGCCTCGGCATCGTCAAAATCGTCCCGAAGGCTGCCGTCGAGGCGGACCCCGAAGGATTCGGTGCCAACCCGATCGGCTCCGGACCCTACTCGCTGGTCTCCGCGGTTCCCGAGGACAAGTTGGTCTTTGAGCGCTTCGAGGACTACAACGGCCCGCGCCCAGCGCTCGCGGCCGGCATGAACTGGAACCTCCTGTCTGATGCCGCCGCTCGCGTGACGGCCATGTCGTCCGGCACGATCCAAGCCATGGAAGACGTTCCGTACATCGATGTCGACCAGCTCGCCTCATCGGCCGATGTCGACAGCGTCCAATCGTTCGGACTCCTGTTCATGATGTTCAACACGAACGCGGCTCCGTTCGACGACCCCCGCGTGCGCCAGGCGTTCTTCTACGCGCTCGACATGGACAAGATCATCGAGACCGGCATGCTCGGCAACGCGACCGCGGCTACGTCCTTCCTTCCCGAGGACTACGCGAAGTACCACGAGGCGTCCACGGTCTACACCTACGACCCCGACAAGGCCGAAGAACTGCTCGATGACGCTGGCGTGTCCGACCTCTCGATCACGCTCCTCACCACCGACACGGGCTGGGTGAAAGAAGTCGCTCCGCTGATCAAGGAGTCGCTGGACGCCATCGGAGTCGACGTGACCCTGGACATCGGCCAGTCGGCCGCTGCCTACGCCAAGGTCGATTCCGGCGACTACACGGTCATGGTCGCCCCGGGTGACCCGTCGGTGTTCGGCAACGACCCCGACCTCCTCATGAACTGGTGGTACGGCGACAACGTGTGGACAAACACCCGTACCAACTGGGCGGACTCGGAGGAATACGCCCAGCTGCGCGGCCTGCTCGACAGCGCAGTGCAGGAGGACGGCAGCGCACAGCAGGAGACCTGGAACGAAGCATTCGATCTGATCTCCGAACAGGCCGTGCTCTACCCGCTCTTCCACCGCAAGCTCCCCACCGCGTGGAGCGGCGAGGAACTGACCGGTTTCCAGCCCGTACCCACCACAGGGCTGTCCTTTCTCGACGTGGGCGTAGCCGCAAACTAACCGTCCACCCGCCCAAGGGGGAGGTGCGCACCACTGCGCACCTCCCCCGCCCCCCACTCATAGGAAGGAGCGGTCCGTGTCCAACACCCTCCGCCTCATCGGCCGTCGGCTCCTGCAGCTGCCGATCATGATCCTGGGCATCACATTCCTCGTTTTCTTCGTGATGTCTTTCTCCCCCGTCGACCCGGCACGCACCGCACTCGGCGAGACCGCATCCCCGGACGCCCTGGAGTCTTACCGCAATGCGCAAGGCCTCAATGACCCCCTGCTCGTTCGGTACGGCGATTTCCTCGTCGGTCTGCTGCGCGGCGATCTGGGGACATACTCCGCTCGGAGCCTCCCCGTCAGCGAAGAAGTCGCCCGAGCCTTCCCCATCACGCTCTCCCTCACCTTCCTCGGTCTGGTGATCGCCGTCGTCCTCGCCCTGGCGCTCGGAGTCCTCGCAGCCGTCTACCGCGATCGGTGGCCAGACAAGATCATCCGCATCCTGGGTGTCGCGTCGCTGTCCACTCCGTCCTTCTGGCTCGCCATCCTTCTCATCCAGCTGTTCACCCTGCAGCTCTCGATCCTTCCCGCCTCAGGCCGGCTTCCGGACTTCACCTCGGATCCGGTGGGCTGGTTGGCCCGGATGGCCCTGCCGGCGGTCGCGCTTGCCATCCCCGTGACAGGTCAGCTGTCGCGAGTCGTCCGCACCTCCATGGTGGAGGAGCTCGACCGGGACTACGTGCGGACTGCGCTCGGCGCCGGAATCCCCCGACACATCGTGGTCGCCCGGAACGTGCTGCGGAATGCTCTGATCACCCCGGTCACGGTGCTCGGACTTCGCGTGGGATATCTCATCGGCGGTGCCGTCGTCATCGAGGTCATCTTCGCCATCCCCGGAATGGGAACGCTGATCCTCAACGGCGTGACCAACAACGAACCCAATCTCGTGCAGGGGGTCACCCTCGCGGTCGCCCTGGCCTTTGTCCTGATCAACATCATCGTCGATCTCCTGTACGTGCTGATCAACCCAAGAATTAGGGCGGTTTGAGACCATGCGACGCATACTAGCCGAACGACTTTCGGTACCGGGCCTGCGCCTTGCCGGCTTGTCCATCGGGTCAAGAATCTGTCTGGCAATCATCACCGTGATCGCCCTCTCGGCGGTCTTCGCACCGCTGGTGGCTCCATTCGATCCTCTCTCGTCCGGCCCGCCGGTTCAGGCGCCCAGCGCTGAACACTGGTTCGGCACGGACCGGCAGGGGCGCGACATCTTCTCGCGGCTCCTCTACGGCGGCCGGTACTCACTGGCGATCGGCCTCGGCGCGACGCTGAGCGCCCTCGCGGTGGCTTCGGTGCTCGGTGCAATCGCCGCCACGGCATCCAAGTGGATCTCCGAAACCCTGATGCGCGTGATGGACGTCGTCATGTCATTTCCTGGAATCGCTTTGGCGGCCGTCTTTGTTGCGGTGTTCGGCAAGTCGCTTCCGGTCTTGATCTTCACCATTGCCTTCCTTTACGTCCCCCAGCTGACCCGCATCGTCCGCGCCAACATCCTCGACCAGTACGGCGACGACTACGTCGCTGCCGTGCGGGTGATGGGTGCATCAACACCACGGATCATCGTCAAGCACGTCGCCCGCAACACCATGGCACCGGTGCTGGTGTTCGCCACGGTTCTTGTCGCCGATGCGATCGTCTTCGAAGCATCCCTGTCGTTCCTTCAGGCCGGCGTTCCCGACCCTGAGCCCTCCTGGGGCAATGTGATCGCGTCTGGTCGGAATCTTCTGATGAGCGGTGCGTGGTGGGCGACCTTCTTCCCCGGCCTGCTCATCATGCTCTCCGTGCTGTGCCTGAACATCCTCTCCGAGGGGATGACCGATGCCATGCTCACGCAGAAGACGCGCAAGATCACCAGCAAAGCGGCTGCGACAGACGAGGCGACGAGCACGCTCGAAGCCAGCCAGTCGCAGTCGGAAGGCGCAGCCTCCGGGGTCGGACTCGCCGGGGGCGCCAAGTCCGACGGCGCCGAGGTGCCTATCGTGACGGTCGCCATACCCACGCTGGAAGCCACCACGACAGCCGTCCCACTGGAAGAGCGCCTCGCTGACCTTCGTGACATCGAGCTCGGGCGCTCGGACCGGCTCCGGTTCACTCTCGACGTGCAGCCGCTGCTCGAGGTCAGGAACCTGTCAATCTCCTTCCCTCGCCACGGTGACGTCAGCGTCGTCGACAACGTCAACTTCACGGTCCGCCCAGGCGAGACCATGGCGTTGGTCGGTGAGTCCGGGTGCGGCAAGTCGATCACCTCCCTCGCCATCATGGGTTTGCTCGACCCCCGGGCGACGATAACCGGCCAGATCATCTTCGACGGCAAGGACCTTCTGAAGATGGCGCCCAAGGAGCGCAACGCGCTCCGTGGTCACGACATCGCGATGATCTACCAGGATGCTCTGAGCTCGCTCAATCCCGCCATGCTGATCCGTTCGCAGATGAAGCAACTGACCTCGCGGGGCGGCACCCGCAGCGCGGAGGAGCTGTTGCACCTCGTCGGCCTCGAGCCGAAACGCACTCTCGCGTCGTATCCGCATGAGTTGTCCGGCGGGCAGCGGCAGCGAGTGCTCATCGCCATGGCCCTCACCCGAAACCCACGGCTGGTCATCGCGGACGAGCCGACAACGGCCCTGGATGTGACCGTTCAGGCTCAGGTCGTCGATCTGCTCAACTCGCTCCGCGAGGAACTCGGATTCGCCATGGTGTTCGTCTCCCACGACCTCGCCTTGGTCGCCGAACTCGCGCACCGCATCACCGTGATGTACGCGGGCCAGGTCGTCGAGCAAGCGACGACACGGGAGCTGCTCACCCAGCCGTTGCACGAATACACTCGCGGGCTGCTCGGCGCTGTGCTCTCGATCGAATCCGGTTCCGATCGCCTCCACCAGGTCCCGGGGACCGTACCGTCGCCGCGAGACTTTCCGGCCGGCGACCGTTTCGCTCCACGATCGTCCACTCCGGCACGAGGCCGCGGGGTCACCCCCGTGCGCCGCCGTCTCGACGGGACGGATCACTACTATGCCGCGCATCCCGAGGACGCGCCGATCCTGCCACTAGGAGGCACACGATGAGTCAACCCATCATCGAGCTCCAGGACGTACATGTACGGTTCAAGACCCGCACCTCCGGTCTGTTCACCAAGAGCTACATTGATGCGCTCGCGGGTGTCTCCCTCACGGTGAGGCGGGGACAGACCCTCGGCATCGTCGGGGAATCCGGCTCGGGAAAGTCCACCGCCGCGAAAGTTCTCGTGGGTCTGCAGCAGCCGACGGCAGGTCAGGTGGTGTTCGCCGGCGAAGCCGTCTCCTCGTTCACTCCCAGTGTGCGCCGTCGCCTCGGCAGCATCCTGTCGGTCGTCTTTCAGGACCCGGCGACCGCCCTGAACGCCCGCATGACGGTGCGAGACGCGCTGCTGGATCCGATGCAGGTGCACCACGTCGGCGAGCCCTCACACCGCGAACGCAGAGTGAAGGAGCTCATCGGCCTGGTCGGCCTACCGACCTCCGCCTTGGACGCGTTCCCCGCCCAGCTGTCCGGTGGTCAGCGTCAACGCGTCGCAATCGCGCGAGCGCTGGCTCTCAACCCGCAGGTGATCGTCGCGGACGAGCCCACCTCAGCCCTCGATGTCTCGGTGAGAGCGCAGATCCTGAACCTGCTCACCGACCTCAAGAACGAACTGAACCTCGGCATGGTCTTCATCTCCCACGACATCCAGACCGTGCGCTACCTCTCCGACGAGATCGCTGTGATGAACAGGGGCCGTGTTGTCGAGTTCGGGGATGCCGCCCGCGTCTTCAACGACCCCACTGATCCCTACACACGCAGCCTCCTCGGAGCCGCGCCTTCCCTGCTCAACCCGCATACACCCGCCTGACACATCAACCTCAATTGGACATACAGATGACTTCGATCACCGCTGCCTCCACCATCCGTTTCGCCGGCATCATTCCCCCGGTCGCAACTCCTCTCCATCCGGACGGGACCATCGACCACGCGTCCCTCTCCCGCCTCGTGGAGTACCTGATCGGCGCCGGTTGCTCGGGCCTCTTCGCGCTGGGTTCTACCGGCGAGACCGCGTACTTCACCAACGCACAACGAGTAGAGATCGCCCGCACCATTGTCAACACCACGGCAGGGCGCGTGCCGATCATCGCCGGGGCCATAGAACTGACTGCCGTTCGCGTCATCGAGGTCGCGCGCCAGCTCATCAAGGTCGGGGTCGATGCGATCGTCACGACCGCCCCGCTCTACACGTTGAATTCGACCGCCGAGGTCGCCGCACATTTCCGCACCATCGCGGCCGCCATCGACGCACCGCTGTGGGCCTACGACGTTCCCGTGCGCGTTCACTCGAAACTCACCCTGGACCTCCTCATGGAGCTGGCCGCTGAGGGAGTTCTGCACGGCGTGAAGGACTCATCCGGCGATGACGTCGGGTTCCGTCGCCTTCTGGCTGCGAACGAGGCCGCCGGGCATCCGCTGCAGGTTCTCACCGGGCACGAAATGGTCGTCGACGCGATGCTTCTTGCCGGTGCCGACGGCGTCGTCCCCGGCTTCGCGAACGTCGAAGCCGAGGGATACGTGCGTCTGTGGGAGGCCGCCGCTCTCGGAGACTGGGAGGCCACGCGGGCAGAGCAGGTGCGCATCAACCGCCTGTTCGAGGTGGTCTTTCAGCCGTCGGGCCTGTCCGGCGACGCGACAGGCGTTGGCGCGTTCAAGGCAGCCATGCTCGCTCGCGGCCTGATCGATCACGCCACCGTGGCGACCGGCGTGGAAGCTCTTGACGACGCCGCGGTGACGAAGATCCGCGCGATTCTCGCGGACCACGACCTGTTGTCGGTGTGATGAACGACGTCATGCTCGCCGTCGACATCGGAGGCACAAAAACCGCCGTCGCCCTCGTCGACTCGGAGGACGTCATCCTCGGCCGGGCCACACGGCCGACACCGGGATCGGCAGGACCAGGTGCGGTCGTCAGCACCGTGGTGTGCCTGGCCACCGAGCTGCTCGACCGGATGCCGCACGCGATTCTCCGTGGTGTCGGCATCGGTACCGCCGGGGTCGTCGACGTGCGCTCGGGATCGATCGTGTCTTCGACCGACACTCTTGCCGGCTGGGCCGGCACTCCGCTCGCCGACGCTGTGCGCCGCGGCATGGGCACCCGACTCCCGGTCGACGCGGTTGTGCATGTGCAGAACGACGTCGACGCTCACGCCGCAGGCGAGATTCGCCACGGCGCAGCACTCGGCGCCGACAGCGTGCTGGTCGTGGCGGTCGGCACCGGTGTCGGTGCCGGTGTGATTCTCGGCGGTCGCGCGCTCCGGGGGGCGCGCCACGTCGCCGGAGAAATTGCGCACATTCCCACTCCCGGCGCCGAACACCTGAGGTGCACGTGCGGACGCTCCGGCCATCTCGAAGCGATCGGGTCGGGTCTGGGCCTGTACCGGCACTACCTCTGGCTCGGCGGAGACCCCGCCGAAACGGATGCGCGGGGTGTGGCCGGCCGGGCCGCAAACGGCGATGTTCTCGCCGCCCGCGCCGTTCGCGATTCCGCTGCGGCGGTCGGGCGTGCGATCGCAGCGGTCGTGACTGTGCTCGATCCCGAGCGGGTCGTCATCACGGGCAGTGTGCCCATGATCGGCGACGCCTGGTGGAGTGCCATGGACGCCGCGTTCCGCGCCGACGTGATCGACGCCCTCCAAGGGGTACCGCTCGTCGCCGGCACCCTCGGCGGCGACGCTCCGCTGCGCGGTGCTGCCGCATCCGCGTGGGCCGCTCTGAGGGGAGAGTCATGACGATGCGTGCCGAGAACATTCTCGGCCTCCTCACCGGTGGGCTGATCGTCTCCTGCCAGGCCTACCCGGGCGAGCCCATGCGCGACCCCAGCACGATGGCCCAGATCGCCCGCGCCGCCGTGCTCGGCGGCGCCGTCTCCGTGCGGCTGCAGGGCATCGCCGACATCCGGGCTGCCGCCGACCTCACCGTTCCGATCGTGGGGCTCGTCAAGGACGGTGGTTCCGGCGTATTCATCACCCCGACGCTCGAGCACGCCCGTGCCGTGGCAGACGCGGGCGCGGGCATCGTCGCGATCGACGGCACACGTCGACCCCGCCCGGACGGGCTCACGCTGGCCCAGACCGTCGCGGGGCTGCGGGAAACGCATCCGGACGTGCTCGTGATGGCCGATTGCGGTTCTCTCGACGACGCGATCGCTGCCGGGCAAGCGGGCGCAGACATCCTGGGCACGACCCTTTCCGGCTACACCGGGGAGCGCGAAAAGACGTCAGGGCCCGACCTTGATCTCATCCAGAGCATCGCCACGCATTGCGCCCAACCTGTCGTCGCGGAGGGGCGAATCCACTCACCGGCCGACGCCGCAGCTGCACGTCGAGCGGGCGCCCATGCCGTGTGCGTGGGTACCGCGATCACGCATCCATCCACGATCACATCGTGGTTCGTCGAAGCATTGGCGACCACGTCAGAGAGAGTCAGCTAGTGGAAGTAATCATTGTCCGGGAAGACCGGATCGGCGAACTCGTCGCCGACGAAATCGCGGCGCTCATGGCACGCAAGCCTGACGCCGTCCTGGGGCTCGCCACCGGCTCCAGCCCCCTGCGAATCTACGACGCTGTGGCCGACCGGGTCGCCGACGGCACGATCTCACTGGCCCGGGCCCGCGCGTTCACATTGGATGAATACGTGGGCCTGGCTGAGGGACACCCCTGCTCCTATCGCACGGTGATCGAGCAGGACTTCGTGTCTCGAGTCGATCTGCCCGCAGACGCCGTGCAGGGCCCGAACGGCGGCGCGGCCGACCTGGCCGCCGCCTGCGCTTCCTTCGAGAGTGCGATGCGGGAGGCGGGCGGTGTCGACCTGCAAATCCTGGGGATCGGCACCGACGGCCATATCGCCTTCAACGAGCCTGCCTCGTCGTTCGCTTCGCGCACTCGGGTGAAGACCCTCACAGAGCAGACCCGCCTCGACAACGCGCGGTTCTTCGACGGCGACGTTGATGCGGTTCCTGTGCACTGCCTCACCCAGGGGCTCGGCACGATCATGGAGGCTCGTCACGTGGTGCTGGTCGCGACGGGCGCCGGCAAGGCTGAAGCGGTGCGACAGCTCGTCGAGGGCGCTGTGTCGGCGCTCTGGCCGGCCACAATTCTCCAGCACCACCCGCATGTCACCGTGTTCGTCGACGACGCGGCGGCCGCGCAACTGGAACTGGCCGACTACTACCGCTCCACGTACGCTCGCCGAGACAGTGTGATCCGATGAGGCACGAGCCGCCGACCGAGCCCCTGGCACCTCGCGGAGTGCTCGTCAGCGCTTACGCCGCCTCGCCCGCGCATGGCAGCTGGGATCCCGTCCTGGAGGGGCAACTACTCCGGGGATTGTGCGCGCTTCCCGATGTGGTCGGACTTGAAATACCCTGGCTGGGCGCGCTCCACCCGCACGACAATGCGTGGTTCCTGCACAATGTGCCTGCCGGCGCCCAGTTGTCTCTGACCGCGTTGCCGTTCGTCATGAAACGATGCCGGGAAGCTCCACGCTATGGGATCGCGTCTCCGGATCCTGCGGGCAGGGCGGCCGCGCTCGCCGACCTGCGGCGCCTGGCCGCCGATGTGCGGGTGCTCACCGAGCAGTCTGATGCCGAGGTGACCGTGGTCGGCCTGCACACCGCTCCCACCGGGGTCGGAGACGTCACGGCTCTCGCCGAGTCGCTGGCCGAGCTCACCGACCTCGACTGGAAGGGGGCGCAGCTCGTCATCGAACACTGCGACACTGTCATGCCGGACCACCCGTTCGAGAAGGGCTTCCTCCCGGTCGCCGACGAGATCTCCGTGGCCGCCCAGTCGGGAGCGTCCATCGGCATGTGGCTGAACTGGGGGCGCTCAGCCATTGAACTGCGCAGCGCGGACTCCGTCACCTCGCAGATCGAGGCGGTTGCCGCCTCCGGGCTCCTGACGGGGCTCACGTTCTCGGGGGCGAGTGCCGCCGACGGACCTTACGGCGACGCTTGGAGCGACGCGCATCTTCCCGTCCTCAGCGCCGACCCGGCTTCCGGATCGCTCCTCGACGACGCACATGTGCGGGCGGCTCTCGGCGCCGCGGCCGCCGTGGACTGGCTGGGCGTGAAGGTCAGTCGTCGGCCGCACGACCGGACGGCGGCGGACATCGTTCGCACCGTCGAGAGCAACCTCACGGCGATCCGCAACGGTCGAACGGCCCGCGAGGTGACGGCATGACCGGTCTGCTCGTACACTCCGCGCGCCTCATCACCGCCAACTCACACGGTGACATCCGCGACGACCCGGCCGGCTGGGTGCGCATCCGCGACGGCATCGTGACAGCCACCGGCACGATCGGTGACTGGGCCCCCGAGGGGGACGACGTGGTCGACGCCCGCCAGATCGGCGGGCCGGGTGCGATCATCACCTCCGGCCTCGTGGATATCCACAACCACGGCGGAGCGACCTTCGCGTTTGACGGCAGCATCGACGAGATCCTGCAGGCCGTAGGCGCTCATACCGCCCACGGCGTGACCCGAATCGTGCTTTCTCTGGTGAGCGCCGATCCCCGAGCCCTTGAGGCCCAGCTGACCCGGATCGCCGCCGCCCGGCGCGAGCAGCCCGGCATTCTCGGCGCCCACCTCGAGGGTCCATACATCGACAGCGATCGCTGCGGAGCCCACGACCCAGCCGTCCTGCACCCGCCAGAGGCGCACGAGCTCGCCCGCCTGCTCGCGACGGGGGTGGTCCAGCAGGTGACGCTCGCACCCGAACTCACCGGCGGCATCGAGGCGGTGCGCCAGATCGTCGCCGCCGGGAGCGTTGCGGCGATCGGGCACACCGGCGCTGATGCGGGCACCACACTGCGCGCGATTGATGCCGGAGCCAGCCTGCTGACCCACACGTTCAATGCAATGCCGCCGGTGCATCATCGGGCGCCGGGCCCGATCGGTGCGGCGGCGGCGGACGACAGGATGATCCTTGAGATCATCGCTGACGGCAGTCACGTCGACCCCACAGTCGTCCGGATGCTCTTCGCCGCCGCCCCCGGCAGGGTGGCACTCGTCAGCGACGCGATGGCCGCCGCGGCAGCGTCCGATGGCGAATACCTGCTCGGCGCCCAACAGGTGACTGTGAGAGACGGGCTCGCCACGCTGCACGGCACCAGCACTCTCGCCGGCTCAACCTTGACCCTGGACCGGGCCCTGCGCAACGTTGTGTCGTGGGGCATTCCGCTCGGTGCGGCGATCGCCTCGGCCACTGCCGTGCCCGCTCGAGCGATTCAGCGCGACGACCTCGGCCGACTCGAGGTGGGCTGCCGCGGCGACCTGGTGATCTGGGACAGCGCCCTGGTCCCTCGTGCCGTCTGGCGCGACGGTATCCGTATCGTCATGGACACCGATGCACACGACGATCCGCGAGTGGCCGGATGACCGTCGCCGCGACACGTTCAGAGAACAACGCTGTGCCGGTGGCTCGGCAGTTCGAACCGGCCCTCCGTACGTTGGGCGATGCTCTGCCCACTGACATCGGCGTGCCCGGGGGGATGATGGCGTACCGTCTTCAGGCCCGGTCCCGTGCTACGACGGCCGAGGCCGTCGCGGCGCGCTGCGGCTTGACATCCTCCGAGCGCTCCTCCGGCGGCGTCCCGGTAACCGTCTTCCAGGCACCCGCAGAGCCCGCGCTCGCTCGGGTGATCTTCCTGCACGGCGGGGGCCTGATCGCCGGGGACCGGTTCGCGGGCGCAGACATCGTCGCCCGGCATGCTCTCGAGTTGAGACTGGAGGTCTGGTGCGTCGAATACCCGCTCGCCCCTGAGCACGACTTCGGTGCCATCGTCGAGGCTGTCCTCGCGGTCACCAGGGAGGCCGGCCGCGACGGGATGCGGATACTGCTCGCCGGGCAGAGCGCCGGGGGCGGTATCGCCGCCGAGGTCGCCCTGCGCGCCGCCTCGTCCGGCGTGCGTATCGGCGGACAGTTGCTCGTGTGCCCGATGCTGGCCCGGGCGGACGCCGTGACGGCTCTTCCATTCCACGGCGACCGCTCGTGGAGTGCCGCCAATGATGCGGCCGCCTGGACTGCGGCGTTGGGCGAGAGCGCGCACACGCCGCCCGGCGAGCGCCACGAGATCCCCGAACTCGGGCCGACCTACCTCGACGCAGGATCGGCAGAGCTCTTCCGCGACGCGGTGACAGATTTTGCCAGAGCCCTCTGGCGCCGCGGCAACCGTGTGGAGCTGCACGTGTGGTCCGGCGGCTTCCATGGGTTCGACAGCGCCGCCGAGGATGCCTCCGGCTCGGCCGAATCGCATCGGGTCCGGGGCGGGTGGATTCGTCGCTGGCTCGACAACGAGCTGTAGCGGCCGTCGCTCCCCCACGACAGCACGGAGAGGAGAAAGCTCACGCGCCGAGCTGGTCGGCTCCACGGGCGAACGCGGATTCCAGCATCACCTTCGGCCAGAGACCGAAGAGGGCGTGGTCGGCAGGCATATCCTCCAGTGTGGTGCCGGTGGTCACGCTCGCACGGATGGTGTCGGCCACCTTCTGCAGCGCCTCCATCTGGCGAACCACGAAATCCCGGTCCACCACCGCACCGTGGCCGGGCACGATGACGTCGCCCGGCCGGATCGCTTCGAGCAGTCCCGCCAGAACCGCGGGCCAGGTGAACGGGTAGCTGCCCGAGCCGAACATCGGCGGACCGGATTCCTCGATGACGTCGCCGAGCAGCCACACGCGGCAGTCCGGAACGAGGACCGCCAGGTCGGTGTCGGTGTGGCCAGGGCCCAGCGGAATCAGCTCGAGAGTGCGCCCGCCGACCACCTGTGTCACCGGGGCCGTGACGAGTACGTCGGGCGGGGTCAGCACCACATCCGCCCAGTCCTTGTCTGGTTCACGGAACGAGTCGGCTTGTTGGGCGGCGAGCCGGGGACCCTCGTAGTCAGCGAAGTGCTGCGGGATGCGGTGGTGGCCGTAGATGGGCACCGAGGGGAGCGCGGCAAAGGTCTGGTTGCCGAAGGTGTGGTCGTAGTGGGCGTGGGTGTTCACCACCGCGACGATCGGGAGCCCGAACCGCGCATCGACGTCCCGGATGACCTCTTCGGCCTCGGCCGGGTTGTTGCGGGTATCGACGACCGTGAGACCGGTGGGCCCGGCCACCACGATCACGGAGACATCCATCGGTTCGTAGCGCCGCTGGAAGACGCCGCGGCCCACCTCAGCCCAGCCTGATTCGGTCATGGCTCGAGGCTAGTCGTTTCCCTAGCATCCAGGGCCGATCGGCCTTCGCCCGCAGCCGCCGCTGGATGGGGTACATCGCGAGCTGGTTCGTCTCCTACGCAGCCGCCATCTCCGTGGTCATCTGGGCGCACGGATCTGTTCTCCTGGCGGGGATCGCATCGGGCCTTGTGCTCATCGTGGCGTTCGTCTGCGCAGCCCGCGAGGCACGCTCGGCTTCCGTGAGGTTCGCGATGCGGTCGAGATCACCGACTCTGCACTGAGCAAGCAGGTCACGTTGCTGGAGTCTGCCGGGTACCTCTCGGTGGGGAAGTCATTCGCAGGAAAGATGCCGCGCACCTCGCTGACCCTCACACGTCAGGGCCGGACGGCGTGGAAAGCCCACCTCGCGACGCTGCGGGAAATCGCCGGCGACGTCACGCCCTAGTCGGTGGGTCGCCACACCCTCTGCGCTCGACTCACGGCCGGACGACAGACCGAGCCACGCGGACACGGCGCCCAGCGACTTCCCCGCAATCGTGACCTACTGGTCGGCACCTTCGAGGAAGATCGCAAGCTCGTCGAGTTCGACGTCCCAGCCCTCTCGGTTCTGCTCGAGACGGGCGCGACGGTAGCGGGTGCCGCCGGGGAGCGTGTCGAAGCCCGACTCGACCACCGTGACATCCGTGCCGGTGCCAGCATCTGCGATGGTGAAGCGCACGTGCGTGGAGTACTCGTCGAGCGCTTCGGCGGGAATTCCCGACCACCGGAAGCCGAACGCATCGCCGGGCACTACCTCGGTGATCTCGATCGGGAAGCTGCCGTAGTCGTCCCAGTCGATGCTGCCGGTCGCGCCGGGCTCGAGCGCGACAAACCCTGCAGCGTCTCCGAACCACTTGACCATCACCTCAGGGTCGGTCAGCGCCTCCCAGACGCGGTCACGGGAGGCCTCGATGTGCACGGTGCGGGTCACGGTGTGGCCCTTGATTCTTGCGTGGTCAGACACGGTATTTCCTTCACGTGAGAGCTGAGCGCGACGGGACGCTGCCCGCCGAGCGGCACGTCAACCAGTTCAGCAAACGCGCCTCATCGAGCGTACCCATGATTGCGCGTTCGTTCACGGATGGGGGCACCTACGACTCGGGGTCGCGTGCGTCCCAGCCCGGGACGTTGACCTGGATGGCGTCGGGGCCGACGAACTGGCGCAGCGTTTCCTGGAGGGCTGCGACGGCGTCTCCGCCTGCCTCCCGCTCCCATCGCTCGCGAAGTCTGTCAAAAACAGCCTCACCATCGCGGAGCATCGCCTGTCCGCGCTCGGTCACGCTCAGCCTGATGCGACGCTTGTCCGTCGGATCCGGCTCCCGGGCCACGTAACCCCGATCCTCGAGCAGGCTGATCGTGTTGGCGGCGGCCTGTTTAGTGATGGACATCGCTCGCCCCAGTGCCGAGGCGCTATCCGCCCCAGACAGGATGGAATGCAAAGCGAAGTCGTGCACCGGCCGAACATCGTCGTAGCCGAGCTTCGCCAGTTCGATCGAGCCCTGGTCCGCCATCTTCCGGAAGCCGGCGAGGAGTAGCAGCGCGAGGTCAGCACCTGATCGAGACATGGGTTCAGCTTACGACTCGCCCCGGTTTGACTTAGACAACCCCCTTGTCTATATTCAGAAAGACAACCCACTTGTCTATTGGAGATCGATCTTATGACTATTACCCCTCCCGCCGGTGCAACCATTCCGGAGGTCACGCACCATGTCGTCGACCTGAACGGCGCCCCGATCCACTTCGTCTCAGCGGGGAGCGACGGTTCGCCGATCGTGCTCGTGCACGGATGGCCCGAGACCTGGTGGGCCTTCCACAAGCTCATTCCGCTCCTGGCACAGACGCACCGCGTGTATGCCCTGGACCTCCGAGGATTCGGAGACTCCGGCACCGGGGACAGCGGATGGGAGGAGCAGGTCGCAGCCGACGACCTGCACCATCTCGTCGAGCACCTGGACCTTGGCCCCGTGCACGTCCTGGTCCAGGACATCAGCGGAGGCGTCGGATTCCGCTTCGCCGCGACCCATCCCGGCGATCTGCTCAGTTTCACGGCGATCGAATCGACCTTGGCCGGATTCGGTCTGGAAATGCTCGCGGACGTGAACGGCTTCGGATCGTGGCATGTCGGCTTCCTCGGCGCACCCGGCATCCCCTCGCTTCTGCTCCCGGGGCGTGAACGCACGCTGCTCGCCGAGTGGGCCTATCCGATGATGAACGGCACCGACGGCGCCGTCAGCGAGGCCGACCTCGACGAGTTCATCCGCACCTACTCCCGCCCAGGCGGATGGCGCGGCACCGAGAGCCTCTACCGGGCCATCTTCACCGACAAGGGTGCCACCCAGGCGTTGGCTGAAGCGCATCCGATCGAGGTGCCGGTACTCACGGTCGACGGGGCACACAATCCCTTCACCGCGACCTCGTTCCAGCAGGTCAGTTCGGGTGAGTTCAGCTCAGTGCACATCGAGGGAGTTGGTCACCTCGTCGCTCAGGAATCTCCCGAGCAGCTGGCCGTCGCTGTCCTTGAGTTCCTGGCTCGCGTCGATCGCGACTGAGGCACATCCCTGGCCGTCTCGGATAGACCGCAACGGAGACGAGAAAACCCCCTGATTTCCCGGAAAAACAGGGAATCAGGGGGTTCTCGTGGCGGTACCGGTGGGATTTGAACCCACGGTGGAGTCTCCCCCACACAACTTTTCGAGAGTTGCACCTTCGGCCGCTCGGACACGGTACCGAGAGCGATTGTAGTTGAGTTGCGCGTGCGGCGCGAATCCGGGCAACTGTCAGTGCCTGGAGGTACTCTCTCCTCCGTGACAAACGACACCTCCACTCCCCGCACCCTTGCCCTCACCGCGGGCGCCGTGGCCGCCACCGCCGGGCTCGGCGCCGCCGCCATGGTCAACTACCGCAAGTTCCGGCTGCGCCTGGCCGCCAACGCCGCCGAGCTCAATGAGACGCTGCCGGTCAACTCGCTCTGGTGGCGCACCCACGCCAAGGAGAAGGGCGACCTGCTCTACGTCGCCATCGGCGACAGCGCCGCGCAGGGCATCGGCGCGAGCGCGCCCAACCGCGGCTACGTGGGGATCCTCGCCGACCACATCCGCCTGGCCACCGGGCAGAGCCTGCGGGTGGTCAACCTCAGCGTCTCGGGCGCCACCGTGGACCTGGCCGTGCGCGACCAGCTGCCGCGGTTCACCAAGCTGCAGCCCGACTTCGTGACCGTGGCGATCGGCGCCAACGACATCGCCCAGTGGGACGCGGCCCGCTTCGAGGCGGGTATCCGGGAGGTGTTCGCGGCGCTGCCGCCGCACGCCCTGGTGGCCGATCTGCCCTGCTTCCACCTGCCGCACAACGAGCGCAAGGTCATGGTGGCCAACCGGATCGTGCGCGACGTGGCCGCCGAGCACGGCCTGACCGTGGTGCCGCTGCACGCGACCACCCACCGTGAGGGCTGGCGCAGCGTGTTCACCCAGGTCGCCAACGATTTCTTCCACCCCAATGACCGCGGTTACCGCGTCTGGGCGGAGGCTTTCCTGCCCGACGTGAGCGCGGTGGCGGCCCGCCGGGTCGCCCAGGCGGCGCTGGCCGACTAGGCGGGCCGAACCGGGACTGTCGGCGGCCGCAGCTAGGCTCGCTGACATGGCCAAACCCGTCTCCAACTTCCGGTGCACCGAATGTGGCTGGACCACGCTGAAATGGGCGGGCCGCTGCGGCGAGTGCCAGCAGTGGGGAACCGTGGTGGAAGCCGCGGAGAAGACCGGCATCAGCCGCACGGTCACCCCGTCGATCGTGAGCGGACCCGGCGTCGCCCGCCCGATCACCCACGTCGACACGACGGCGGTGGCGCACTGGCCCACCGGCATCGACGAGTTCGACCGGGTGCTCGGCGGCGGCATCGTGCCGGGCTCGGTGATCCTGCTCAGCGGCGAGCCCGGGGTGGGCAAGTCCACGCTCCTGCTCGAGGTGGCGTCCAAGGCCGCGATCGCGAAGTCCCGGGTGCTCTACGTGAGCGCCGAGGAGTCGGTGGCGCAGGTACGCCTGCGCGCCGAACGCACCGGCGCGCTGCAGCCCGAGCTCTACATCGCCGCCGAAACGGACCTGGCCACCATCCTCGGCCAGATCGACGCGGTCAAGCCCGACCTGGTGATCATCGACTCGGTGCAGACCGTCTCGAGCTCGCTCAACGACGGACAGGCCGGCCAGCCCGGGCAGGTGCGCGAGGTGGCGTCCACGCTGATCCGGCTCGCCAAGGACCGCAACCTGCCGGTGCTCCTGGTGGGGCACGTGACCAAGGACGGCACCATCGCCGGCCCCCGCCTGCTCGAGCACCTCGTCGACGTGGTGTGCCAGTTCGAGGGCGACCGGCACACGGCGCTGCGCTTCGTGCGGGCGCTGAAGAACCGATTCGGCTCCACCGATGAAGTGGGATGTTTCGAGATGACCGGAGACGGCATCAGCGAGGTCGCCGACCCGAGCGGACTGTTCCTCAGCCGCGGCACCACCGCGGTGTCCGGCACCTGCGTGACCGTGTCGTTGGAGGGCCGCCGCGCCCTGCCCGTGGAGGTGCAGGCGCTGGTGATCGACACCGCCATGCCCAACCCGCGCCGGGTCACCAATGGTGTGGACGGCTCCCGGGTGGCGATGCTTCTCGCGGTGCTGGAGAAGCGGGTGGGCTACCCGCTGTCGAAGAAGGACGTCTACGTGTCCACTGTGGGCGGGGTGCGACTGGTGGAACCGGCCGCGGACCTGGCCATCGCGATCGCGGTGGCGTCAGCGCTCAAAGACGAGCCCATCGCGCACAACGTGGTGGCGTTCGGGGAGATCAGCCTTGCCGGTGAGATCCGGCCGGTCTCCGCCGCCAAGCAGCGCGCCACCGAGGCCGCCCGGCTGGGCTTCACCACCCGCATCGACGCATCCAGCAGCACCGTGCAGACCGCCGTCCTCCGGGCGCTCGGAACGGGGCTCTCCCGCCGCGACGCCGAGCTCGACAAGGCGTTCGGCTAGGGCCGTTCGGGCCGCGGTCGGTGCCACGCGGCACATGAGCAGGCGGGACTCAAGCGGTCGGGCCGCTGTCGTCGCCGATCGGTCCGAGCGCCTTGAGCAGGTCGGCGGGGGCCGCCTGCATCACGTGCGGGCCGGCGATGTCGAAGAACACCATCTCGAGGGTATTGCTGTGCACGGTGAGGAACTCGCGCAGCCACTGCGCGTCGCCCACCATCACCTGCGGGTTCACCTCGTCGGGGATCATCTGGGCGTAGTTCTCACCGGAGGAGAAGAGCAGCAGCATCCGCTTGTCGCTGCCCTCACGGCCGAAGACTCGCACCTGCTCGGCGGTGCCGTTGACCACGAGTTGGGGCACGATCACCACGTCGTTGCGGAGGGCATAGGCCACGGCGGCCACGTCCTGCTTGGCCAGGGCGGTGGCAAGGGCGTCTGAGCGGGTGTCCGGGGTTGCGTCTGTCACGTGTTCCATTCAATCATCCGCGCCCGAGCGGGGCCCACCTCGCGGCTCAGCCGGCAGCGAACGCGCGGGCGGATACTCCTCGCGGGTGCGGAGGGCCGGCTCAGTTCAGCAGGAACTGGGTGGGGCTGGCAGAGGTGACCCCGCCCACGCTCACCGAGAGGTAGTACGAGGCGCCTTCGCCGGGGACGGGCTCCCGGTCGGTGATCTCGCAGGTCTCCGGGCTCGACCGGGTGCGGTCCCAGGTCACCGGGGTCTTGGTGCTCACCGCGACACCGGGCTCGAGCGTGACCTCGGCGTCGGCCGGGTCGGTCTGGCAGTCGGTGGAGGTCCAGTACACGTCCGCGCCGCTGGTGATGGTGAACACCTGGGTGGAGGTGCCGGCGTTGAGGGTGCACGAGATGGTGCCGGTGTTGGTGACGCGCAGGGAGAGCCGGGGCTCGTCACCTGGGTCGTAGGAGCCCGCATCGGTGATGGCCTCGACGACGACATTCGCCGGGTCGCACGCGGCACCGGCGGTTGGGGCCTCGGCGGCAGGGTCGGTGTCGGCGGGCGGGTCGGTCGCGGCGCCGGTGGCCGCCGGGGCCGGGGTGGCGGCCGGGTCGCCGCCGCTGCCGGGCCGCACGAAGATCAGCACGATGATGAGCAGCACAGCGAGCAGGCCCAGGCCCACCACAAGACGACGGCGCCGGTAGACGGCGCTGGCCTGGGGGCCGACGGGGGGCTTGGTCGTCGACATGGTTCCAGGCTAGCGAGGTCTACCGGCGCCGCCGGTAATGTCCTGCGTGTCGGTTACGATTCCATCGAAACCCGGCGACGACGCTGCAGCAGCACGCCACCGAGCACGAGCATCAGCAGGCCGCCGGCCAGCCAGGGGCCGGCCTCGAGCCCGGTGTTCGCCAGGCCCGTCGCGGTGGTGCCGGCCGTGGCGACCGTGATCTCGGTCCAGCCGATCACGGCACCGGAGGCGTCCTGCACGATGATGCGGTGGGTTCCCGCGGCCAAGTCGGTCGGCAGGGCGGCTGTGATGGTGCCCGCGGCGCTGACCTGCTTCCATCCATCAAGGTTGACCGGCGTGGACCGTACCCAGGCGGAGACGTACTGACCGGCGAAGGCGGCGCCCACGGCGATGGTGATGGTGTCGCCGGGCGCCACGGTGGAGTCGGACAGCGTGATGGTGCCCTTCAGGGCGGCCGTCAGCGAGGACTCGGTGGCGGCCGTGGGCGCGGTGGCGGGTGCCGACGGTCCCGTCGTCGGCAGCGGGGTCGGCTCGGTCGTCGGACCGGGCGTGGGGGTCGGCACCGCTGCGGTGACCTCCAGGGGCACCCGCACGACGGTGCCGGATTCTTTCGCCGTGAGGGTCAGGACGCTGCTGGCGGCGGCGTCGTCCGGCACCGTGACGGTGACGGTGGCTGAGCCGGCGGCGTCAACGGATGCCGGAGCGAAGGTCGTGCTGCTTTCGTCCCAGGTCACGGCGAGCTGGCTATTCTTCGGCGCCCCCGTGGAGGTGAGGTTCAGCTGCGACACGGAAAAGCTGACGCTCTCGCCCGGCGCGACGGCCGTGGTCGGCACCCCGGTGACGGCGGCCTGGCGGGCCGCGAACGCCGGTGAGAGCGGGCTGTTTTCGGTGATGTAGGAGATCCAGGCGTCCCGGTCGATCAGACCGGAGTCCCGGGTGTCGGTGCCCTGCGCGAAGATCCGGAAGTTGTCGCCGCCGGTGAGCAGGAAGTTGAACGAGCCGATCCGGTAACCGCGGGCGAGGTCGATGGGGTCGCCGTCGATCCAGATGCCGGTGATGCGGTCGCCCTCGGCGCGGGTCGCGTCGAACGTATAGTTCACGTTGTCGGAGAGGCCAAGCTGCAGGTACGCGCGACTGGGCACGGCGCCTTCATCGTCACGCTGCCACTGCTGCTCGAGAGCCGTCTTGAACTGGGCGCCGGTGAGCGTGGTGGTCCACAGGTTGTTCAGGAACGGCAGCACCGCGTTGGCCTCGGCGAAGCTGACCTCCGCGTCCGGCGTGGTGGAGAGATCGGCGCGCATGCCGCCTGGGTTCACAACGCCGATCTCGGCGCCGCCCTTGAGCGGGTCGGATAGGGAGGCGCGCAGCGAGTTCGCCACCAGGGTACCGAGCGTCGACGGGGCTGACCGGTCTTCGACCACTGGGGCGGCGCCGTCGATTGACGCGCGGGTGATCGGCGCGGTGATCGATCCGACCGCGACGCTACCGGTGACTGCCGCCTGGGCGAGCGCGGCATCCGTGATGGACTTGACCGTGGCCACGCGCGGGAATGCGTTCACCAGGTCGGCGTCGTCGTCGGTGCTGCGTGAGACGTTCTGATTGGTGACCGTGCTGGTGCTCTGGGTGTCAGGGTCGTAGCTGAGCACGACCTGGCCGACGTTCTCGCCGTAGCTGCCGGTCTGCAGCACAGGGCGGGTCACGCCCGGCGCGGCGCCGGGAACCTGGGCGTTCCAGGCGTACTGCTTGTGGGTGTGACCGGTGAAGATGGCGTCGACGGCGGCAGAGGTCTGCGTCACGATCTTCGCGAACGCGCTGTCGGTGAGGGCGAGTTCCTGCTCGAGGGTGGCGTTCTCCACCGTGCCGGATCCGGCACCCTCGTGGTACTCCGCGATGATCACGTCGGCCTCGCCGTTCTCGGCATCGCCGTCGGTGAGCTGGGCGGCGACCCGGTTGACCGCGTCGACGGGGTCGCCGAAGCTCAGGGTTGAGATGCCGTTGGGCGAGACCAGGGTGGGGGTCTCCTCGGTGACGGTGCCGATGATGGCGACCTTCACGCCCTGCACCTCCCGGATCGTGTATTCCTGCAGGGCGGGGTCCTCGGTGCCGGCGAGGTAGACGTTAGCCCCGAGGTGGTCGAAGTCGGCCTCGTCGGAGACCCGGCCGGTGAGGTCGGCGAAGCCCTGGTCGAACTCGTGGTTGCCGACGGCGGAGACCGACAGTTCGAGGGCGTTGAGCACATCGATGGTCGGGGTATCCTTCTGCGACGCGGAGGCATACAGCGAAGCGCCGATGTTGTCACCGTCCGAGAGGAACAGGGTGCTGTCGGGGTGCTGGGCGCGCAGCGTCTCGACGGTTCCGGCGAACTTCACGGTGTTGGCGTCGATACGCCCGTGAAAGTCGTTGATGTTCAGCAGGTTCAGCTGCACCGGAGCTTGCGGCGCAGCGAGCGCCGGTACTGCCACGACGGGAGCGGCCACGAGGCACGCTCCGATCATTGCGGCGAAGGCCAGCCTGAGCGGGCGGGACGTAGTGAGCGACATTGTTCTCCTCGAGGTAGGAACCTGTGATGACGGGATGACGGGATGACGGGACGCGGGATGACGGGGGGGTGGAGCGGGCGCTGCTGAGACCAGCGCCCGCCCGTGGATGGGAGTGAGCGCCGGTCAGGCCCCCGGGACGGTGCTGCGGCGCCGGCGAGCGAGTACGGTGCCCGTCAGCAGGGAGCCGAGCAACAGCAGGAGCATGGCTCCGCCCAGAACGGGCAGCGGCTCAACACCCGTGCTCGCCAGGCCGCCCGCGCTGGATTTTCCGGCGAGAGTCTCCGGCACTCCGGCCGGGGTTGACGCCGGCATGGTCGGGGCCGGGATGGCCGGTGCCGGGGCAGCCGGTGCCGGGGTGGTGGGCTCCGGTGCCGGCTCGGTCGGGGTCGCCAGGTTCAGGCCGAGCACGACGGGGTCGTGGTCGGACGAGCGGTACGGGTCGGCGACGTAGAAGTCGGTGACGTTCGAGTTGTACCGGCTGTACTCGAGGGCCACCGATTCGACCGAGTTGATGTTCCACACGTCCACGGCCGCCACGGCGGCATCCGCCGCGGCCGACGCGAAGACGTGGTCGAGGGAGCCGACCGAACCGTCGTAGGCGTAGGTGTACTGGCCGCTCTTGGCCTCCTGGTTGAGGTAGCCGGCGTCAGTGATCACGGTGATCGGGTCTTCCTGGTCGTAGGCGTTGAAGTCGCCGGTGAGGAACACCCGGTCGATGCCGGTCTGGGCCGACATAGTGTCGGCGAAGGCCACCAGGGCTCTCGCCTGGTTCACGCGGGAGGCGTTGGACGCGCCCTGACCGTCGCCCATGTCGGCGTCCACGCCCGTGCCTGACCCCTTCGACTTGAAGTGGTTGACGATGGTGAGGAATCGGCTGCCGGTGTCGCCGACCAGCTGGAAGGCCTGCGCGAGCGGCTGGCGGGCGTTGCTGAACGCGGCGGAGCCGGTGAGGATGGTCGACGCGCCCACGGTCTCGACCGCGGCCTTCTGGTAGATGAAGGCGGTGCGGATGACGTCCTCGTTGGCCGGGAGAACCGTCGGGGACGGCACGTACGCCCAGGTGTCCTGGCCGAGATCGGCATTCAACGCGGCCACGAGGGTGGCCAGCGCGGTGTCGCGGTCCTTGCCGAACACGGCGGAGTTCTCGATCTCCTCGAGCGAGACGACCTGCGCGTCGAGGGCGTTGATGGCCGCGACGATCTTGGCCTGCTGGCGCAGGAAGTTCGCCTGGTCGGCGGCGCCGCGGGCGTCGCATCCGCTGCGCACGGTGATGTCGGCGCCAGCGCGGTCGGTGTAGAAGCTGCAGCCGGTGAGGGTGTCGCCGGTGGTGGAGAAGTAGTTGAGCACGTTGAAGGTGCCCAGGCGGATGTCGCCGCCCACGTCCTCTGGAGCGGTCGTGCGGGTGTCGGCGAATGTGGCCGGCTGCACGGTGGCGGCGTTGGCCGGCACCAGGGCTTCTCGCGGCTGGAGCTTCCAGGCGGAGTTGCGGTAGTCCAGGATCACCGGCCGGGTGAAGGTGACGGCCGCGCCGATGCGCACGGGGGCCTCGGTGGACAGGTAGGGAACCGGCCTGTCCTGGTTGCTGGAACTGAGGTAGTTGGTGCTGGCGCCGTCGTCGAGGGTGATCGCCCGCGCGGCGTTCGCGGCCACGGCTGCCGTGTAGCCGGCGCTGCCGGGACGGTCGGTCACGGTGGGGTTGACCAGGGGCGTGGTGCCGGCCGCGAGGCCGATCTCGGCGTACTGGTTGGTGGTGTAGTTGTTGGTGACCGTGAAGTCGCCGACCGGGCTGACGAGCATGCCTTCGAGACGTTCCCGCTCGGCGTCGGTGCTCGGCAACCGCAGCTCGCTGGCGACGGGGGCGGTGATGCCGCTGTCGTCGAGGGCTGTGATGTCGGCCAGGGTGCCGATGGTCAGCTGGGTGAGGCCGTAGTACTCGCTGACGGCCCCGACGACGCTCACGTAGTCGCCGACCGCGACCGGGCTCACCAGGGTCTTGGTGTACACGAAGATGCCGTGCGAGGCCGCATCGGTGCTGCTGCCTCCGGTGCCCGGCGTCTGCAGGTAGAAGCCGGCGAACCCGCCGACGGGGTAGGCGGCGGTGACGACGCCGACGGTCTTCACGGTGCTGCCAACCAGCGGGCTGGTGTCGCCGGTGCCCTGGATGGCACTGATCGCGGTGGTGTCCGTCGGCGGGGTGGTGGGTTCGGGCGTGTCGGTGGGCGGCGGGGTGGGGGTGGCCGCCGTCTGGCCGGCCGCGTTGGTGGGCGTGATGCTCGCCGACAGGCTGATGTCGGCGGCGTTGTTGTCGGTGTCGGCGAACGTGGTGCGGTTCAGCGACCTGACATCGGTGGTGGATGACGGAGCCGGGGCGACGGCGCCCTCGAAGGTGAGGGAGGAGCCGTAGCCGACCAGGTCGATGACAGCGGTGTTGTTGGCCGTGTCACCGGCCTCCAGGCTCAGGGCAGACGTGGAGTCAGCAAGGATCAGGGTGCCGCTGGTGCCGCTGGGGTTGAGAGTGGAGACCTGGTCGGGGGTGGGCAGCGCGGCACCGTTGACGTCGTTGGACCCGCCGGAGACGAGGAAGTACCCGTTGGCGGGGATGGTTCCGGTCAGCGCGACGGCGGTGGGGTTGTCGGTGATCACGCCACTCGCCTTGCGGTACTGCAGCGACCAGGAGGACAGGTCGATGGGGGCGCTGGTGGGGTTGTACAGCTCCACGAACTTGTTGCTGAAGGCGGCGCCGGCGCTGCCGCCGCTGAGGTAGGCCTCGTTGATCACGACTCCGGTGCCGGCGGTGCTGGCCTGGGCAGGGACCGCCACGAGCGGGGCAAGTGCCAGGCACGCTCCGAGCACCGAGGCGAGCGCCAGCCGGAGCGGGCGGGGTGGGGCGAACGACATTGAAGACTCCTGGTGATTGCGATGAACGACTGAATGAACAGGGTGCAGGGCAGCAGGGCAGCAGGTCGTACAGGGGTGGAATTCGGGTTCCGCACACAGCACACCGAGCAGGCGTTCGGGCGCGCCGCACACACCGAGGCGGGCAGCGCACACCCGAGGCCAGTCGGCCGGGAAGTGCTGTCCGGTGAGCTTAACGACCGACTGTGTCCGGTTGGTTACCAGAGATCCAATTGCTCAGATGAGCAGAAAAAAGATCCCTCGGCGCACATCTGAGCGGATGTCAGGTCAGGCGCTTGAGCATCCGGGTGTTGCCGAGAGTGTTGGGCTTCACGCGTGCGAGGTCGAGGAACTCGGCGACACCCTCGTCGGGAGAGCGCACGAGCTCGGCGTAGACGTGCGGGTCGACGGTTTCGGTGCCCATGTCGAGGAAGCCGTGCCGGGTGAAGAAGCCCACCTCGAAGGTGAGGCAGAACAACCGGCTGAGCCCGAGCTCACGAGCGTCCGCTTCGAGCCCGTCGAGCAGGGCGTGGCCCACCCCGCGGCCGAGCCAGTCCTGCGACACCGCGAGGGTGCGCACCTCGCCGAGGTCCTCCCACATGACGTGCAGCGCACCGCAGCCCACCAGGGCACCGTCGGCGTCTTCGACGACTCGGAATTCCTGCACGGCCTCGTAGAAGACCACTCGGTCCTTGCCGAGCAGGATGCGCTGCTGGACGAGCGGTTCGACGAGGTCCTGGATGAGCGGCACATCGCTCGTGCGGGCCCGACGGACCGTGAAACCCTGCTCTGTCACGTCCGCCCACTCTCCTGGCCGCTTCGGGCCGTTGATTTTGCTGAAAGGTCCAGTCTAGGGCGACGTCTGGGCCGGGTCTGGGCCGGGTTAACAAGGGAACGGCCCGGCGGAATCCGCCGGGCCGTTCCTCAGGGTGGTGCTAGTCGCTCGTGATGGCCAGGTCGGGCGTGCCCGGACCGGTGCCCACGCCCGCGGCGGCGTTGATGCCCACCGAGACGGCCTCGTTGCGGTTCGTCGTGGTGAACACGTACTCCCCGTCGACGAAGTCCACGTGCACGTGGTCGCCCGAGTTGAGCTCGCCGTGCAGGATCTTCTCGCTCAGACGGTCCTCCACCTCGCGCTGGATCGCGCGACGCAGCGGCCGGGCGCCCAGGGCGGGGTCGAAGCCCACCTCGATGAGGTGTTCCTTCACCGCGAGGGTCAGGTCGATGGTCATGTCGCGGTCGAGCAGCCGGTCGCCCAGGCGCTTGACGAACAGGTCCACGATCTGCAGCAGTTCAGGCTTGGACAGCTGCGGGAAGACGATGATCTCATCGACGCGGTTGAGGAACTCGGGCTTGAAGTGCTTCTTGAGCTCCTCGTTCACCTTTCCGCGCATCCGGTCGTAGCTGGTAGACGTGTCACCCTCGAGCTGGAAACCGACCGGCGAACCGCTGATGTCCCTCGTGCCGAGGTTGGTGGTCATGATGATGACGGTGTTCTTGAAGTCGATCACGCGACCCTGGCCATCCGTCAACCGGCCCTCTTCCAGAATCTGGAGGAGCGAGTTGAAGATGTCGGGGTGAGCCTTCTCGATCTCGTCGAACAGCACCACGGAGAACGGCTTGCGGCGCACCTTCTCGGTGAGCTGACCGCCCTCTTCGAAGCCCACGAACCCGGGGGGCGCACCGAACAGGCGGGAGACGGTGTGCTTCTCGCCGTACTCACTCATGTCGAGCGAGATCATGGCGGCCTCGTCGTCGAAGAGGAACTCGGCGAGCGCCTTGGCCAGCTCGGTCTTGCCGACACCGGTGGGGCCGGCGAAGATGAACGAACCGCTCGGACGCTTGGGGTCCTTGAGGCCTGCACGGGTGCGACGAATGGTCTTGGCGAGCGCCGAGATGGCCTCTTCCTGACCGATGACGCGCTGGTGCAGTGCCTTCTCCATGAAGACGAGCCGCGAGGACTCTTCCTCGGTGAGCTTGAACACGGGGATGCCGGTGGCCTGCGCCAGAACCTCCGCGATCAGGCCTTCATCGACCACGGCGGTGGTCTTGACGTCGCCGGACTTCCACTTCTTCTCCAGGCGCAGACGCTCGCCGAGGAGGTTCTTCTCCTCGTCGCGGAGTCCCGCTGCCTTCTCGAAGTCCTGGTCCTCGATCGCGGTCTCCTTGGCGGCACGGACCACGGCGATCTTCTCGTCGAACTCGCGCAGCTCCGGCGGGCTCGAGAGGATCGAGAGGCGGAGGCGTGCGCCGGCCTCGTCGATCAGGTCGATGGCCTTGTCGGGCAGGAACCGGTCGGAGACGTAGCGGTCGGCGAGGTTGGCCGCGGCCACGAGGGCGCCATCGGTGATGGAGACCTTGTGGTGCGCCTCGTACCGGTCGCGCAGACCCTTGAGGATGTTGATGGTGTGCGGCAGCGACGGCTCGTTCACCTGGATCGGCTGGAAGCGGCGCTCGAGCGCGGCATCCTTCTCGAAATGCTTGCGGTACTCATCGAGCGTGGTCGCACCGATGGTCTGCAGTTCGCCACGGGCGAGCAGCGGCTTGAGGATCGAGGCCGCGTCGATGGCGCCCTCGGCGGCACCGGCACCGACGAGGGTGTGGATCTCGTCGATGAACACGATGATGTCGCCGCGGGTGCGGATCTCCTTGGTGACCTTTTTCAGGCGTTCTTCGAAGTCACCGCGGTAGCGGCTGCCCGCGATCAGCGAGCCGAGGTCCAGCGAGTAGAGCTGCTTGTCCTTGAGCGTCTCGGGCACATCGCCCTTGACGATCGCCTGGGCGAGGCCCTCGACGACGGCGGTCTTGCCGACTCCGGGTTCACCGATGAGCACGGGGTTGTTCTTGGAGCGGCGGGAGAGGATCTGCATGACCCGCTCGATCTCCTTCTCGCGCCCGATGACGGGGTCGAGTTTGTTGTCGCGCGCCGCCTGCGTGAGGTTGCGCCCGAACTGGTCGAGAATCTGGCTGCCCGCGGGGCCGGCTGCGGTCTCGTTCGCGCCCACCTGCACCTGCTCCTTTCCCTGGTAGCCGGAAAGGAGCTGGATGACCTGCTGGCGCACCCGGTTGAGGTCGGCGCCGAGCTTGACCAGCACCTGGGCGGCCACGCCCTCGCCCTCGCGGATGAGCCCGAGCAGGATGTGCTCGGTTCCGATGTAGTTGTGGCCGAGCTGCAGGGCTTCCCGCAGGCTCAGCTCGAGGACCTTCTTGGCACGAGGCGTGAACGGGATGTGCCCGGTGGGCTGCTGCTGGCCCTGGCCGATGATGTCCTGCACCTGTTCGCGCACGGCATCCAGGGAGATGCCGAGGCTCTCCAGGGCCTTGGCGGCCACGCCTTCACCCTCGTGGATGAGACCGAGCAGAATGTGCTCGGTTCCGATGTAGTTGTGGTTGAGCATCTTGGCCTCTTCCTGGGCCAGGACGACGACACGACGAGCTCGGTCGGTAAATCTCTCAAACATATGAACACTCCCTTGGCGCCAGGGCGGTTATGGCACCGATACAAAGAGAGTAACCAGCGCGAGCGCCGAACCGGGCCTCTGTTCGCCGTGGGCGTGACGGATGCCGACACCCGGGGTCACTCGCCACGTGCGAAACGGGTCGGCGGCACCGCGACGATTCCGCGGAAACGCTTGCGCAATACATCGACAATCGATATGTTCAGTGCACGAGACATATCGATAAACGTTAGGACGGGGACCCCATGACGAACAGCACCCGCACCGAGCGCACCGCCCGATGGGAACGCCGATTCGGCCGCGGGCTCACCTGGACCGTGCTCGTCGGGGCCGTCGGATGGGGGCTGCTGGCCACCGTGGCCGGCATCGTCACCGTGCTGGCCCAGCTCGTGCAGGACCGCTTCGACGTGACCCTGCTCGCGGACACACCCCTGCCCGACGCGGCATCCGGAGGCACGGCCCGCCTGGTGGACGGCTCCTTCGACACGGCCGAGGTCACCGTCACCGGGCTCAGCGCCCTGCCCCGGTTCCTGCTCACCCTGGAGGGCGCCACGGCCGTGGCGACGACGCTTCTCGTCTCGGCGACCGTGGCCTACTTCTGCTGGGGTGTGCTGCGCCGTCGCCCGTTCAGCCGCCCGGTGTTCGCCCTGGTGGCCCTGGTCGGCTACGCCCTGCTCCTGGGAACGATCCTCGGCCAGGGTTTCGGCGGGCTCGGCCGCATGATCGCGGCCGGCGAGCTGAACGGCACCGGTGCCGACGGGTTCTGGCCGTTGGCCACCCAGGTCGATCTCGGCCCGGCCGGAACCGGGCTCGTGCTCCTTGTGGCCGCCGCGGCCATCTCGATCGGCCAGCGGATGCAGCGCGACACCGACGGCCTCATCTAGTGGCCCCCGTCGACGACGACGAGAGCACCGGCATCCACTGCCGGCTCGACGAGTTGTTGGTTGAGCGCGGCCTCACCCTCACCCGGCTCAGCGAGCTGGTCGGGGTGAGCGTGGTGAACCTGTCGGTGCTGAAGAACGACCGGGCCAAGGCCATCCGCTACTCGACCCTGGCCGCGGTCTGTGTGGCGCTGGACTGCGAGGTCGGCGACCTGTTGGTGCGGGCCGACTGACCGCGGTCTTCGCCGAGTGCGGTGCCCTTGCGAGGGCTCGGGAGTGCGCAAATACTGGCTGCATCCAGTTCAGCGCGACCAACCGACCCAGAACCGCAGGCGAAAGGCGGCGGCACCATGGACGGCACTCAGAACCTCGCACCCCAAGCCGACGGCTCGGCCCCCGGCACGGCCAGGGGCGCGGGCGCCCCGCCGGACCCGGCCGAGGAGATCGCCCGGCTCTCCGCCGAGAACGCCCGCCTGCGCGCGCAGGCCGGCCCTGCGGCCGACCACCGGGCGGGGGCGCGGTGGCGGGCGTTCTTCGCGGCACTCCTGATCACCGTGGGTGTGCTCCTGGCCCCGGTCAGCGTGGTGGCCTACTGGACCAAGGGGTACGTCAACAACACCGACCAGGTGGTGTCCTCCCTCGCCCCGCTGGCCAAGGACCCGGCCGTGCAGGCCTACCTCGTCGACGAGATCGTCACCGTGGTCAACGACAACGTCGACATCGAGTCCATCACCAGCGACCTCTTCACCGGTCTGCAGAGCCTGGACCTGCCTCAGGGCGCCAAGGACGCCCTGGCACTGCTGGAGAAACCGGCGGTGCAGGGCATCCAGGGGCTGATCCGGTCGGCCGCGTCGAGCATCGTCACCTCGGATGCGTTCGCCCAGCTCTGGGCGCAGGCCGTCCGGGTGAGCCAGACCCAGATCGTCGCCGCCCTCGAAGGCGACCCCACCTCCGCACTTGTGATCAGCGGCACCGGCGAACTCGGCATCCAGCTCGGCCCGATCATCTCCGAGGTCAAGACCGAGCTGGTCAATCGGGGCTTCACGCTGGCGCAGAACATCCCCGACGTCAACCGCACCATCGTGGTCGCCCAGTCCGACTCCCTCGTGCAGGCGCGCACCGCATACCAGTTGCTGAACGTGCTGGGCTTCGTGCTCCCGCTGGTCAGCCTGGGGTTGATCGCGATCGGCATCCTGCTGGCCCGGCGCCGGGCGCGTGCCCTGATCTGGGCGGGGCTGACCTTGGCGGCATCGATGGCGCTGCTGGCGGCGGGCGTCGCCGTGGGCCGGATCGTGTTCGTCAACTCGGTCGCCCCTGCCTACCTGCCCAGCGACACCGCCCAGGCGCTCTACGACGCGGTGGTCCCGATCATCAACGCCACCGCGCTGTCGGTGGGCCTGGTCGGCGTTACCGTGGCCGTCGTCGCCTACCTCGCCGGACCGTTCCGCGGCTCCACCATCGTGCGGCGCACCACAGTCAACACCTCCGCCCGGCTCCGCCTCGCCGCGGCCGATGCCGGTGTCACAACCGGTCGGTTCGGCGCCTTCCTCTACCACTACCGCCGGCTCGCTCACGTGCTCATCGGTCTGGCGGCTGCCGCCGTCGCAATCTTCTGGCGGCCGCTGACTCCCCCGGTGATCATCTGGACGGCCGTGCTCGCACTGCTCGCGGTGCTCCTCGTGGAGCTGCTGCAGCGGCCGCCCACCGAATCGACGGGAACCGTTACGGCCGAAATCGCCCCCGAACCGCTGGGGCCGACCGAGCCGCCCACCTCCGAGTCCGAGCAGCGTGAGGAGGTCCTCGCATCCACCAGGCCACTGCCGCCGGACGGACTCGGCGACCGCAACCAGACCGCCCCCACCGAGCCTCTGCCACCGTTATCGTCCAAGAGCGACACGGATTAGGGTCGGAGGGTGAGCAACCTGGAAACCGAACCGGCCGAACTCCTCTGCGACGCCAGCACGCCCATCGGCACCGTGACCGAGGCGTCCGCCCCGGTCGTCATCCTCGAGCCGCGCGACGTCCCCCTGGGCGGGCCCCGCGCCATGGGGGTGCGCCGCACGCTCCCCCAGCGCCGGCGCAGCCTGATCGGCGCCTGGTGCTTCGTGGACCACTACGGCCCAGACGACGTCTCCGTCACCGGCGGCATGGTCGTGCCGCCGCATCCGCACACCGGACTGCAGACCGCGAGCTGGCTCTTCGCCGGCGAGGTCGAGCACCGCGACAGCGTCGGCAGCCTGGCCCTGGTACGGCCGGGCGAGCTCAACCTGATGACCGCCGGGGCCGGCATCAGCCACTCAGAGGTGTCCACGCCCACCACGACGGCCCTGCACGGCGTGCAGCTGTGGATCGCGCTGCCCGAGCTCAACCGGCACCAGGCCCCGCGCTTCGAGAACCACGTCATCACCCCCGTCACCCTGAACGGCGTCACCGTGCACGTGTTCATCGGCAGCCTGGCCGGGCAGACCGCGGCTGCCCGGGGCGACACCCCGCTGGTCGGCGCCCAACTCGACCTGGCCGCCGGGGCTTGGATCGACCTGGACGTGCAGAGCTCTTTCGAGCACGGGGTGCTCGTCGACACCGGCGCCGTCTCGGTCGCCGGCACGCCGGTGCGGCAGAACGAGCTGGGCTTCGTCGACGCCGGGCGCGGGCGCATCCGGTTGGAGAACACCGGCCAGGCCCACGCCCGCGTGCTGCTGCTCGGTGGCGAGCCGCTCGGCGAACAGATCGTGATGTGGTGGAACTTCATCGGCCGCAGCCACGAGGAGATCACCGCGTGGCGGGCCCAGTGGCAGACCGAGGTGATCGACGAAACGGATGCGGCCGGCCGGTTCGGCCACGTCGCCTACCACGGCACCGCCCTGCCGGCGCCGGCGCTGCCCACCGTGCGGCTGAAGCCCCGGGACTGAACGCGCCTACTGAACGGCCGAGGTCAGCCGGGCCAGGTTGTCCAGGATCGTCGACCGCAGCGGCTGCTTCATCCACTCGTCGAGGGTGAGCTCCCGGCTGTCCGCCCGGTAGCCGTCTTCCACCTCACGCAGCGCCTCCACGAAGGAGTGCCCGCGCACCATCAGGGACACCTCGAAGTTGAGGCTGAACGAGCGCATGTCCATGTTGCTCGACCCGATCACGGCCACGTCGTCGTCGATGGTGAAGTGCTTGGCGTGCAGCACGTACGGCGCCTTGTACATGTAGATCTTCACGCCCGCGCGTAGCAGTTCCTCGTAGTAGGAGCGCTGGGCGTGGTAGACGAGGGCCTGGTCGCCGATCTCGGAGACGAACAGCTCAACGTGCAGGCCCCGCTGCACGGCCGTGGTGATCGCGTACATGATCGACTCGTCGGGCACGAAGTACGGGCTCGTGATCACGATGCGTTCCTGCGCGTAGTAGAGCAGCGCGAGGAAGAGACGCAGGTTGTTCTCGCCCACGAAGCCGGGACCGCTGGGCACCACCTGGCAGTCGATGGCGTCGGAGATGTCCTCCGGGTGCACGGGCTCGATGTCGCGGGTGAGCAGCTCGTCGGTCTCGCTGTACCAGTCGGTGATGAAGATGGCGTTCAGGCCCGACACGATGGGCCCCTCGAGCCGCACCATGAGGTCCTTCCACTTCAACCCGCGGCGGATGTTGGACTTCATGTTGTAGGTGCGGTCGATCACGTTCTGCGAGCCCATGAACCCGACCCGGCCATCCACGATGACGAGCTTGCGGTGGTTGCGGAGGTCGGGGCGCTGCCACTTGCCCGTGAACGGCTGGAGCGGCAACATCAGTTCCCACTTCACGCCGGAGTCCGTGAGACGCCGCTTCGTGCGCTTGAATCCGGGTTTCCGCGCCGACTGGATGTGGTCCATCAGCACCCGCACGGTCACGCCGCGCTTGACCGCGTTCTCCATGGCGTCGAAGAACCCCGCCGTGGTGTGGTCGAGGGAGAGGATGTAGAACTCCACGTGCACGTACTTGGTGGCCCTGTCGATGTCGGCGGCCATCGCGGCGAGGGTCTCTTCGTAGTTTCCGTGCAGACGGGCCCGGTTGTCGCCCACCAACGGCATGGCGCCGAGATTGCGGTTGAGCTCCACCACCGACTCCAGCCAGCCGGGCCACGGGTGCTCCCGGGTCACCCGTTCCATGCCCTCGGTGCTGTCGAGGATGAACTGGTTGATCTCGGCCTGCTTCTCGACGCGCTTCTTGGGCAGCGTGCGGAAGCCGATCAGCAGGAACAGGAGCGCCCCGAAGTACGGGATCAGGAAGATCGCCAACAGCCAGGCCATCCCGGAGGTGGGCCTGCGGTTGCGCGGGACCACGATGATGGCCACAACCCGGATCGCGAAGTCAACAAGGAACGCCACCACGAGGAGGATGGTGGACAGGTCGATGCCGAACACGCTTAGCCGGCCGGTTTGTCGAGGCCGAGCTTGGCCCGTTCTTCGGCTTCGATGCGCGCGTAGGCGTTTCGCTCCGTGCGGTCGGCGCGGATGATGGCACGCATGATGATCCAGAAGATCACGCCGACCAGAACCGTGGGCGCGAGCGAGAACAGTGCGTTGGCCCAGAAGTCATCCATAGTCACACCAGCCTACGCTGTCCCGCCCCCGCCCCATCCGCGAGCTGTGACTCAAGCACCGGGATTCCCCGTTTTTGCGTGCTTTTCTCACACTTCGCGAGGGGGACCGGGGGTTATTTGACGAGAATGCCCCAGATGCCCGAACCCAGCAGGTAGAGGCCGATACCGCCGACCACGATCCAGATCATGATCCGGTTGGTCGACGGACCCTTCTTGCCGCCGTCGTCGTCGGGCTTCAGCTCGTCCTTGGGCAGAAAAGTCATCATGCGGTCACTTTACCAACGGGAAGAGGATGGTCTCGCGGATGCCGAGGCCGGTGAGGGCCATCAGCAGCCGGTCGATGCCCATTCCCATGCCGCCGGTGGGCGGCATGCCGTGCTCGAGCGCACGCAGGAACTCCTCGTCCAGGCGCATCGCCTCGGGGTCGCCGCCGGCGGCGAGCCGGGCCTGTTCCACGAAGCGTTCGCGTTGCACGACGGGGTCGACGAGCTCGGAGTAGCCGGTGGCCAGTTCGAAACCGCGGATGTAGAGGTCCCACTTCTCCACGACGCCGTCGATGGAGCGGTGCCCGCGCACGAGCGGGCTGGTGTCCACCGGGAAGTCGAGCACGAAGGTAGGGCGCACGAGGTCGCCCTTGACGAAGTGCTCCCAGAGTTCCTCGACGTACTTGCCGTGGATCGGGTGGTCGACCTCGACGCCCTCGACCGCGGCCAGAGCCTGCAGGTCGGCCAGCGGGGTGGCGGGGCTGATGGTGCGCCCCACGGCCGCCGACAGGCTGTCGTACATGCTGATGCGGTCCCACTGGCCGCCCAGGTCGTACTCGGTGCCGTCGGCCCAGGTCACGACGTGCGAGCCGCCGGTGATGGCCGCGGCGGCGTCCTGGATGAGGGTCTGGGTGAGCTCGGCGATCGAGGTGTAGTCACCGTACGCCTCGTAGGCCTCGAGCATGGCGAACTCGGGCGAGTGGGTGGAGTCGGCGCCCTCGTTGCGGAAGTTGCGGTTGATCTCGTAGACCCGGTCGATGCCGCCGACGACGGCGCGCTTGAGGAAGAGCTCAGGGGCGATGCGCAGGAACAGCTCGGTGTCGAAGGCGTTGCTGTGCGTGGAGAACGGCCGGGCGGAGGCGCCACCGTGCATGGTCTGCAGCATGGGCGTCTCGATCTCGAGGAAGCCGCGCGCGGTGAAGGTGGCGCGCAGGCTCGCGACGGCCTGCGAGCGCTGCACGACGGTGCGGCGGGCCTGGTCGCGGGCGATGAGGTCGAGGTAGCGGCTGCGCACCCGGGTCTCCTCGCTGAGTTCGGAATGCAGGTTGGGCAGCGGCAGCAGCGCCTTGGCGGCGACCTGCCACTCGGAGACCATGATGGACAGTTCGCCGCGCCGGGAGGAGATGACCTCGCCGGACACGAAGACGTGGTCGCCGAGGTCGACGAGGTCCTTCCAGGCCGCGAGGGATTCCTCGCCGACGGCGGCGAGCGACACCATGGCCTGGATGCGGCTGCCGTCGCCGGACTGCAGGCTCGCGAAGCACAGCTTGCCGGTGTTGCGCAGGTGCACGATGCGGCCGGCCAGGCCGACCGTGACGCCCGTGGCGGCATCCGCCTCGAGGTCGCCGTACTCGGCGCGCACGGCGGGGATGGTGTGGGTGACGGGCACCGACACCGGGTAGGCACCACCGCCGGCGTTGGTCGCCGCCGCGTTCAGGCGGTCGCGCTTGGCCAGGCGCACGGCCTTCTGCTCGGACAGTTCGGCCGCTGCGGCCTGTGCGTCCTGCTCGTCAGTGCCGGGCGTGTAGCCGGGCGCGGCGTCGGGGGTGGTGCTCATGCGGTTCTCCGTCGGTGGGCGTGCGCGGGCCGCGGCCAGCGCCAGGGAAAGGCGGTTAGGGGATGTCCAGTGCGATGTTGTCGATGAGCCGGGTGCTGCCGACCACCGCGGCGACCAGCATCCTGGCCGGGCCTCGGTAGTCGTCGGCGACCGGCAGGTAGGTGTGCGGGTGCACGACAACGAGATAGTCCAGTTTAACCAGTGGCTGGGCACCGATGACCGCGTGCGCCGCCACGATCGCGGCCGGCACTCCGGCGGAGGCGGCAGCGGCAGCGGCCGCGAGGCCCACCGACAGCGAGCGGGCCGCGTCGCGGGCGGGGTCGTCGAGGTTGCGGTTGCGGCTGGACAGGGCCAGGCCGTTGTCCTCCCGCACGGTGGGGACGACTTCGATTCCGAGCCGGAGGTTGAGGTCGGCGACCATACGCTCCACGAGGAACACCTGCTGGGCGTCCTTCTGGCCGAACACGGCGATGTCGGGTTCGACGATGTTGAACAGCTTCGCCACTACCGTGAGCATGCCGTCGAAGTGGCCGGGCCGGGCCGCGCCCTCGTACAGGCTGCCGATCCCGCCGGCGGTCACGCGGGTGGAGGACGCTCCGTCCGGGTACATCTCGCGAATCGTGGGTGCGAACACGAACGCGGCGCCCTCCTCGGCCAGCACCGCCACATCGGCGTCGAGGGTGCGCGGGTAGGTGTCGAGGTCTTCGTTCACACCGAACTGCAGCGGGTTCACGAAGATGGAGACCACGACGATGGCGCCGAGGTCGGCGGCACGGCGCACGAGGGCGCGGTGGCCGGCGTGCAGGGCACCCATGGTCGGCACGAGCACCACGTGGGCGTCGCCGCCCTGGGCGGCGACGTTCTGTTTGGCGAGGCAGAGTTGGCCCCGCAGCTCATCGATGGTGTCGATGACTTCTGGCTTGGTGAGCACGGTCACTGGTCCTCCGGGTCGAACGGGTATGGCAGGTCGAACGGGTGGGGCAAGGTGTCGAGGCCGTCGAGCGGATGCGTCGCTCCGTTGCGGGTGAGCGCGTTCTCGATGGCCGATCGCACAAGCGGCGCGATCACAGCGCCGGCCTGCTCGATGCCGATTCCCTGCAGCAGCCGGGTGGACTGCTCGACGATCGAGGTGGAGAACGCCGTGGCGGTCTCGATGGCTTCGGCGTAGGCGGCACGGTCGGCCTCGGCCACGATCACCGGTTCGCCGCCCATCTCCACCACCAGCGCCTGCCCGATCGGCAGCACGGGGGCGGGGGCGGTGACGGCGAAGTAGCTGTCGGCCAGCCGGCTGATGTCCAAGCTGGTCCCCGTGAACGCCATGGCCGGGTGGATGGCCAGCGGGATCGCGCCGGCGCGCAGGGCCGGTAGGAGCACATCGGTGCCGTAGCGCGCCGAGGTGTGCAGCACGAGCTGGCCGGGCTGCCAGGTTCCGGTGGCCGCGAGCCCGGTGATCAGGCTGTCCAGCTGGTCGTCCGGCACGGCGATGATGACCAGTTCGCTGCGCTCCACGACCTCGGGCACCGTGAGCACGGGCACCTGCGGCAGGATCGCCTCGGCCCGGTCGCGGCTGGCCTGGGAGATGGCGGAGATACCCACGAGGGCGTGTCCGGCGCCCGCGAGGGCCGCGGCGAGGATCGGGCCGACGTGCCCGGCGCCGATGACGCCGATGCCGAGCCGGCCGGGGCGTTGGCTCACCAGGTCACCTCGGTGCTCGGGCCGAGCGGGGTGGTGGCGGGCGGCGCGCTGGCGGGCGCCGCTTCAGAGGCGGGGGCCGGGGCGGCCGGCTGGTCGGCGGCGGCCGGAGCCGCCGCTGTGCGGCTCCAGTGATGGCTGGTGTCGGAGTCCGCCGAGGCGACGGCGCCGGCGGAGACGGCCTCGAACAGGCGCACGGCTTCGTCGGTGTCGATCACGCCGAGGGTCGCGCTGACCGGTCCCGCCACGGTGTGCAGGCGGGCGGTGGCCAGGCGCAGGCGCCGCCGGATCGGGCCCTGGTCGATGCCGACGCTCTGCAGGCGGGCCAAGGGCACGAGCACGAGGTCTCTGGCCAGCACTCCACGGCGCAGCAGCGCCACGTCGGCGGCAACCGCGTACCCGGTGCGCCGCCAGGAGAAGGGCCGGAGCCACGCCGCACGGCGCGGGGCGTTGCGGAAGCCGTCGTCGCCGCCTCGGGAGGTGAGGCCACGGCCGATGAGCGCCCGCTGGGCGTCGTCGGAGAAGGCCGGCAGGATCAGCTCGAGCACCCGTTCGACGTCGCGCAGCGACCCGACCGGGAGCACCGTCGTGGCGGCGGCACCCGCCGCGCCCTCGTTGGTGGAGTGCCCGGCCTTGTTGATGCGGATCTGCCACCAGCCGAACGGGCGCCACAGCAGCGGCTGGTTCACGCCCACGGCGTGGATGCGCCCGGGCGGCAGGGTCTCGTTGCTCGTGGTGAGCAGGCCGAAGCCCACCCGCACCCCGTCGCTGGTGCCCGCGATGCTGTAGCGCAACGACTTGGTGAATCGGGAGAAGTAGTAACCGAGGCTGCCGATCAGGCCGGGGACGATGGCGATGAGCAGCCATTCGCTGCCGCCGACGACCACCGAGGTGACGAGGGCCACCACGCCCACCAGCAGGAACAGAGTGAACCCGCTGAACACGATCGACCCGATCAACCGGAGGACCGGGATGCGCACGACCGACTGCGGCGGCGCGGCATCCGGGTCCAGCTCCGGCGCGAGGAATTCGCCCACGCGTGCCGTGGCGTAGTCCCCGAGCCCCTGCCGGAGCCCGGGCCCGTTCACCGCGGCGGCCCCTGCGATCTCAGCGCTCTGGCCGGGCTCGCCGGGTTCACCGGGTGCCACGCGCGGTTGCCGGGCGCCGGAGGCCAGCTGCAGGATGTCGCGGCGCAGCCCGTCGGCCAGCGCGGAGCCCAGGTAGGCCAGTTGCACGTTGGCGTCCTGCCCGGCCACGCTCACCTCGAGCTTGGCGGCGCCGAAGAGGCGGGGAATGAGCGGGCGCACGATGTTGACGCCCTGGATGCGGTCGAGCCTGGCCTTCCGGTGGCTGCGGAACAGGATGCCGCTGCGCACCTCGACGGACTCGTCGGTCACCCGGAAGGTGTGCATCCGCCAGGAGAGGCTGAAGGCGATGAGGATGACCACCAGGATGCCGCCGGCGATGAGCAGGGCCCAGCCCACGGCGCCGCGCTCGTAGATGGTGTCCAACGGGTCGCCGGACTCCCGCGGGATGCCGAAGACCAGGTCGACGACGCGTTCGCGGAAGTTGGCGATGACGAACCCGAGCAGGGCGAAGACGAAGATACCGCCGCGCAGCAGCGGGCTCGCGGGATGCAGGCGGTGCCAGTCCCCGTCGGCGAGGGAGGTCACAACCCGGCCCGCCGGCTCTCGGCCAGCTCCACGAGACGGTCGCGGAGGGCGTCGGCATCCGCCTCGGCCAGGCCGGGGATGGCCACGCCGGAGGAGGCCGCGGCGGTGACGAACTTGAGGTCGGCCAGGCCGAGCAGACGGGCGACCGGGCCGCGGGTGATGTCCACGAGCTGCATGCGACCATAGGGCACCGAGACGAAGCGCTGGTACATGATGCCGCGTCGGAAGAGCAGGTCGTCCGCACGCAGCTGATAGCCGATCGAGCGCACCCGGCGGGGCTCGAGCACGAGGGAGATCAGCGTGATGAGGGCGACGGCGCCACCCACCCAGAGGGCCCAGTCCTGTTCGAGGACCAGCCAGAGAAAACCGGTGACCGCGCAGACGATGAGCAGGAACACGATGGTGCCCACGATCTCGACCATGACGTACTTGGGCGACACGCGCTTCCACTCGCCGGCCTCGGGGAGGTCCAGTCGTGCCCCGACCGGCGGAACCGGCATCGGCGCGATCTCGCCGCCGAGGTTGTCAGGCATGGGCTGCTCCACCATTGTTCGGTCCCCCGTTGTCGTGATCGTGGTCGTCGTCCGGCGGGAGTGTGCAGAAGTGTTCCGCCACGAGACCACCTACCAGGAGGATCACCGCGCCGAGTGCCATCCCGATTGCGAGCCACAACGATGTTACCGCCGGCACCACCGAGCGGGTGAGGATGAAGAGCACGATGCCCAGGCCCACGCCGAGCAGGAGCGACCCGCTCAGGCTGGATGCCTTGGCCAGTAGGGCCACCCGCATGGCGCGGAACGGGTCGACCCGCCGGGTGGAGCGGCCCCGGGTGGCCTGCCGGATCGGCCAGGCGAGGGCGACGAGGATCACCGCGATCAGCACGAGCGCGAGCGGCAGGGTGAGCGGCGGAACGAAGATGGGCGCGCTGAAGGCCGTGGCCGCCAATTCGGCCAGGAACCCGACGACCAGGCCGACCAGGCCGAGGGCGATCAGCGGGGTGGGCGAGGTGCGCTTCATGGCCGGGGCTCCTGCAGACCGGGGGCGACCTCGGTGTGGGCGGGGTCGGTGCTGGCCGAGACCGGATGCGCCCTGGCGGTGCGGGCGGCCACGGCCAGGAGCTCGGTGACCCGGCCGCGGCCGGGGATCTCGGCGTCCGGGTCGATATCGGCCCAGGGCGCGAGCACGAAGTCGCGCTCGGCGGCGCGGGGGTGCGGCAGGGTGAGCCTGTCGTCGTCGATCTGCAGGTCGCCCACGCAGATGAGGTCGATGTCCAGCGTGCGGTCGCCCCAGCGTTCCTCGCGCACCCGGCCGTGGGCGTTCTCGATGTCGTTGACGGCGTCGAGCAGGGCGTGCGGGTCACCCGACCAGAGCAGGCTCACCACGAGGTTGAGGTAGCCGGGGGCGTCGAGGTCTACACCGTCGGGTTTCACGGCGTCCGAGGCGTACACGGGTGAGATCGCGGTGAGTTCCGCGCCGGTCAGGTCGGCGATCTCCCGCACGGCGGCGGCCAGGGTGGCCTCCCGGTCGCCGAGGTTGCTGCCGAGGGCCAGCACGGCGGTCTGCGGCGTGTCGTTGGTCCGCGTCATGCTCGGCTCCCTTCCGAGTGGGCCGTGGCCGGCAGCGCGCGTTCGATCTGCGTGCGTTCAATCTGCGCGCGTTCAATCTGAACCGAGACATCCGCGAACGGGATCTCGATGGGCGCCTGCGGTTTGTGCACCGTGACGCGCACCCGTTCGGCGGCCTCGTGCGCGAGAACCACGTCGGCGATCCGCTCGGCCAGGGTCTCGATGAGATCTACGGGGTCGCGCCGCACGGCGTCCGCCACCTCGACGGCTAGTTCGCCGTAGTGGATGGTGCGGGCGAGGTCGTCGCCGGAGGCCGCCGCGCGGAAATCCAGCCACACGGTGACGTCGATGACGAACTCCTGGCCGTTCTCGCGTTCGAAGTCGAAGACACCGTGGTGGGCGGTGATCCGCAGCCCGGTGAGGGTGATCGAGTCGGTGCTCATGACCCTATTCTGGCCGACTCGACCCGGGCCAGCACGTTAAGGGCGGTTCGGGTTCCGGCCACGTCGTGCACGCGGACGGCCCACATGCCGGCCTGAGCGGCGAGCACGCTGAGCACTGCGGTCGGCAGATCGCGGTCCATGATGGGCGCGTCATCGGGCAGCAGAGCGGCCAGGAACCGCTTGCGCGAGGCGCCGACCATGACGGGCAGTCCGAGCTCCGAGAACGCGTCCAGCCGGCCGAGCAGGCGCCAGTTCTGCTCGGCGTCCTTGCTGAAGCCCAACCCGGGGTCGAGGACGATCTGGCCGCGCTTGACGCCGGCCGCTTCGAGCCCGGCGACCCGGTTGGTCAGTTCGGCGACGACCGTGGCGACCACGTCGTCGTAGACGGCGAGGGTGTCCATGGTGCGGGCATGGCCGCGCCAGTGCATGGCGATGTAGGTGAGCCCGGTGCGTGCCACCACTGCTGCCATGCCGGGGTCGCCCAGGCCGCCGGAGACATCGTTGATGATGTCGGCGCCGACGTCAGCGGCCCGCTCGGCGGTCTGGGCGTTGAGAGTGTCGACACTCGTGACGATGCCGCGGCGGTGCAGTTCGGCGATCACCGGGAGCACCCGGCCTTGCTCCACCTCGGGAGTCACCCGGGCGGCACCGGGCCGGGTGGACTCGCCGCCGACATCGATGAGGTCGGCGCCGTCGGCGTGCAGGTCGAGGGCGTGGCGAACGGCCGCTTCGGTGCTGGCCCAGCGTCCGCCGTCGCTGAAGGAGTCCGGTGTGACGTTGAGCACACCCATGACGAGGGTCACCGCGGTGCCCCGGTCACAGCGAGCCGCCGATGAGGGCCATGATCTCTGAGCGCGCCACCGGCTGGGCAAGCTCGCCGCGGCTGGCCATGGTGACGGTGGAGCTGCGGGACTGGCGCGGACCGCGCGTGGTGACACATCCGTGGCTGGCGTCGAGAACAACGAGGATGCCGCGCGGCGCGAGGCCGGCCTCGAGGGCGTCAGCGATCTCCTCGGTGAGCCGTTCCTGCAGCTGAGGCCGGGCCGCGAGGGTCTCCACCACGGCGGCGAGCTTGCCCAGGCCCACGATGCGGTCGCCGGGCAGGTAGGCGAGGTGCGCGGTGCCGAGGAAGGGCAGCAGGTGGTGTTCGCAGACGGACCGGAACTCTATGTCGCGCAGCAGCACGAGCTCGCCGGTGCGCTCCCCAACGGGCACGCTGTCCCGCAGGTGCTCGAGCGGGTCGGTGCCGAGGCCGGAGAAGAACTCCGCGTACGCGGAGGCAACCCGCTCCGGCGTGGTCTCCAGGCCGGGCCGCCCGGGATCCTCGCCGATGGCGGCGAGGATCTCGGCGACGGCCGCCTGGATGCGTGGCTGGTCGACTCCCACGGGCGCCGCTCTACGCGGTCGCGGGGCGGGGTTTGCGGGCCGGCGCGCGCTTGGGCTTGTCGGTCTCGGCGCCGCCGCTGGAGATGCCGCCGTCGACGGCCGCACCGTCAATAGGGGCCTTCGGCGCGGGCATCGCGATGGGAGGCAGGTCGGAGACCGGACGCTTGTCGCTGGAGAGCCACTGCGGACGCGGCGGCAGCTTCTGCACGCCGGCGAAGATCTCCACCAGGGCGGTCTGGTCGAGCGTCTCGTGCTCGAGCAGCTTCGCGGCGAGGTCGTCGAGGATCGCACGGTTGGCGTTGATCACCGTGTACGCCTCGTCGTGCGCGTTCTCGAGCAGCTGGCGCACCTCGGTGTCCACCCGCTCGGCGAGCCGCTCCGAGTAGTCGCGCTGGTGCCCCATGTCGCGGCCGAACATCATCTCGCCGGATGCCGAACCGAGCTTGAGCGGACCGACGTCCGAGCTCATGCCGAATTCGGTGACCATCTTGCGGGCCGTGGCTGTGGCCTTCTCGATGTCGTTCGACGCGCCCGTGGTGGGGTCGTGGAAGATGATCTCCTCCGCGACTCGACCGCCCATGGCATAGGCGAGCTGGTCGAGCAGTTCATTGCGCGACACCGAGTAGCGGTCCTCGAGGGGCATCACCATCGTGTAGCCGAGGGCACGGCCGCGCGGCAGGATGGTGATCTTCGTGACCGGGTCGGTGTTGCGCATGGCCGTCGCCACGAGGGCGTGTCCGCCTTCGTGGTACGCGGTAATGAGCTTCTCCTGGTCGCGCATGACGCGGGTGCGACGCTGCGGGCCGGCCATCACACGGTCGACGGCCTCGTCGAGGGCGCGGTTGTCGATCAGCTGGGCGTTCGAGCGCGCGGTGAGCAGCGCGGCCTCGTTGAGCACGTTGGCCAGGTCGGCACCGGTGAAGCCGGGCGTCTTGCGGGCGAGCACCTCGAGGTCGACTCCGGCGGCCATGGGCTTGCCCTTGGCGTGCACCTCGAGGATGCGCTTGCGGCCGAGCATGTCCGGCGCGTCCACGCCGATCTGCCGGTCGAAGCGGCCGGGGCGCAGCAGCGCAGGGTCGAGGATGTCGGGGCGGTTGGTCGCCGCGATGAGGATCACGTTGGTCTTGACGTCGAAGCCGTCCATCTCGACCAGCAGCTGGTTGAGGGTCTGCTCGCGTTCGTCGTGCCCGCCGCCCATGCCGGCACCGCGGTGGCGGCCGACGGCGTCGATCTCGTCGACGAAGATGATCGCCGGGGAGTTCTCCTTGGCCTGTTGGAACAGGTCGCGCACCCGGCTGGCGCCGACACCCACGAACATCTCGACGAAGTCGGATCCGGAGATGGAGTAGAACGGCACCCCGGCCTCGCCGGCGACGGCGCGGGCCAGCAGGGTCTTACCGGTTCCGGGAGGGCCGTAGAGCAGCACACCCTTGGGGATCCGCGCGCCGACGGCCTGGAACTTGGCCGGTTCCTTGAGGAAGTCCTTGATCTCCTGCAGTTCCTCGATGGCCTCGTCGGCTCCGGCGACATCGGCGAAGCTCACCTGCGGGGTCTCCTTGGAGACCAGCTTGGCCTTGGACTTGCCGAACTGCATGACCTTGTTGCCGCCACCCTGCATGCCGGAGAGCATCAGCCAGAAGAACGCACCGATCAGGAGCACCGGCAGGAGGATGCCCAGCAGCGAGAGGAACCAGCTGGACTGGGGCACCTCGTCGGTGAAGCCGTCCTTGGGGTCGGCGGCCGTGACGGCGTTCACGACCTCTTCGCCGCGCGGGGCGACGTAGTAGAACTGCACCTGCTCGCCGTAGGTGGCATCGGCCTTGGTGAGGGTGAGGTCGACGCGCTGGTCGCCGTCGACGATCTTGGCCTCGGAGACCTTGCCGTCCTTCAGGAAGTCCAACCCTTGCTGGGTGGAGATCTCGCGGAAGCCCGACATGGTGAGGAGGCTCGACCCCACCCAGACGGCTATTACCGCAAGGATGATGTAGAGGAGCGGCCCGCGCAGAAGTTTCTTGACGTTCATGGTGGTCACAGGCTACCGCTCCCGCACTGGGGGAACACCGAGTGTTCGCCCAAAGGGGAACTGGAGTACCCCGGGAAGTGGCGCTACTCGCCCGTGGAGTACACGTGCGGTGCGAGCACCCCGACCGAGCGCAGGTTGCGGTACTTCTCGGCGTAGTCCAGGCCGTAGCCCACGACGAACTGGTTGGGGATGTCGAAGCCGAGGTATTTCACGTCGATCTCGACGCGCGCAGCAGCGGGCTTCCGCAGCAGCGCACAGATCTCCAGCGAGGCGGGGCCGCGCGAATTGAGGTTGGCCATCAGCCAGGAGAGGGTGAGGCCGGAGTCGATGATGTCCTCGACGATGAGCACGTGACGGCCGTGCAGATCGGTGTCGAGGTCCTTGAGGATGCGCACCACTCCGCTGGACTGCGTGCCGGAGCCGTACGAGCTGACGGCCATCCAGTCCATGGTCACCGGGTGCACGAGTTCGCGGGCCAGGTCGGCCATGACCATGACCGCGCCCTTGAGCACGCCCACCAGGAGCAGGTCCTTGCCGGCGTAGTCCGCTTCGATCTGCCGTGACATCTCGGCCAGTCGGGCCCGGATCTCGGCCTCCTCGATCAGGATTTCGGTGAGGTCGCCGTCAATGTCACGAGGTTCCATGGGAGCGGAAAGGTCCTTTGTTCTGGGTGTGTCGAGGTGCCGAAAAGAAGAGCATGTCCCCCTGCCTTTCCACTCTAACGCCTGGCAGGTCGAGAGCCTTCTGCCCGTGCCAATGCGTGACCAGCCGGGCGACGGCCAGGGTGTGGCTCCGTTCGAGCGCCGCGCCGAACCCGTCGGCGGCCACCGTCCGGATCATCCGCTGCCTCAGGGCGGCCGGCTGGGCGGCCAGTGCAGCCACCCGCACCGACGTGCCGGACTCCCCCACGGTGACCGCGCCGGCCAGCAACTCGGGCACCAGTGCGTCGAGGGCAGCGGCGTCCTCCCGCAGCGTCACGGCGGTGCGGGCCAGCGCCTCGGCGATGCCGGGGCCGAGCTCGGTCTCGAGCAGCGGCAGCACGCTCTCGCGCACCCGCACCCTGGCGTACCGGGGGTCGACGTTCTGCGGATCGGACCAGGCGGTGAGTCCCGCGTCGAGGCAGGCCTGCCGGGTCTGGGCGCGGCGGATGCCGAGCAGCGGGCGCCGGTAGCGTCCGGCGACCCGCGCCATTCCGTGCAGGCTCGTGGCCCCCGACCCCCTGGCGATGCCCAGCAGCACCGTCTCGGCCTGGTCGTCGAGAGTGTGGCCGAGCAGCACGGCGGTGGCCCCGGTCCGCTCCAGGGCGGTGTCGAAGGCCGCGTAGCGTGCGGTGCGGGCGGCGGCCTCTGGTCCGTCGCCGTCGGCATCCGTCACGGCGACCGTCTGCACCAGGACCGGGTCGAGGCCGAGGCCGGAGGCCTGGGCGGCGGCGGCGAGGGCGACCCCGGCCGAGCCCGGCTGCAGGCCGTGGTCGACGATCACGGCTCCGGCGCGCAGCCCGGCCCGCGGCGCCTCGAATGCCGTCGCGGCGGCCAGCGCCAGCGAATCCGCCCCGCCGCTCAGTCCCACGAGCACCAGGCCGCTTTCCGGCAACAGCTCCCGTACGGCGCGGCGGAGGTCGGCGATGGCCGGTGACAGTCGCGGGCGGCGGGTGGACTCCATCCAGTAACGTTATCCGCAGACTTCGAATAAGGGAGAGAGACGGCCATGGCCGAATACGACGCAGTCATTGAAATCCCACGCGGTAGCCGCAACAAGTACGAGGTGGACCACGAAACCGGTCGGGTCTACCTCGACCGGGTGCTGTACACGAGCTTCGTGTACCCCACCGATTACGGGTTCTTCGAGAACACCCTGGGCCTGGACGGCGACCCCGTCGACGTCCTGGTGCTGCTCGACTTCCCGCTGTTCCCCGGCGTCGGCGTGTCCGTGCGCCCCGTCGGCGTGTTCAACATGACCGACGACGGCGGCTCAGACGCCAAGGTCATCGCGGTTCCCGCTGGCGACCCGCGCTGGGAGCACATCCAGGACGTCACCGACATCCCGGAGTACACCCGCAAGGAGATCGAGCACTTCTTCGAGCACTACAAGGACCTCGAACCCAACAAGTGGGTCAAGACCGAGGGCTGGGGCGACGCCGCTGAGGCCGACCAGATCGTGCGTGACGGGCTCAAGAAGCTCGTGGACGAGGGTCACTGACCCCGCATCCGCTTAACGACCGAAGCCGCTTCCCTGACGGGGAGCGGCTTCGGTCGTTAACGGGCCGAGGTCAGCTGGGCCGACCCACATAGGGCGCGACCTCGCCGGCCGACCAGATGCTGTGCACCCGGACAGGCTTGCCGACGTCGGGCGCCTCGAGGATCTGCCCACCGCCGACATAGATCGCCACGTGATAGTAGTTGCCCGGTGAGCCCCAGAAGACCAGGTCGCCGACCTGCACCTGCGAGAACGACACGAGCTTGCCCTGACTGGCCATGGTGTTGTACTGGTTGGTGGCCGAGTGCGTGCCGATGTAGATGCCTGCGGCCGCGTAGGCAGCCTTGGTGAGCCCAGAGCAATCCCAGACGTCGGGCCCTGAGCCGCCCAGTTGGTAGGCCTTGCCGAGCTGGCCGCGGGCGAACGACAGCGCGGTCTCGACCGCGGAGGCGTTGGGGGCCGACGGCGTCGACGGCGCTGGCGCGGCCGGGGCCGGGGCCGCGGGCGCAGGAGCAGCCGGTGCAGCGGGCGCGGGCGCAGCGGGAGCCGGAGCAGCGGGCGCGGCCGGTGCCGCTCCACCGGATGCCGGGGCCGACCCGCCCTGGGCGGGGTTGTTGACCGCGGCCGCTGCGGCGGCCTGAGCCCGGGCCAGCGCCGCGGCCGAGGCCGCGGCATCCAGACCGGTCTGGTACTCGCGCTCCACCTCTGCCGTGGTGTCCTTGAGCAGAGCGAGCTGCTCGTACAGCTCGGCCGACTTCGCCAGCTCGGTGTCGAGGGCCGACTGGGCGCTCCGGGCCGCGTCGGTGGCGGACTCGTACTTGTCCTTGGATTCGGCGCTCAGGCGCTTCCGCTCGGCGGTGGCGGCCTGAGCTTGCGCGATGAGAGACTCGGCGGTGTTCTTGTCCTGAACGGCCTGCCGATAGATGGTTTCGGACTGCTCGCTGAGCTTGCTGGCCGTGCCGAGCTGGCTGAGCAGGTCGTCGGCGGTGTTGCCGTTCAGGAACAGGTTCAGCGAGAGGTCCTGGGCGCCGGTCTTGGCCAGGTGCGCGGCGATGAGGCCGGCGCGCATCTTCGAGGTGTCCGCGGCCTTCTGCGCCACAGCGGACTGCTTGTTCAGGCTCTCCTCGCGGGCCGTGGCAGCGTCGAGGTCGTCCTGGGCCACCCGGTAGGCCTCCGCGGCCATCTGGGAGCCCCTGGACGCTTCGGCAGACGAGGTCTGCAGGCCCTCGAGCAGCCCGGTCAGGTTCTTGATCTGGGTGGCCTTCGCCGCTTCGCTCTCCTTGGCCTTTGCGACCTCGTCCCAGCTGGGGTAGTCCTGATCGGCGAAGGCGGGGGCGACCACGCCGACGGACGCGGCGACCGAGCCGATCATCGCGGCGGACAACAGCGCGGCCGAGCTGCGACGTGAACGGCGGATGGGTGTGGTGTCAGCCAAGTGGGGCTCCCCTGTCGGACATGAATGGAACGGCGTTGATGCGGTTGCCACCGCTGAAGACCTCGAAGTGCAGGTGACATCCGGTGGATGCGCCGGTCGTGCCGGAGCTGGCGATGTTCTGCCCTGCGTCCACGCGCTGGCCGACCGAGACGAAGATGCCGCCATCGCGGATGTGGGCGTAACCGGTCTCGATACCGTTGCCGTGACTGATCTTCACGAAGTTGCCGTACGTGCCTTGGCGGCCCGCATAGACGACGGTTCCCGACGCGGCGGCGTAGATGGGGGCGCTGCAGCCCGTGCCGATGTCGGTGCCGTAGTGGAATCCGCCGCTGCAGCCGCCGCTGCCGCAGATGACGGCGCGAGCGCCGTACCCGTCGGTGATACGTCCGCCCGCCGGGACGGCCCAGCCCTGGCTGCCGATCGACCCGCCGCTGAGACCCGCTCCGGCACTGCCGGTGGCTCCCCCGCCTGATGACTGGTTGGCGGCTGCCGCTGCCGCCGCTGCGGCGGCCGCGCGCTGGCGCTCTTCCTCGGCCAGGCGCGCCCGTTCCACGACGCCGGCCTGGTAGGCAGCGGCCGTGGTGGCCTCTGCGTCCTGCATGAACTGGAGTTGGGCCGCGAGCACGACGCTCTGCGCTTCGGATTCCGACAGCGCCTGATTCGCGGCGTCCGCCGCCTCCTGGGCGGCCGCCATAGCGGCCTCCGCGGCGACGCGCAGGGTCTCACGCTCGGCCTGGGCCACCGCGGCCTGGTCGCCGAGCGACTGCGCGGTGTTGTTGGCCGTCTGGGCCTGCTCATAGACGTCGGTGCTGCGTTCGACGAGCTTGCTCATGCTGCCGAGCTTCGACAGCAGTTCGTCGGCGCCTTCGCCGCTTTCCTGCCCGTCGATGAAGAGGTTGACGCTGAGGTCGGTGCCCCCGGTGCGGTAGAGCTGAGCGGCGAGCTGACCGGCCTGGCGGGTGGCGGCATCCGCCTGGGTCTTGCTCGCGTCGGCCTGGGCCTGCAGATCGCTGGCGCGTCGGCTGGCGTCGTCGAACTTCTCCTGGGCGTCCTGCAGCTCCAGGCCGCGCGCTTCGGCCTCGGCCCGGGTGCGTTCGACTTCGGTCTGCAGGCCGGCGATGAGGTTCTGAATCTCGGTCACCTGGTTGGCGGCCGCGGCGGTATTCGACTTGGCAGCCTGCAGTTCGTCCCAGGTCGGGTAGTCGATGGCCATGGCCGGGCTGATCGGGCTGGCCAGGGTGACCGCAAGTGTGAGGGCGGCGGCGAAGCCGGTGAGTCCCATGGCGCGGCGGCGGGTTGCGGGGGTGCGGCGTGCGTGTCGCAGCCGTGCGGGCCGCATCCGGTGCAGGCCGGCGCGAATGCCGTGACTGATCACGGTTGCCGTACTCTTCATAACTCCCCGATCGGGCTTTTTGTTGTCACATCCGTCACTGTGACAACACTCGTCACAATAACAAACCAGCCTGAACGGCCGGGTCCACTAAAAAACTTAACCTGCCGGGTGCCGGAATCGCCGACCATTCGCGGGCGCGGTGAATGCGACACGCCGAAGGTCATCTCGGTAGGACGTGCGTCGAGGCCCGGAATTCCGCGGCAAACGGGCAGGTTCAAGGTCGGGACGGCCCCGGCGGATTCGGCCGATTTGAACTCTGGCCGCATCTCACCTTATAGTTATGCGTCGGAAGTCATCAGCTTCCGGGAAGTTCGGCCCCATCGTTTAGCGGCCTAGGACGGCGCCCTTTCACGGCGTTAACACGGGTTCGAATCCCGTTGGGGCTACGCATACTGTAGGTTGTACTCGGCACGAAAAGTTAGACAGCACCAAAGAACGACAGCATCAAAGTTTGGCCCTGTAGCGCAGTTGGTTAGCGCGCCGCCCTGTCACGGCGGAGGTCGCCGGTTCAAGTCCGGTCAGGGTCGCCAAGGCGACAAGCCCTTTCGAAAGAAGGGGCTTTTCTCCTTACAGAAGGCGCTCACGTAGCCGTCTTCTGGCCCTGTAGCTCAGTTGGTAGAGCGTTCGACTGAAAATCGAAAGGTCACCGGATCGACGCCGGTCGGGGCCACTTGGCCATCTGCGGGCTTCTACCGCAGGTGGCCTTTTTTGTGCCCGCGAACCGTGAGAAGGTCCCCGAAGCGGGCCGAATCCAGTGCTTTTCTCGCAGGTCGCGGATGTATGCGAGCATGTGGGCATGACACGCTCTGCCTCCGCACATCTCGAGCTTGCGGCCATGGGGCCTGCCGAGCTGGTCCTGTCCGTCGCCGTCGCCGCGGATGCGAGCGCCACCGAGCTACTCACGATCGTTCAGGACGGCACGCCGTTGACCTGGCGGGAAGTCCTCGACCAGCACGGCACCCGCTTGCAACTGGTCTCGGTGCAGGCCGGGCGCATCGACATCGACTACACCGTCGACGTGAGCGGTGAGTCTGCGGCGGCCGAGGTGAGCGACATCGACATCGTGCGCTATCTGCGGCCGAGCCGGTATTGCGAGTCCGACCATCTGTGGCCGACCGCCCAGGCCGAGTTCCGCGGGCTCACCGGCATCGCGCTGCTGAACGCCGTCACGTCCTGGGTGGGCAGGCACCTGAGTTACGTTCCCGGCGCCAGCCTGCCCACGGATGGCGCGGTGCGAACCCTGCTGGCCCGCCAGGGGGTCTGTCGGGACTACGCGCACCTCGTCATCGCGTTCCTGCGCGCCCACGACGTGCCCGCCCGCCTCGTCTCGGTGTACGCCCCCGGGCTGTCGCCGATGGACTTCCATGCCGTGGCCGAGGCCTACGTCGACGGCGCCTGGCAGGTCGTGGATGCGACGGGTCTGGCCCCCCGGCAGTCACTCATGCGGATCGCCACAGGCCGGGACGCCGCCGACACGGCGTTCCTCTCGTCCGCGGGCGCCGCGGTGCTTCTGAACGTGCTCACCGTCACGGCCGTCGCCGACACGTTGCCCCGCGACGATGTCACCGAGTTGGCGCGGTTGACCTGAATGCGCATCCCTGGCGATCAGGGACGCACGACGGCGGGCGACCAGGCGTGTTCGATGAGCAGCTCCGGCGCGCCCGCTCCGCTCACGGCGACAGACCAGACGTCGCTGTCCCCCGGCGCATCCGCCCGGGGAAGACCGTAGAGCAAGGTGGAGTCGTCCAGCCACTCCACCTGGTCGTCGACGCTGCGCGTTTCCGGCAGCACCGTCTGTACCCCGGTCGCCAGATCGAGCACCGCTATGGCCCAGAACCCGTCTGCCGTGCCCGCCGGCCGGGTCTTGTAGGCCACTCGGCGACCGTCCGGCGACACGGAGGGACATTCCGCGTTGTCCCGCACGGCCACCAGGGTGCGGGTGACCAGGTCTCCCCGCACCAGCCAGGTGCGTCCGCCTGAAGCCGCCGTGGCATAGAACGCTTCCTCGTCCGGCACGAAGCTGACGCCCCAGAAATTCCGGTCTGCGCCCAGCACCGGTTGGCCGTCCACCGTCAGGGCGAAGTCTTCGAGGTCCACCGGGTCGTCGACGCCTGCCCCGTCGACGGCCGCGATTCTGGTGGCGATCGAGAAGCCGACGGTCGCGTACGACTCCCCGGTGATGAAGGCGCTGAAGGCCACCTCCGTCCCGTCCGGCGAGAAACGGGTGCGACTGGGCACGCCGGGCAGCGGCCACGAGCGCACCGGCTGCCAGGAATCGTCCATCAGCGTGGCGGTGAAGGTGGTGACCACGCCGCGGTCGATACTCAGGCAGAGTTCCGCCCCGGCCGTCGCGTCAACCCGGTCGCAGGCCACCGGGCTCACCGACCGCACCGAGCCTGGGTCGTCCAGCGGCACGGAGGCGACGAAGCCATAGCCCTGGCCCGAAGCCGTGTTGCGGAAAACGATGCGGGGGGAGTCATCGCCGGGTTCGAACGCCGCGGTGTCCACCGAGCTCGGCGCGGCGCGTCCGGCCTGGGACACGGCGTACTGCGTCGCCCCGTAGGCCGCGGCGCCGCCGAGCAGGACCACGGCAGCCAGCGCGACCACCAGCCGCTGGACCCTCATACGCGGGTCCGCTGCCCCGCCGACCCGCGGAGCAGGTACATGGCCACGGGGATGACCAGGCCGATGGCGAGGGAGAAGACCGCGAGAGCCAGAGCCGGGCCGACGGCGAACCAGACCACTCCGAAGACCGTCGAGGCCAGGAAGCGTGCGAGCGCAACGACAGTCTGGGCGGCGGCGAGGCCACTGGCCGTGCCGCCGGGCGGAGCCACACTGGCGGCCAGGGCGGCCAACACTCCGTCGGTGGCGGCATAGAACGCTCCCAGGAATATCAGGCACACGAGCGTCTGCGGCACGCCCGCCAGCGGGGCCAGAGCGCAGAGGTAGGCGGCGAGCAGGGCGCCGTGCCCGATCACGAAGACCCTGGCCCGGCCGTAACGGTCGGCGAGCCGGCCCAACGGAACTGCCAGGGCCAGGAAGACAGCGTTGGTTCCCACGTAGAGGAGCGGAAACCAGGCCGCGGCGAAATCGGTGTTGTCCTGCAGCACCAGGTAGATGAACCCGTCACCCACGGTGCAGACCCCGAACAGGCCGGCGACGACCAGGACCCGACGGAGTCGTGGATCGGTGAGGTTCCGCCAGCGGAACGGTGGGCGGGCCGGCGTGCGCTCAGCGGTTCCCGCCACCCCACCCGCCGGCTGTGGGCGACGGATCCGGTTCGGCACGAGCACCCCGAGGACAAGCAGTCCGAGCAGTGCACATGCCGCAGACAGGGCGAACACCGTTCCGTAGCCATTCGGGATGAGCAGCAGGATCAGGAAGGCCAACAACGGCCCGGTCGCCGCGCCGACGGTGTCCAGCATCCGGTGCACGCCGAACGACCGGCCGAGGATCGCCGGATCGGACGCTGCGGTGATCATGGCATCCCTCGGCGCTGTGCGGATGCCCTTGCCCAGTCGGTCGACGGCCACGACGCCGACCACTGCCGCGAATCCGCTGGCGACCAGCAGCCAGACCCTCGCGAGGGCAGAAATACCGTAACCGGCGAACGCAACCCACTTGGGCCGGTCGGTGCGATCGGACAGCCAGCCGCCGCCGATCCGCACGATGGCGCTGATGCCCTGGTAGATCCCGTCGATGAAGCCGTAGGCGATGGTCGACAGGCCCAGCACACCGGTGAGATAGAGCGGCAGGATCGCGGCGACGGATTCGGAGGAGACATCGGTCAGCAGGCTGACGACGCCGAGACTGACCACCACCGCGGACACCTTCCGGGCGTCTGGCCCCCGGCGCGCCGGTTCATTCTTACGGGCGGCGCGATCGGCGAAAGAGATGTACACCGGCCGGAGACCTATTCTGCGGCCACGAGAAGCGCCAAGACCGTGTAGCCGCTGCCTCCCGTGGCGGTCGGGGTCACGGTGACCGTGACCGACTCAGCGCCGCGGCCGTATGCGCGGGCCGTCGATCCGCCGCCGGCAGGCGTGTCGGAGGGCGTGAAGCCGAACGCTGCGAAGGCCGTGTCGTACTCGGCCAGCACAGCTGCACCCGCCTCCGGAGTGGTCGCCGTCAGCGAGGCGCGCACCCGTTGTTTCTCCACCGAGACATCGGAGGTCGCCACGGAAGACCGGGTTGCGATGGGGATGCCGTCCGGGAACCCGTCGACCAGAGCGCCCTCGGCCGTCGCCGTCGCGGGCGCAGGCCCGCTGATCAGCGACCGCAGCGCCGGAGACACCGGCAGCCCCTCGGCAGGCGAATCGTCTCCGTCAGATGCCGGGGGGAGTTCAGAGGCGGGGTCCTCTGCCGGACCTGCGGTGGGTTCGCCCGGCGGTTCCACCTCCGGCGTCCCGGGGATGACGGGCAGGGCACCGTCCGTCGGTCCGCCCGGCACGGCGGAGGCGTCCTCCGATCCGCCCGGCGCGGCGGATGCGTCCGGCGCTTCGACCGCCGAAGGGGCGGCGCCACTCGGCCCGGTCAGGCTTGGCGCCGCGTTGGCGAGGGCGATGCCGATCACCGCGGCCGCCAGGAGAGCCACTCCCCCGACGCCGGCAGCCACTCTCAGACGCCTGCTCCTGGTGCTCACGCATCGACCTCGATTCAGGGTTCATGGGTACGTCGGCGAAGGCAGCATAGCCAGGTCGGGGAACCGGGGCGGCCCGCATTCGAGGGGCAATACCGGCGCTCGCCGCCCCGCCCGCGCAGCGCGCTTCACCCCCGGACGGGTCACAGCGCAGTCGGCCGACACCACGCTACTGTCACCGTGAACACAGACGTGAGGGTTTGTCACCCCGCGTTCGGGGGTCCACACGGCCCTCCCTCGAACCGCCCGATACCTGTACACCCGAATTGCAGGAGTCCACGTGAGCATGTGCTGGCCAGGTCGATACCGTCGACGATCATTCCTCCCCAGTGCCGGCACAGCCGAGTGGGAACGCTGATGGCGGTCTCGGCCACCGCCGATATCGATCCGACGGCCGAGATCGGCCCGGGGAGCATGGTCTGGCACCTGAGCCAGGTGCGGGAGTACGCCAGGGTCGGGCCCGGCTGCATTCTCGGCCGCGGTTCCTACATCGGGCCGGGCGTCATCCTGGGCAAGAACTGCAAGGTGCAGAACTTCGCGCTCGTCTACGAGCCCGCCCTGCTCGAGGACGGAGTCTTCATCGGGCCGGCCGCGGTGCTCACGAACGACCAGTTCCCGAGGGCGGTGACGGTCGCCGGTGTGCGGAAGTCGGCCGAGGACTGGGTGTTGGTCGGTGTGACCGTTCGCAGCGGCGCGTCCGTCGGCGCCAGGGCCGTCTGCATAGCCCCCCTCACCATCGGCCGGTGGGCGACCATCGCTGCCGGAGCCGTCGTCACCAGGGACGTGCCCGACTTCGCCCTCATGGTCGGTGTACCGGCCAGGCGGGTGGGCTGGGTCGGCCGCAGCGGTGTGCCGCTGGAAGCGAACGGCCCTGACACCTACACCTGCCCCGTGACCGGGGAACGGTACCGCGAACACGAAGGGAAATTGACGCTCCTATGAGCCACGCACCTGCGAGCCCTCGGACGCAACGGCTGCGACCGAGTGTCCTGATCATCGTCCAAAACCTGCCGGTGCCCCTCGATCGAAGGGTGTGGCTGGAGTGCCAGGCCCTCGCCGCGCAGGGCTACACGGTGTCCGTGATCTGTCCGAAGGGACCGCACGACCCGGCCAGGCAAACCATCGACGGGATCGCCATCTACAAGTACCTTCCGCCGCCTGCCGCTACCGGCGCCGTCGGTTTCGCGCTCGAATTCGCCTACTGCTGGGTGCGCACTGCACTGCTGTCCATCCGGGTCCGGCGGGAGCGCGGATTCGACGTCATCCAGGCCTGCAACCCGCCGGACACCTTCTGGGCCCTCGCCCGGCTGTGGAAGCGACGCGGTGTCTCGTTCGTCTTCGACCACCATGACCTGAACCCCGAACTCTATCTCTCCCGATTCGGCCGGCCGTCGTCCATGGTGGCTCGCGCGCAGCTCCGGGCCCTCCTCTGGTTGGAGCGACGAACCTTCAGGACGGCCGACCACGTCATCTCGACGAACGCTTCCTACCGCGCGATCGCCGTGCGTCGTGGCGGGATGCGGCCCGACGCGGTCACCGTGGTTCGCAGCGGGCCGGACACCCGGTCGATGCGTCCGGTCTACCCGGCGTCCGACATCCGGCGGCATGCCGGGCCGGTGCTGGTCTACCTGGGCATCATGGGCCCGCAAGACGGTGTCGACCAGGTTCTCACCCTCGTGCACGAACTGGTGAATGTCAGGGGCCGCTTGGACCTTCGTGCCGTGATCATGGGTTTCGGGGACTGCCTTGAGAGCCTGCGCGAACAGTGCACCGCCGCCGGCCTCGACCCCTACGTGACGTTCACGGGACGGGTCGGTCCCGAGACCATCGCCGAATACCTCAGCGCTGCCGACATCGGCCTCGGACCGGACCTGAACACCCCGCTCAACGATCTGTCCACCATGAACAAGACCATGGAGTACATGGCGTTCGCGTTGCCCTCGGTGTCGTTCGACCTGACGGAAACGAGACAGTCCGGTGGCGACGCCGCCGTGTATGTGCCCTCAGGGGACATCGGTGCGTTCGCGGACGAGGTCGAGAGCCTTCTTGACGACCCCGTCAAACGGGCGGCGCTCGGACGAGCCGCACGGGCCCGCGCCGAACAGGTCCTTGACTGGCAAGCCCAGGCGAAGGAGTACGTCGGCGTGTTCAGCCGGGTACTGCACCGCCCGGCAGGTACCGCCAGGACCGGAGAGTGGCCGTTCTCAGCCCCGGAACGCTCAGCCCCGGACCACTCGGCCCCGGACCACCCTGGGGGCGTTTCGAGAGTCGTCGACCTTGCCGACGAGGCGGCGTTCACGCGGTTCCTGGTCACCCGTGGCCGCCCCGGCCACGGTGCCCGGGGCCGTCTGACCACCACGACTGTCCTCGAGTAGCACCCATGTGCGGAATTGCAGGCATTCAACGATTCGACGGGCACGTCGTCGATGCATCGATACTCACCGCTATGGGGAGCACCCTCGCTCACCGGGGACCGGACGACCATGGGATCTGGCATCACGGCCCGGTCGGGTTGGCCCACACTCGCTTGTCGATCATCGACCTGTCCGGTTCCCGCCAGCCGATGGCCAGCGCGTCGGGACGCTACGTGATCAGCTTCAATGGCGAGATTTTCAACTATCGCGCCCTCCGCGAAGGCTTGCGTTACCCCTTCCGCACCAACGGGGACACCGAGGTCATACTCGCCGGGGTGAGCATCCACGGCATCGGATTCGTCACGTCCCTGGTCGGACAGTTCGCCTTCGCGTTGCATGACCGGGATTCCGGCACCACGCATCTTGTTCGAGACCGTTTGGGTGTTCTCCCGCTCTACTACACGATGACCCCCAGCCACCTGGCCTTCGGGTCGGAGATCAAAGCGCTCGTCCCGGCGATGGGCCGCTCACCGGAGGTGGACCTGTCCAGCCTGGACGCCTATCTGGCCGGCCGCTCTGTGCCGGCTCCTGACACGCTCTTCGCCGGAGTGTCGAAACTCCCCGCCGCCCACCGCGCCGAGGTAACCGCTGATGGGTCGGTGACCCTGACACGCTACTGGCATCCTGCCGCGGCCGATCCGCCGGGGACCTGGACGGCGGCATCGGCCGTCGACGCCGTCGACGCCATGATCACAACCGCGGTCCAATCCGCCCTCGTCGCAGATGTCCCCGTCGGGGCCTATCTCAGCGGCGGGGTCGATAGCAGCCTGATCGTCGCCAAGGTCGCGGAGCTTGCGCCGGATCAGCAGGTGCGCACCTTCGCGGCAGGCTTCGGCGACCCGCGCACCGATGAACTCCACTGGGCACGGAGAGTCAGCGACCACGTCGGCACGCAGCACCGGGAGGTGATGGTGCACGCAGAGGATTTCGAGTCGCTGTGGGCGGAACTCACCTATCACCGAGATGCCCCCGTCTCGGAGCCGGCCGACATCGCCGTCTACCGTCTCGCCCAGGCCGCGCGGGAATCGGTTCGCGTCGTACTCTCCGGCGAAGGCGGCGACGAGTTGTTCGCCGGGTACCCCAAGTACGCCGCGGCGCGCGCCGTGGCTGCGGCCGGAAGGCTGCCGGCGCCCGTCCGGGCCGGAGTGACGGGGTTCCTCGATCACCGCCTCCCTGACCGGATGTCGAGGGCCAGGATCGCGCTGCGAGTTGTCGGGGCCGGGACTCCGGAGGAACGGCATCGCACCTGGTTTGCCCCGTTCACCGCCACCGAGCGCCGCGAGTTGCTCGGGGAGCTTCCGTCGCGCGCCTGGCTCCCACGCGTGTCCGATGACGATGTCATCCGCCAGATGCTGCTCGGCGACCTGGACGGCTGGCTGCCGGACAACCTTCTGGAGCGCGGTGACCGGATGTCGATGGCCGCGTCCCTCGAGCTCCGTCCGCCCTTGCTCGACCACCGCCTGGTGGACCTGGCTTTCAGGTTGCCCTCGTCCATGAAGGTGCGCCACGGCACCACCAAATGGGTGCTCAAGGAAGTTGCCCGCCGATACCTGCCCGCCGAGATCGTCGACCGGAAGAAGTCCGGCTTCCGGGTTCCGTTGCGTGAGTGGTTCAGGTCCGATCTGCGCGATTCGATGTGGGACAGACTCACCGGGTCCGGGTCCTTCGTGGCAGAGACCCTCGACCGCAGAGCGGTGACATCTCTGTTGCAGCGGCACGAGACCGGTCGTTTCAACGAGGAGAGCCGAATCTGGGCGCTCATGAGCCTTGAGGTGTGGCACGAGACGTTTTTCGGTGCGGCAACCGAGGCCGCGCGACCTGCGCGGCACCAGAACAACACTGAGGAAGTCGACAATCATGAACCTGCGTGACCTGACCGCAATTCTGGCCCGGCGCTGGCTGGTCGTCCTGGGGGGCCTTCTGGTCACTGCCGGGCTCTGCGCCGGGTTGGTCACACAGGTCCCTGTGTCCTATGTCGCCCGTTCGAGCCTCGTGCTCCTCCCGCCGTCCTTGGTGGTGGGCGAGGGAGGGAACCCGTATCTGTATCTCGGCGGCCTGGGCCAGGCGCTGGATGTCCTCATCCGCAAGCTCAATGCCGACGAGTTCACCAAGCCTGTCGAAGACGCCCACCCGGGCAGTGAATTCGTGGTGTTCGCCGACACCTCGACAAGCGGCCCCATACTCGTCATCGAAGGCACTGGGGCGACGTCGGCAGACGCCCTCGCCGTGATGAACGATGCGGCGCGCCTCACCCCCGACACCCTGCTCACCCTGCAGACCAGCCTGGCCGTGCCCGAAAACGCCCTGATCACCATCACTCCTGTCGCCGTGGACGAGAAACCCACCATCGATGCCAAGAACCGCATCCAGGCGGCGGGCGCGGCCGCGGCGGTCGGCGTGGTCCTCACCCTGCTTCTGGCCGTCCGCAGGGACGGGCGCCTGGCGGCACGGTATCCCGACGGACGCCGGCCACGCCGACAACGGCGCGACCCCACTCACACCGCCAAGGACGGACCGGCACGGCAGAACGGGCCTGCAGCGGCCCCCGCCGACACCGACGCCACAGCCGAGGACACCGTGCCGTCCGCCCTCGTGAACTGACATGCCTACCCAGGACTCACTCCTCGGGCGGCTCCGGTCACGACCGGAGCGATTCCCCGACGCGGTGACCCTGCTGACCGTCTATGTGGTGCTGCTGTATGCCGTTCCGTCGAACCGCTCGATTGCCAACCTGGGCACGGCAGGATCGCTGGCTGTCCTGTGGGCCGCCGGCCTGGCCATCCTGTGGCTCCTCGTGCAGGTCCAGCTCGGCGCGCGACCGCTCTCGCGGTCGACCCCTGTGCGGGTCGCCTTCTCCCTGTTCGTCGTGGCCGTCCTGATCAGTTACCTCTCTGCCATGACGAGGGCGATCCCGAGCGACGAGGTCAGTGTCGCCGATACCGGTCTGATCAGGGTGATCGCCTGGGCCGGGATCGTGTTCATCGCCAACGACGGCATCTCCGACCTTGCGCGGCTCCTCACTCTGGCCCGGCGCATGGTCACGGCGGGCGCCGTGCTCGCCACGCTCGGAATCGTGCAGTTCTTCACCAAGGCGTCCTGGCTCGACCTCATTCCGACTCCCGGGCTGCAGCCTGTGACAGGCTATGCCGCCGTCGAAGTGCGCGGCGGTCTGGTCCGCTCGGCCGGCACCGCCGTGCATCCATTGGAGTTCGCCATGGTGCTCGCGATGGTCCTGCCGCTCGCCCTGACGCTCGCCCTGCGAGAGCGTCAGCGTCAGGCCGTATGGCGCTGGTTGCCCGTCCTTCTCATCATCCTCGGCCTGGCGCTGTCCGGATCGAGGTCTGCCCTGGTCGGGATGTTCGCCGGGCTGATAGTTCTCATCCCGACCTGGTCTGCACGGGTGCGCTGGCGGCTCGCCCTCGCCGCTGTGGCCATCGTGGGCGTGGTCTACGTCATCTCACCCCGTGTCGTGACGAATATGCGCTACATGTTCCTGGCCGTTTTCGACGACCCCAGTGTCACCTCCCGGTCGGACAGCTTCGCGCTGCTCTGGCACCTCGTCGGACTCAACCCGATGGTCGGCCGTGGGCTGGGCACCTTTCTGCCCCGGTACCGGATCCTGGACAACCAGTACGTCCTCCTCCTGCTCGAGGTCGGCCTGGTCGGGCTCATCCTCTTCCTCGTCGTGGGTGCGGCCTCGATCGTGTGCGCCGTGACCGGTGCGAACCGGTCCGCCCACACCGCTTCCGGCGATCTCGGATTCGCCCTGGCCGGCTCCGTCACTGCCGGACTCGTCGCACTGAGCCTGTTCGATGCACTGTCTTTCCCGCAATCGGCCGGAACGCTGGTCCTGGTCTTCGGGTTGTGCGGAGCCTATTGGCGGCTCACCCGCTCCCCGGCGGCGGATCCCGTCCGTGACCTCGTCCAGGGCAGGCCGGAGGTGCTGACCGGATGATCGACCTCGCGATCCTGATTGTGGCCTACCGCAGCGCCGCCGACCTACCCCGCCTCCTCGCCGGGGTGCACAGCGCGGCCGGCGATCTGGACTGGCGCGCCGTTGTCGTCGACAATTACGGCGAGGACCAGCTGACGACGGACGATCCCCTGGTGGAGATCGTGCGGAGCGGCACCAATCTGGGCTATTCCGGTGGCCTCAACCTCGCCCTCGACTGCGCCCCGGCATCCCGTTTCACGGCCTTCCTCAACCCGGATCTCGAGCTCGACCCCGGTTCGCTCGCGGCTCTCACCCAGGCCTGCACGCCGGCGGGGGTGGGTGCGGCTGTGCCGCTGGTCCTTGACGCCGACGGCGCGGCACAACCCTCGCTGCGCCGCGAGCCGTCAACACTTCGGTCGCTGGGCGAAGCTGTCTTCGGCGACCATTGGCCGACCCGTCCCGCCTACCTCGCCGAGATGCTGAGGGACCCGGAAAGCTACCGGTCAGCCGGCCCGGTGGATTGGGCGACCGGGGCGGCCCTGGTTGTTCGCTCTGAGATTCTGGCGGCTGTCGGGGACTGGGATGCGGCGCGCTTCTTCCTCTACTCGGAGGAGACCGACTACGCCAGGCGCATCCGCGGCTGTGGCTACCGGATTGAGTTCGTCCCCCATTCGGTCGTCCGGCACCGGGGTGCAGGCTCCGGCAGCTCTGCCGAGCTCGATGCGTTACTCGCGGTGAACAAGGTGCGGTACTACCGGAAATGGCACGGGCGGGTCCCGAGCGCGGCCTTCTTCGCTGTGGCCGTCGCCCACAACCTGCTCCGGCTGCGGCGACCGTCGTCCCGGCTAGCGCTCAGGGCGCTCTTCTCCGCTCCGACCCGCGCCATGCTGCCGGGGGGCGCCCCATGACAGACCACCCGGCCGGCGCGATCGTGATAGCCGCTTACAACGAGGAATCCGTGATCGGGCGCTGCCTCGAGGCCCTCGAGCCTGTCCTGGCCGCCGGAACCCTGCAGGTGATCGTCGTCTGCAACGGCTGCACCGACGGGACCGCACCGATCGCCCGGACCCACCGCGGCGTCACGGTCCTCGACCTTCCCGTGGCCTCGAAGACCGGTGCCCTCCGGTCCGGCGACGCCATAGCCGTCAGCGGGCCCCGGATCTACCTGGACGCCGATGTGGTCATGTCGGCTCCGACAGCCCTGGCCGTCGTCGACGCTTTAGGGCCTGGCGGCGCACCGGCCGGCCGTCCGCCTCTCGAGTTCGACAGTTCCGGTTCGGGCCGAATCGTTCGCAGTTGGTACCGGGTTCGCGCCCAGTTGCCCTCTCTCAGTCGGGTGCTCTGGGGTGCGGGCACGTATGCGGTGTCAGCGGAGGGCCGGGCCCGTTTCGGCGAGTTCCCCGATATCGTGTCGGACGACCTCTTCGTCGACAGCCTGTTCGGGCCCACTGAGCGCATCATCGTTCCGACCGATCCCGTGATCGTCCGCGCGCCACGCCGGACCGGCGACCTGCTCCGGATACTCCGACGTACCTATCGCAGCCAGGATGACGTAGCCAGGGACCCCGGGATCTCGACCGGTCAGCGCGCTCAGATCCGCGACCTGGCCGCCCTCCTGCGGCGACGGCCCAGCTCTGCCGGTGACGTTGTCGTCTATGCCTTCGTGATCCTGCTGGCGAGGATGCAGGTGAGGTTCGCGCGCGCGCCGGGCCCAGCCTGGGAACGGGACTCCAGCTCCAGGGAGGGAACCCTTGCCTAGCCGACCTCGACACGTGCCGTTTCTGCGGAGAGCCGGCTTCCCGCGCGGCGCAGCAGCAGGCGGTCGACGAAACCCGTCGCAACCACGCAGGCGCCGGCACCCAGCAGCAGGATCGCCCCCAGCGCACGCAGCCGGTTCCCCTGAGCAGAGGAAACAACAGCGGTTTGCGGCGACATCAGAGTGGTGATGCGGTCGGCGCCGGACACCCCGACGACGTCCTGCTGCTCGTCGACGATCCGGTCGATCCGTTCCGTGATCTGGCCCAGGGTCGTGAGAACGTCAGCCTCATTGTCGCCGACGACCTCGACGGTCAGCTCCGGCCGGATGAACGAGTCGTTCCACTGCCCGCCGGAGTTCAGCAACGAGACCGCGGAGCCAGCCCGCTCCCCCGCACCGTAGAGCCTGGCCTCCTGCGACGAGAATCGTGGCACCGCGGCGTTCCCGTTGTATTGCCGGTCGACCAGGGCCGCGAAGCTCACCAGGTTCTCGGTCGTGTCGCGCAGCGCGTTGGGATTGTCGAGACTGGTCGGCGCCAGGAAAACCACATTGACGCGAGTCCAGAACACCGGATTCGGCCTGGAGGCGATGAGCATGCCGATGACCGTGAGGACGGCGCACAGGAGCACGATGTACCAGCGCCGAATTGCGATTCTCAGAAATTGATTTGCGGTCATTTTTCACCCCTCTCGAACACCCTCCCGCCGAGCTGGGTTGCAGGCGTATACGCGCTGGGGAAAGTACTCCCTCCAAGCTCATTTGAAAAGAGGGTTGACCGGTGGATCCTCTCGTGGCATCCTGTGATTTTTTCTCACTTGTCCTGCTCTACGGGCCGTTGCCAACCGGCCGGGAATGGTGGCCAAACCGTCCCGGCTCATGTTGCCGATGGCGCCGAAATCGGTGAAAACGGGTTTGGGATTCGGTCTTGCCGCGGGTTAAGGTCGTGCGAATGCCGGCTGGGAATTCCCGACCCGGCGCAATCGCCCAGAGGGCGCGTCTCCGATCCATCCATCGAGGACGCAAGGAAAGGTAATTGGCAGTGAAGAAGAAACGCACCATCAAGGCGGGCCGCTCCTGGCCCCAAAAATCGCTTCTGGCGCTCATCGTGGCCGCCGGCCTGGTGGCAGGAGGCACAACGGCTGCGACGGCAGCCCCCGCAGCATCACCCACCACGCTGTTCGCGGCCGAAAAGCCGGCCGTAGCCGCGGCGAAGACCGACACGTCAGCGGTGGAGCTCGGTGTCTCGTTCACCTCGGCACAGGCCGGCTCCGTGACCGCGATCAAGTTCTACAAGGGCGCAGGCAACACCGGGACCCACACCGGGCAGCTGTGGTCCTCCACTGGGACCAGCCTCGCCAAGGTGACGTTCACCAACGAGACTGCCAGCGGATGGCAGACGGCCAAGCTGTCCAAGCCCGTGGCGGTGAAGGCCGCTACGCGCTACGTGGTGTCCTACCTCGCACCACAGGGCAAGTACGCGTACACCAGCAACTACTTCGCCTCCGCGAAGAAGAGCGGCTCTCTGACCGTGGCCGCGTCCAAGAACGGCCTGTACCGCTACGGCTCCGGTGGCGGCTTCCCCACCAGCTCCTACAAGTCCACGAACTACTTCGTCGACGTCGAATTCACCCCGGCCACCGTCGCGGCTCCCACGCCCCCGGTGACCAGCCCGGCTCCGGCTCCGGCACCCTCACCCGCGCCGACCGCGGTTCCGGCCCCGACCCCGACGCCGGCTCCCACCACCCCGGCAGCCTCAGGTTGGCCGAGCGCCTCGACCACGGGAGTGCCGGCCGGCACCTCCCTCACGAAGTCGGGCGCGTTGAACATCACCACGCCGGGCACCGTCATCGACGGTCGCGACATCTCCGGCGGAGTACAGGTCCGTGCGGCCAACGTCACGATCAAGAACTCGAAGGTCACCGGACGGATCGAGGTGTTCCAGGGCTCGACGAACACCATGATCCAGCGGGTCGAGATCATCGGTCCCGGTGTGTCCTCCCCCGACAGCGACCGTCCAGGGATCGCCTCGTACGACTTCACCTGCGACGGTTGCAACATCCACGGTTGGGGTAAGGGCGTCTATGCGGACCAGAACGTCGTGATCAAGAACTCCTGGATCCACGATCTTCCCGTATTCGGCGACCCTGGCAACGGCGGCAGCCACAACGAGCCCATCCTCGCGATCGGCGCGAAGAACCTCACGATCGTCGGCAACCGACTGGATGCGGGCACCCAGGGTAACTTCTCGGCTGCGCTGGCGTTGTACAGCCAGGGCTCCCAGACCCAGAACGCGCTGGTGCAGGGAAACCTGTTCAACGGTGGCGGCTACTGCCTGTACGCGGGCTCAGACGCTGACATCGTGGCCAGCAATGTCGACATCATCGGCAACACCTTCGGTACCGAGCTGAGGCCGAAGTGCGGCGGATACGGCGCCGCCACTGCCTACAACCCGGGCAACGGCAACTCCTGGAGCGGCAACGTGTGGCAGAACGGAACCACGGTTCCCGCCCCGTAGCTCACGTGCACTCCGCATGACAGGTCCCGGCCGTCTTCCCAGACGGCCGGGACCTGTCATGACTGCCCGGGTGCGGGCAGCATCGCGGAGTCCGCAGACCGGCCCATGACGGCGGCGGCGATCTCCGAGGCGACGACGGCTTGCGCGGCCCCCCACCCTTGACGCACGGATCCGGCGATGAGCGCGCGGGACCCGACGTCCGCCGACTGCTCCACGGCACGGCTCAGAGCATCAGCCAGAGCCCCGGGGGTGGACGGCGACCAGACTACGTTCGGGTTCGGCAGCACGTCCCGCGCATACGGCACCTCGGTCACGACGGGCAGCGCCCCGGCTGCGAGCATCTCCTCCGCCACGAGCGTGATGTTGGTGAACGAGATCGCCAGGCCGGCGAGTGTCCGGTTGTACAGGCGGTTCAACTCGGTCGGTGACAATCGATGGTGCTGCACCACGGGAATGGTCCAGTCGTCGACCGCGTCCCCGTAGAGATGCACGGGCACCTCCGGGTGGCGACTGTGGAATTCCTCAAGCGCCAGCCGGCCCAGGAGGTACCCTCGCCGGTCCGAGCCCGGTTTGGTGTAGTAGACCACCCCGGAGCGCGGCGCCGCGCCGCCGAGCAGGTGGTACACATCGGTATCGCAGCCGAACGGCGCCACCGCGTGCTCGACACCGGCGGCAGTGAGATGGCGCGAGACCAGTTCCCCGAGGGCGATGTTGCGGAAGCCGAACCTGTAGCTGTCCTCCGCGAGCGCATAGAGGGTGCCGTGCGGGTGGAAGAAGGGCTCGTAGTCCTGGATGAAGTACAACAGCGCCGCCTGGCCGGTCGCCCTGGCGGCGACGACGTGCGCACTCTCCCAGGAACTGGCCACGTAGGCGTCCGCCCCGGCCAGCCCCATGGTGGCATCCCTGATCTCCGCCTTCATCGCCGGCCAGTACTCACGGACCACAGCGGCGTGCCGGGTCAGGTCGCCGCCGTGGCGGTCGTAGAGGAAGATCACGCACCGGTGCCCCGCTGCTTCCAACGCCTCCACCATGCGGAACAGCGTGGTGTGGCCGCCCGACCCGGGCTTCGGCGGGGTGCACACCCAGCCGACCGTCAGCGGCCCCGCTCCCCTGTGCCCCTCGATGCCCGCGCGAGCGCGCATCCGGGCCGAGTCAGCGATGTCCTCGGTCAGGAGGGGGAAGTCGAGCGACTCCACATCCATCCGTTCGGAGAGTCTCCGCAATGCTCGCCGGCCGGTGTCGGCGATTCCGGCACGCCGGGTGCGTTCGAATAGTTCGATGACGCCTGGCCTGGTCTTCACCACGATGTCTCCTCCTCGGTCATGGGGCTGCCGGTCAGGTCCGGTCGCATCCGCACGGGCGAGCTGTCGATGGCCGCCAGTATCCGGTCGGCAACATCTACCCAACGGGAACGCGCGGCTATGGCGGCCGCGCGTTGACCCAGGGACTGTGCCTCAGCGGGACTGCTGATCCGTTCCAGGGCTGCGGCCAGCGCGCTGTCGTCGTCGGGATGCACGGTGATCGCAGCCGTCCCGAGCAACTCGGAGGCGCCGCCCTGTGACGTCCCGATCACCGCGAGACCGGCCGAGGCTGCTTCCAGGTACGCGATGCCGGCCGGGTCGAACCGGCTCGGCAGCACGAATGCTGTCGCCCGGGCGAACAGCGCATCGAGCCGGGCCTGGGAGTGCGCGTTCTCCCTGGCCAGGAAGCCGTGGCCGCGCACGCCTGGCTCGTCCACGCGGGGATGATTGCCCACAAGGTCCAACGTCGCTCCGGGGTGCGTCTGTCGCACCCTGCGGAAGGCCCGCACCACGGCGTCGCCGTTCTTGCGCCGCCAGTCCACGCCGACGAACAGAAACCGCGGCGTGTCCCAGTCCCGCGCTTGTGTCGTATCCCTGGCACGGGGACGATGACCGATGCCGACGACCCGCACCCGTTCCGGCGCGAGGCCGTAGTCGGTGATGAAGGAACCGGCCGCCCACTCCGTGCTCACACAGCACAGGTCAGCAGCACGACTGGAGGCCTGCTGCCGAGCACACCACAGGTCGACGGCCCGCTCCGGAAAGCCGGCCGAACGGATGTCGGAGTCGGGGTGCTGCCACATCTGGCGCAGGGTCGTGTCGTCGTAGGTGAGGATCGGGACTCCCGGGCGGCGCAACCGGGCCAGGTCGAAGGTCTCCTGGCCCATAGCCACGATCGCGTCCAGCGGGCCCGCTCCATCAAGGTGACGCCGGAGTGCCCAGGTCCGTGACCGCTGCCTGACGGGGGTGCGGTCGGCCACGGCTCCCCGCTGACCACCGATACGCGATGCCACAGCAACCAGCTGGTGAAGGCCCTGGGGAAGTTTCGTTCCAATGGGAACGACCTCGACACCACGGCCCGCCAGACCGTCCGCGATTCCGCGCGGGGTACCCGACCAGTTCTTCGACGAAAGCGGGTCTGGCTGCGGGTTCAGCACAGCGATTCTCATGCCAGGTCCACGCGGTCACGCACTCGCGTGCCGGCCCTGCGAGTTCCACCGTGTGAGGGCAGGTGCCGGAGCGCCGCCGCCACTTCCAGGTCCCGCTCTGACCACCAGGCCCGAAGACCATAGCTCGCCTCGGCATCCCGATAGACCGCGGCCAGCCTGGCGGCCATGGCAGTGAGGCCGAAATTCTCCTCGGCAAAGCGCCGTCCGAATTCTCCCAGGCCAACCCATCCGGAGCGACGGTCGAGCATCGCCTCGAGCAGGCTGGCCAGGTCAGCGACGGGGTCCACCGGGGCGTCGTCACTCCAGAAACTGCTGCGGAAGAGTCCGGCAGCCGTTCCCGGGCCGAACGCTTCGCTGCGCCCTCGCTCCCCCACCACGACCAGGGGTTTACCGAACGCGAGTCCCCTGGCCGCCGAACTCCCCATCCCCAACACGATATCCGCGCTGGCGTAGGCCGGTCTGGGGTCGGCCATCGACCCGGTGAAGGTCACCACAGTACGCCCCACTGCCGAGTTCACCGCCTGGCCCACCAGCCGGAGGCGCTCCCCGGCGTTCCCGTCACCGACAACGATCAGGTCCAGCGCGGGCTGGTTGAGGCGCTCGACCGCTCTGATCATCACCTCCACGCTCTTCGCCTTCATCTCGTCGTCGAGCCTGCTCACCACCACAGCCCGGGTGTGCAGTGGGTCCAGGCCCCACTCGGCGATGAACGCGGTCCCGTCGACTGCACGCCTGTTGTCCCTGTCGAGATCGACCGGAGGACTGATCAGGTCCACCCTTCGTTGGCGCCCGGCGAGTTCATCCCTCAGGTACCCCGTTCCGACGATCAGATTCGCCGCTCGGTACGTGCCCGGCATGGCCGCCATCTCGTAGTTGGTCATGACCAACGGCCGCCGTCCTCCCAGGCACGGCCCCCAGAACGCGGCCCGATAGGACCATCCGCTGTAGGTGTGCACGATGTCCGCACCGTGTTCGCGCGCCAGCCTGGAGAGCGTTCTGGCACCATCCAGGATCGACGTCGGGCGGTCGTACGGCACCAGCCGGACGCCCCGCTCCTCAGCGACCTCCTGCAGGGACGGCCCGGTGGGCATGGTGTCGCGTGGGGCGATCAGGACGGACTCGTAGCCGTGCTCCCTGCCGGCCCAGGCCAGGTCGACGGCGTTGGCCTGGAGTCCTCCCAGGGTGAAGCCGATCACCTGGACCAGGACGCGCCGGTGCACTCCGGCGGGCATGTCAGACCCTGCCCCAGCGACGCTGTGCCCACGCGGCCGGACGCACCAGCTGGGTCGCGGCCCCGGACACGAGGCGCATCCGGGCGAGGGCGGGCGGGAGCAGCCGGACGACCAGGGGCGCGGTCAGGACGAGGTAGACCAGGGCGCCGACGCAGCCGCCGATCAGTAGCTTCAGCGGCGCGGTCGGCACGGTCAATGCCACCGACCAAGCCGAGGCCGCCGCGACACCACCGGCCAGTCCCGGCCACGCCAATGCGCGGAAGACGACGCCGGGTGCGCGGGCGATGCTCCTGCGGATCAGGAGCAGATACAGCGGAAAGGTGATCCCGGCCGTGACCACGATGTGCGAGAGTCCGACGCCGACGAGCCCACCCCACTGGACTCCGGCGGCCATAGCCGGGAGGAGCGCGGCGAGCGCCACCACCTGCACCAGGAACAACGCGGCAGTTCGACCGGTGGAGATGATGATGTTGGCGAAGAGCAGGCAGATCACGAAGATGATCCCGTATCCGCTCAACACCACCAGTGCGGGGGCGGCAGCAGACCATTGGCTGCCGTACACCGTGGTGATCAAGGGCTCGGCAAGGGCGAGGGTGAGTGCTCCGATCATCACGGCGACAAGTGCCACTGTCTGGGTCGCCCGGTAGAGGGCATCCGCCAGGTCGCCCTGTTCGTGCCGAACTTTGGAGAAGGCCGGCTGGACGATGCCGTTCAGCACCGACCCGATCACGGCGGTCGACCACGCGCAAATAGTGAAGGCCAGAGCATAGAGCCCGGTCTCGGTCACCCCCAGGTTCCGGCCGACGAAGACGTAGTCGACGTTGAGCAGCACCTGGCTCAGCAGGTTGGCAAGGGCGAGCGGGAGGCCGAAGGCGATCAGCATCCGGAGTTGATCGGGGCGGAATCCCGGCCAGTAGCGCTTCTTCACGGTCACGCTGAGAATGATCCCGCTCACGAGCTGCGCCGCCACCCTGGACCAGGCGAACGCGATTGCCCCGTCACCAACCAGCGCGAGGCCGACCAGTACGAGACTGCTGGGGATGAATGCGATCGCCGCTGCCCTGAAGACGACGTCCTGCCGGAATTCCCGTTGGATCTGAGCGGACGGCACCGCGAACGGGCCGACCAGAGCGACCGAGACGGCCATGACCCGCAACGGTCCGGCCGCATCCACAGATCCCAGGAGAGCCGCCAACGGCTCGGCGAAGATCACCATCAGGGCGGCCAGACCGGCACTCGTCACAATCGACAGGGTCGCGATGGTGGGCGCGATGGTGTCAGGATCCAGATCGGAGCGCAGGATCGCCGACGACACCCCCAGCTCGGCGAGGCTCACGACGACTCCCTGCACGACCATCGCGAGCGCGAAAACGCCGAAGGCCTCCGGCGCCACGATACGCGCCACAAAAGCCATGATCGCGATGTTCGCGAACCGCAGTCCGACCGTGCTCGCCGCAGCCCAGAGGGCGCCGCTGCGCACCCTGTCCTCGAGAGTCGACCTGGCGGCCGGTCCTACAGGCATGACCGGAGCACGCTCACAACGCTGTCCTGTTGCGCCTCGGTCAGGCCGGGGTAGATCGGCAGGGACAGGATCTCCCCGGCAAGCTGCTCAGCGACCGGAAAGCTCCCGACGGGCCAGTGGGCGGAGGCGAAAGCCGGCAGCATGTGCAGCGGATGCGGGTAGTGGATCCCCGCACCGATGCCGGCATCGGTCAAGTGGGCGAGAACCGTGTCCCGGTTGGGCACCCTGACCACGTACTGGTGGTAGACGTGTTCGTTACCGGCCACCGTTCGTGGCGGGATCACCCCGGGCAGGCCGTCGATCAGGGCGTCGTAACGCTCCGCCAGGGCCCGCCGCTGCGCATTCCACTCATCCAGGAAGGCGAGCTTCGCGGAGAGGACAACCGCCTGCAGGCTGTCCAGCCTCGAATTGGTGCCGACGACCAGATGCTCGTACTTGGTCCGCCCGCCATGGTTGGCGAGCATTCGCACCCGGTCGGCTATCTCCGTCGACGAGGTCATGACGGCACCGGCGTCTCCGTAGGCGCCCAGGTTCTTGCCCGGGTAGAAGCTGGTGCCGGCCACATCACCCAGTGAGCCCGCCCGGCGCCCGTGGTAGAGCGCACCCTGGGATTGGGCGGCATCCTCGACGATCAGCCTGTCCGGTCCGACCACCGCACGGATGTCGTCGACCGGCGCGGTCTGCCCGTACAGGTGCACGGCCACGACGGCCGCGGTACGGCTCGTCACCGCACGGTCCAGCGCCGCCGGGTCGAGGAGGAAGTTGGCGTCGCAGTCGACCAGGCGCAGGGTCGCACCTGCCCTGACAACGGCTTCGGCAGTTGCCACGAACGTATTCGCCGGGACGATGACCTCATCTGACGGGCCGACGCCGGCAGCACGCAGTGCGAGTTCGAGAGCGTCGGTGCCGTTGCCGACCCCGATGACCCGGGCGACTCCGCAGTAGCGAGCGAACTCGTCCTCGAATTGGTGCACCTCGGGGCCCTGGATGAAGCCGGTGCCCGACAGGACCCGGTCGAAGCCGTCCCGGACGCGATCGGCGATCTGCCGGTGCTGGATCCCCAGGTCGAGCATGGGGACGCCCTGTACGGTCGGCAATGCTTCGAAGATGCTCATATCAGGACCCTCCTCATGTGGTGTCGCGCCGGGACTCCCAGCCAGGTTTCCTGGGCCGGCACATCGGTGACCACGACCGCCCCCATTCCGATGACGGCGCCCGCCCCCACCGTCGACTGCTCCCTCACGGCCGAATTCATGCCCAGATAGGCCGCGGTGCCGATCCTCACGTCTCCACCCAGCGACACCCCCGCGCAGAGGGTGGCGAAACTCCCGATCCGGTTCCCGTGAGTGAGGGTCACATTCGGCATCACCACGACGTGGGAACCGATCGTGACGTCGGCCGTGATCACCGTGCCGGCCAGCACGATCGTCCCCGCACCGATCCGACAGCCTGCCGGTACGTCCACACCCGTGTGCACGACCGCCGGGAAACGGTCGGGAAGCACGCCGGCGTCGGTCAGCCGACCGGCGAGCCTGGCCCTGACCGCCCCCTGGCCCACGCACAGGAGCAGCTGCGCCTCGGGGCGATCCTGCACGTCCGCCACGGGCCCGACGACAGGCACTCCGTCCAGCCGGGTGCCCCAGCGAGCCGGTGCGTCGTCGACGATGGCCAGAGTGCGCGGATCTCCCGCCGAACGCAGCAGGGCGAGGACCTCCCTGGCCAGTCCGCTCGCCCCGATCAGGATCAGCTCAGTCATGGCGCAGCGCCCCTTCCAGCTGGAGCACGCCGATGATGCGCTCCTGGTCGGCCGCGGTGAGATCGTGGTAGAGGGGCAGGATCAGCGTGGAATCGGTGAGGTACTCCGTGACGGGCAGCGCCGCATCCCCGGTGTCGCGGTTCGCGTAGGCAGGCTGCCGGTGGGCGGCCATGATTCCGCGCCGGGCCGAGATGTCTGCCCCCGCGAGTCGCTCGAGGAGGCCATCCCGGTCCACCGGGTAGTCGTCGGTGACCTCCACCCAGAATGACTGGTAGTTGGTCCGCCCCCAGGCTGGATCGGTGATCGCGCGCAGTCCCGGCACTCCGGCCAAGGCGGACCGGTACCCCGCCGCGAGCTCGCGGCGCCGTCTCACGGCCTGGGGAAGCCGGCTCAGCTGGACGATCCCGATGGCCGCCTGAAGGTCGGTCATGCGGTAATTGAATCCGATCTCAAGGTATTCCTCGGCAGGAGCGAGCACCGAGGCGTGCCGGGCGTCCGCCGAAACGTTCATGGCGTGTTCGCGCAGTCTCCTGGCCCGCTCGGCCCAATCGCCCCGTGCAGTGGTGAGCATTCCTCCCTCGCCTGTCGTGAGGATCTTGCGGGGATGGAAGGACCAGGCGGTGAGATCGGCACCGGCGCCGACCGGTCGGCCCTGATAGACGGAGCCCGCGGCACACGCGGCGTCCTCGATCACGATGATCCCGAGCGGATCGCACAGCGCCCTGATCGGTTCGAGGTCGACGGGCACGCCGCCCTGGTCGACCACGATGACGGCGCGCGTTGCGCCGGTCAGGGCTGATCTGATGGTCTCCACGGTCACGTTGCCGGTCTTCAGGTCGACGTCGGCGAACACGACCCTCGCGCCGACGTAGGAGGGGGCGTTGGCGGTCGCGATGAAGGAGAACGACGGAACGACGACATCGTCGCCTGGTTGGATCCCGGCCACCACGAGCGCGAGGTGCAGCGCGGTCGTGCAGTTCGAGGTGGCCACCGCGAACGGCACGGCCATGGCTTGGGCGAATTGCTCCTCAAACGCCGCGACGCGCGGGCCCTGCGCGACCCAGCCGGATTCGATCACGGCCGTCACCATGGCCACCTCCTCGGCCCCGAGCCACGGTTTCATGACATTGATCCGGTTCATGCGCCGACTCCGGCGAACCGTTCCGACGCCAACTGGCCGCGCAGTGGACGCCACCAGTCGACCAAGCGCCGCAGCCCGGCGTCGAGGGGCACCTCCGCGGTGAAACCGAGATCGCGACGGGCCGCCGTGGTGTCGGCAAGCCGCCGGGCGACGCCGTTGACGGCCCGCTCCGGTCCGTGTTCGACGGCCAGGTCTGAGCCCATCACCCGGAGCAGGGCTTCGGCCAGTTCGAGAAGGCTCGTCTCCCTGCCGCTGGCGATGTTGTAGACGCCCTCTGCCACATCGCTGCTCGCGGCCAGCAGGTTGGCCCTGGCGATGTCGTCGGTGAAGACGAAGTCCATGGTCTGGCTGCCGTCGCCGAAGATCAGGGGCGGTTTGCCATCCGCGATACGTTCCATCCATCGAACGAGCACCTCGGTATACAGGCCGTGCACATCCATCCGCGGCCCGTAGACGTTGAAGTAGCGCAACGCCACGAAGTCGAGGCCGGACATCGCCCTGAAGCTGCGCAGCATCCCCTCGTTGAACGACTTGGCCGCGCCGTAGAGTGTGTCGTTCGCGTGATGGTGATGCTGCTCCGGGGTGGGAAAGTACTCGGCCTGCCCATACACTGACGCGCTCGACGCGGCGATCAGTTTGCCGACCTTGTGCTCGACCGCGGCCTCCAGGACGGTGAAAGTGCCGTCGACGAGAACCTCGAGGGCCAGCCGCGGTTCTTCGGCGCACTGCGTGATCCGGATGGCGGCCTGATGGAAGACCAGGTCTTTGCCCCTGGTGACGTCATGCACAAGATCCCGGTCCCGAATGTCACCGTCGACGAGTGTGACCCGCCCCGAAGCCAGTGCGCCGGCCAGGTTCGATCGCCTTCCTCGTACCAGGTTGTCGAGGACGTCGATGTGGCCGGCCCCCGCGTCGAGCAGCCGGTCCACGATGGTCGACCCGATCGTTCCCGCTCCGCCGGTCACCAGTACGGCGGCCCCCTGAACTTCATTCATAGCTTCACTCCTGGTTGGTTCGGATGTGGACGATCGCGAGGAGCCGACGCCCGCTAGGGGACGAAGACCACGTCGACGAAGTAGTTGGTGGCGTTCCACGAGTAGACCGGCAGGCCCCCTCCGGCCGCGTACACGTAGCGCCCGTTCGTGGTCGCCACCGCCGTGAGGGGCCCGCTCGTGCGGGTCTGGGCGAAATAGGACGGCGTGTAGGAGTAGTGCCCGACCGGCGCGAAGTAGGACACCGTGTAGCTCTGGCCGGCGCTGATCGCTACGGGCGTGCTGAGTTGCGCGGTCTGCCATCCGCTGGCCGTTTCACCGGTGAACGTCACCGTCGCCAGCCTGGCTCCGGTCGCCGACCAGATCGAACCGGTGTGGGTGCCGGTGTTGCCCGCGCCCTTGAAGTACCGGATCGCCCTGATCTCACCGGCCTGCGATGAGGTGAAGGACATCCCCAGTTCGACGGCGGACGAATCGTCCGTGGCGGACAACACCGTGGGCGTGACCGTCCCGAGCAGGCTGTAGCTGGTGGGAGCGGCGGCGGCCCGTGTGCGGAAACTCCAGCTCTGCGTGGGCACAGCCACCCCCTGGGTCGAGGTTGCTCCAGAAAGCGTCGCGGTGAGGGCGGTGTCGGCCGGGAGCGCCTGTGCGGGTGTGAAGGTCACGGTCTTCCCGTCCGCAGACAGGCCGGTCGTGCCGGCGATCGTCGCGGCTGCGGCCGTCACCCCCAGGGTGTATCCCGGGGCGATCGCGGTGGAGAGCTGGACCGCGACGGGTGTCGCCGGGTCGACCTCGATAGCGCCGTCCGGCGGGCTCAGGCTGACCACGGTGATCGGGTCAGCAGCCCGGTTGAACACCACGTCCACCAGGTAGCTTGCCCCGGATTGGGCACCGGGGAAACCAGCGGAGTAGGTATACGCCCCCGCGCTGTTCCCCGCCGTCAACGGCCCGCGAGTGATCCCCGAGCCGCTGAATTCGCCTGGTGTCGCCGAGTAGGTGCCCGTCGGGCTGGTGTACGAGGCGACGTAGGTGGTGCCGGCCGCGATGGTGACCGGAGTCGCAAAGGCAACCGTCTGCCACCCGGAGCCGCTCTCCCCCGTGAAGGTCGCCGTTGCCAGCTGTGTGCCTGCGGCGTTCCACAGGGTCCCGGTGTGCGTGCCGGTGTTCCCAGCGCTCTTGTAGAAGCGAATCCCGGAGATGGTACCGGCGGCGGAGCTCGAGAACCGCACGCCGAGAGTGACGAGGGTCTGGTCCGAGACCTGCAGGATCGTCGGCACCGTTGCATCCGTGTAGAGGCTGCACGGGCACAGGCCGTCGACGGGTGCCGGACGCACTGTGGTGAATGACCAGGTGCCACCGGAGGTGAGCGCGCCGCCGCCACCGGTGGCAGTGGCGGTCAGGGCCACCGAGTACGTGACGAAGCCGCTGAGCGGCGCGACCGGAGTGAAGGTGGCCGTGCGAGTGGCGGCGTTGTAGCCAACGGTGCCGCTGATCGTCGCCCCGAGTTGGTCTTTCACTGTGAAGGCGATGCTGGAGGATGTGACGTCGCGGGAGAAAACGGCACTGACCGTGCTGTTCACCGGCACACTCGAGGCCCCGGGCAACGGCCACTGGCTGCCCGCAGTGAGCGGGGAATTGTCGACGTTGGTGAAGACCGCGTCGACGAAGTAGTTGCTCTGCCGGTAATCGCTGGTCGGGAACGCGCCGATATTGGTGTTGTACACCCCGGCAGGGGCCGAGCCGAACCCACCGGCGACCGTGAGCGGTTCTGCGGGGCTGCCGCGGTACGCCCAATAGTCGACCGCGGCCGCGTAGTGTCCTGCCGGAGCCGAATAGGACACGACGTAGGTCGTGCCCGCCGTCACGGCAACGGGTGGCGTGAACGCAGCGGTCTGCCACCCCGACGCTGTTTCGTTGGCGAAAGCCACCGTCGCCAACCGCACGCCGGCCGCGCTCCAGAGCGAGCCCGTGTGGCTGCCGGTGTTCGCCGCACTCTTATAGAACCGGATCCCGGAGATGAAGCCACTTTGGCTGGCGGTGACGCGCAGCCCCAGCTCGACGGCAGAGCCGTCTCCGGCGTCGGGGAGGGCCGGCGTCTGCTGCCCGAACACTGTGAAGGGCCCGGTGGCGGTCACGGTGCGCGATACGGGCGTTGCGGCGTAGTTGGCGCTGTCATCTACAGCGCGCACCTGGATGCTCGCCGCTCCGACACCCTGTTGGAGATAGGAGTAGGTCCATGAGGTGGTGCCCGTCGCGCGGTGCCACAGGGTGCCGCCGTCGGACGAGACCTCGACCATGGCGACGACTCCACCGCCGGAATCGGCCGCGGTTCCCGTCACTGTCACCAGGGAACCGTTGGCCAGCGAGGCGCCGGCAGCGGGACTGGTGATGGTGGCAGTCGGCGCCGTCTTGTCCGTGCTGGCTGTCGCTGCCGTGAGGCCGCTCGCCAGGGAACCCGGTTGGGCCCCCATGTCGGCCAGCAGGTTCACCTGGGCCTGTTGCATCCGCACGTCTGCCGCCGCCCCAGCGCCATCGTGGGTCTGGTCGAGTCCCCAGGTCCACTGGACGCTCCCCGCCGAGAACACGAGGGCGCCACTCGGCGCGCGGTACAGAGTCAGATGGTGGGTCGTGTTTCCGGGACCGACCGTGTTGCCGAAGTCCTGGAGGTATTCCGGCACGGCCCCTGTCGTGGTCGACAGCGTGATCAGCCCGGCAGGCCTGAAGCCGTTGTCCAGATCCTCGTCCGATTCGTAGCCGATGGTGTGTGGGGCGAGAGCCACCGACGCACCCGCGGAGAGGCTCGCCAGGCTGGTGTTGCGCCAGAGCCTGTACTTGCCCTCGGCCGCCGAGACCGTGACCGGCAGGTCGGAGAAATTCGACTGGTAGAGGGTTCCGGTCAGCTGGTTCTCCGGCCGTCCACCCCCGTTGGCCTGGGAGGCGAACCGTGGATCACGCCAGGTCCCCGTCCACGCTGCGCTGGGGTCGATCTTGCCGTTGCTCCAGGTTTCCTTATACGAGACGAGGGTGCGATAGGCGGTCTGGGTTCCCACGGTCGACGACTCGTATCGGGTTTTCCAGTACACCTCGTTCCCCGACAGGAACTGGAGATTGACTCCGGCATCCCTGGCGGCCTCGACGTTGGCCCGCTGTCCGGCCGACCAGTACTCGTCATGGCCGACAGAGAGGAAGACGGTGTGGTTCTTCAGGCTCGCGCCGAAACGGTCGGTATCGACACCGCTGAAATAGGACACGTCATAACCGTTCTTCTCCAGGAATCGCACCATGGGGTATTCGTTGCTGAAGTAGAAGTCACGACCATCGATGCCGTCCCTGGTCGCCACGGGCCGGTTGTAGCTGATCTTGTACGCCCGGCCGTTCGCGGCACCCTCGTAGAAATCGGAGCCGCCGTAGGTGTTGTACGCCTGCCAGGTGGGATCCGAGGTTTGGAACAGCACTGCGGAACGGCTGGCCTCGTTGCGCACGACGAAGGTGATGTGGCTTTGGCCGCCGGTGTCGGTGCGCGTCAGGAGGGCGAAGTACACCCCGGACACGGCATCGGAGGGCACGGTCCATGACGCCGATTGCGCCCAGTTGCCGCAGTCGTAGAGTTCGGTCGCCTGATCGGTGAGGCACGGTGGCTGGGTCTGGGGCAGCGTCGCAGACGGGGTCACGTCGGCAATCTTGCGAGCGCCGAGCCCCTGGTACCAGCCGGTGCGGTAGACCGCGATCGTGTACGAGCGTGCGTTGGTGTCGATCTTGAATCCGATGGACCCACCGACGTTGACGCTGATATCGGTGGAAAACCCCTGGATGCTGTCGTCCCCGGCGCCGTCGATATCCCAGACCGAAGCGGCAGTGCCCGTGAGCGCGTTCTCGCAGGTGATCGGGTTGGCGGCGGCAGCGCAGCCCGTGGCGGCCTGGGCCGGGGCGCTGAACGCGACCAACAGGCCGGACCCCACCACGACAGCGAGAACCAGGGCACGCAGCCGGCCGGTGAGGCCACGGCCCCGTACGGCGCCCATCAGGAGTTCCCCGCCAGCGCCAGGTCCGCGATCGGTGCCGTCGCGGCACCGTCCTCCGCGAGGCTCCGTCTGGCCGCGTCCAGGATCGTCAAGACCCTGAGCCCGGCGCGGCCGTCCGTGCGCGGCGACCGGCGGCCCCGTATCGCGCCGGCGAATTCGTCGACCATGGATCTCAGCGCCTCCGTCTCCGGCAGGGCCGGAGACCAGGTGTCGCCCAGACGATAGGAGACCGTGGCAGCACTGCGTTCCACGCCGTCCAGCGACTGGATATCGAGGTCGACCCCGCGGTCGTAGACGCTCAGTCGCTGCTGTGGATTGAGATCGTCCCACACGAGTGTGCGCCGTGTGCCACCGATGATCATCTGGCGCACCTTCGTCGGGCTGAGCCAGTTGACGTGCACATGGGCCATGGCACCGTTCTGCAGCGGAAGGGTGAGATAGCCCACGCACGCCTTGCCGGACCTGAGCGGGTCGGCGCCGACCGCCGATACCGCCAGCGGTCTGAGCCCGCCGGGCAGGAGGAAGTCGATGATGGCGAGGTCGTGCGGGGCGAGGTCCCAGAAGACGTCCACGTCGGGTTGGATCAGACCCAGGTTGATTCGCACGGAGTCGATGAAGAGGATGTCACCCAGCGCGCCCTCCTCGATGAGTTCCCGCATCTTCATCACGGCCGGGGTGTAGCAATACGTGTGATCCGCCATCAGCACCAGGCCTCCGGCCGCGGCCCGGCCGACCATGTCCGCGCCGTGCTCCACGGTGTCGGCGAGCGGCTTCTCGACAAGCACATGCTTGCCCGACGCCAGGGCTGCTGTTGTGATGCGGTGGTGGGTCGTCGCGGGTGTCGCGATGGCGACGGCATCGATGTCATCGGCGGCGAGGACCGCCGCGAGCGAGGATTCGGCCCTGGTCCCGCCCCCTTGCTCAGCGAGCCGCCGTGCCCTGTCGAGGTCGAGGTCACAGACGGCCGCGAGTTCCCACTCCGGACTCGACCTGAAGTTGCGGGCCAGGTTGGGCCCCCAATACCCGGCCCCGATAACGGCCACGCGCAGCTTCTCAATCACATGATCCTCATTGCCTCTGGGTGTTTTCTCTGGGGGTGCGGATTGCGGGTGATGCCGTGTGCTCAGGGTGTCGGCACCCTGTTCGAACGAGCACCACGAATCTGAGGGTCGCTCAACCGCCCACAGTGCCACCGCCGCTGTCATCCCGCAGTCCCCCAACCGGGGGTACGATCCGGCCACCTCAGCTGGCCCCTGTTCAGGTCACAGCGCCACGATCGGCTTTCGGGTTATCTTCACCTCGTGAGTCGCTGAGAATCCTTCACTACTGCCACACCCGCACCATCCGCGCCTTCCCGATCGCGGCCGGCGCCATCGGCCCGCTCGATTTCAGCGGCCCACACCGCCTCCCGCCGTGCCCGCTCCAACACGCTCATCCCCGGCCCACGCACCCAGTGGCCGGTCGCTCCACCCGCTTCGTCTCTTTCCCGAACCTGTAACCCGAAATGCAGGGGACAATAGTGAATACGTCAGTGACGTGTCGGCCTGGTGGTCGACCCCGAAAGTGCCAGCCGCCCCAACCCGGTAGCGGGAATCAGCGCTCCGCCTGCCCGAATCCGGCCTGGAGAGCCGGTAGCCGATGAGCACGCCCGAGCCAGGACCTTCTCTGGCAGCGGAGATGCCGGCCGGGTACCGGGCACCGTTGCGCCTGGTCGGGCCGGTGGCTACCGGCTCTCTGACGGCGGATCCGCCCGCCGGAATCGCTCCGGCCGACGCGATCCCCGCGATCTCGTCGGCTCCCGCCGTCAGCGGACTCTCCGGGGCGGCCTGGGCGCGGCAGTATCGCGCCAGGCTGATCCTCACCGATGCCGCCGTGATCGGCTCCGCCGTCACCGTCGCGTTCCTCGCGCGCTTCGCTATCGTCAACCCGATCGCCGATGCCGCGCGGATCCCCCCCTCGTATTGGGCCCTCACGGGGATCGTCGCGATCACCTGGATCATCACCCTCGCCACCTTCCCCACCCGCGACGCCAGGGTCGTCGGGGTCGGCGCGACCGAATACAAGCTCGTGATCAACGCGAGCGCTCTGGCCTTCGGCATGCTGGCCATCGCGTTTCTACTGCTGCAGGTGGATACGGCCCGCGCCTATTTCGTCTTCGCTCTGCCGCTCGGCGTGGCCGCACTGATTCTGGAGCGCTGGCTGTGGCGCAAGTGGTTGATCCGGCAGCGTCGCTACGGCCATTACCTCGCCAGGGCGATCGTCGTCGGCGCTCGGGAGGATGTCGAGTACGTCGTCAGGCAGATCAACGACAAGTCCGGCGCAGCCTATCAAGTGGTGGGGGCTGCACTGGAGGGCGACAACGCCATGAGCATCACCGCGGCAGGGCACCTGGTTCCCGTCGTGGCTGATTTCGAGCACGTGGCCAGCGCCGCCCAGTCGTTGGGGGTGGACGCTGTCATCGTCGCAGGGCACCCGAGCCTCGGAAACACCTTCATACGCAACCTCGGCTGGGACCTCGAAAAGACGTCGGCCGAACTTGTGCTGTCCAGCCGCCTGACCGACGTGGCCGGTCCCCGCATCCACTTCCGGCCGGTCGAGGGTCTCCCGCTCATCCACGTGGAGATCCCGCAGTACGACGGGGCGAAACACGTCCTCAAGCGTGCTCTGGACATCATCCTGGGCGCCGTGACGCTGATCGCGGTAAGCCCGGTTCTCGTGGTGATCGGGGTTCTGGTCAAGCTGGACAGCCCAGGGCCCATCCTGTTCCGGCAGGAGCGTGCCGGTCGAAACGGCGCACCGTTCCACATGCTCAAGTTCAGGTCGATGGTCCGCACCGCCGAAGACGATCTGGCCGGTCTGCTCGACCAGAACGAGGGCGCGGGGGTGCTCTTCAAGATTCGCAGTGACCCGCGCATCACCAAGGTCGGGCGGATCCTGCGCAAATACTCCCTCGACGAGTTACCCCAGTTGTGGAACATCGTGGTCGGCCAGATGAGCATCGTCGGCCCACGACCGCCGCTGCCCGCCGAGGTGCAGAAATACGAGGCGCACATGCACAGGCGCCTGTACATCAAGCCAGGTCTCACCGGCATGTGGCAGGTGAACGGTCGCTCAGACCTCAGCTGGGAGGAAAGCGTGCGGCTGGACCTGTACTACGTCGAGAACTGGTCGCTGGCCGGCGACCTCATGATCATCTGGCGGACCTTCAAAATCATCATTCGACCACTGGGGGCGTACTGACATGGCTGCATCGAACGAGACAGAACCGAGCTCCGCCGGAAGCGTACGGGCCCTGCACCTCGCCATGATCGGAACCAGAGGGGTGCCGGCGGCCTACGGCGGCTTCGAGACGGCCGTGGAGGAGATCGGACGCCGCCTGGTGGATCGTGGGCACGCCGTCACCGTCTACTGCCGGTCGCGGAGCGTCACGCGCGGAGAGGTCCGGCCGCCCACCGACTACCTCGGCATGCGGCTCGTGCACCTTCCGGCGCTGCACATGAAGGCCCTGGAGACTCTCAGCCACACGGCGTTCTCGGTGGCCCATGCCACGACCAGGCGACGCCCGGACGCAGCGTTCGTCTTCAACGCGGCGAATGCGCCGTTCGTCCCGTTCCTGCGGCAGCGCGGGATCCCCACGACGGTGCATGTGGACGGGCTCGAATGGAAGCGTGACAAGTGGGGTGGTACCGCGCGCCGTTACTACCGCTGGGCCGAGCGGCTGTCGGTGCGATCGGCGGACGCCTTGATCGCAGACGCGCAGGGGATCGCCGACTACTACCGCGACGAATTCGCGATCTCCACGGAACTGATCAGCTACGGCGCCCGGGTGCTGCACGACCCGCCGGCCACCCGCCTGGCCGAACTGGGTCTGACCCCCAAGGGCTATCACCTCGTGGTCGCCAGGTTCGAACCGGAGAACCATGTCGACGTCATCATCGACGGCTACCGGCGCAGCAGCGCAGCGCTACCCCTGGTCGTCGTAGGTTCTGCGCCCTATGCCGGCGCCTACGGCCGGAAGATCGCCGCCCTGGCCGGAGACTCGCGGATACGGATGCTCGGCAGCATGTGGGACCAGGATCAACTCGACCAGCTGTATGCCCACTCGGTGAGTTACCTGCACGGACACTCGGTCGGCGGCACGAATCCGTCGCTCCTGCGTGCGATGGGAGCCCGTACGGCGGCGATCGCCTGGGATGTCTCGTTCAACCGTGAGGTTCTCGGCGCATACGGTGCATACTTCCGAGACCCGGTCACGCTCGCCTCGTTGATCGAGGATGCGGAGCTCAACCCGCACCACACCAAGGAGGTCGCGAAGGCGCTCCAAGGGCGGGCGGCCGACCTGTACAACTGGGGTCACGTCACGGACGGCTATGAGGACCTCGCCCAGCGCCTCGTCTCCGGGTACAGCACACAGGGAATGAGCGCGGGTCGCATCGTCCGGAAGCCGTGGAACCAGCCGGAACAGACACAGCATCCCGCCACAGCGGTGCGGAGCTCGCTGTGACCGCCGGTGTCGGAGCCCCGTCGGACACGTTTTTCGCGACAGTCAGGCGCTTGGCGTCGGCCCAGAAGAGTGCGGCACGGGGTGCGCCGGCCTATTCGCTGTTCGTCAATCGCCCGCTCGGACGGGTACCCGCGGCGCTCGCCTTTCGAGCGGGCTGGACGCCGAACATGGTCACCGCACTGAGCGGCATCACCAGCCTGGCCGGCGTGCTGGTGATCGTTCTGGTGCCGCCCAGCCTGCCGATGGGGATCACCGTCTGGCTGTTGCTCGCGGGCGGGTATGTCCTGGACTCTGCCGACGGCCAGCTGGCGAGGCTCCTCGGTGGCGGTAGCCCGAGCGGAGAGTGGCTGGACCACGTCATAGATTCGTGGAAGATCTCCAGCGTGCACCTTGCCGTGCTGGTGCTGGTCTACCGGCACCTCGATCTGCCCAGTCCGGCCTGGCTGCTCGTTCCCGTGCTCTTCACAATCGTGGCGGCCGTCTCATTCTTCGCCCTGATCCTGAACGACCTGCTCAAGGCCAAATACGCCGCCGAACCTTCGCAGCGCACGGCAAGCACACCGTTGCGTTCGCTCCTCGGTCTGCCCACCGACTACGGCGTCCTGTGCCTGTCCTTCGTTGCGCTCGGCCTCCCCGCCGTGTTCTTCGGCGTGTACACCGCCCTCCTCGCTGCGAACGCCGGGTATCTGGCCCTGGCCCTGGTGAAGTGGTTCCGCGACATGCGTGCGCTGGGCGCCGCGCCTGCCACGGGACCCAGCGCCGCAACCGCTCCCCGACACCGCTCTGACGAGTGGAGCGACCATGTCCCTGCCCGATGATCTGGGGGTTGTTGTCGTCAACTACGGTTCTCCCGGACTCCTGGAACTGAACCTCGTCGACCTCGCCCGGGCGCTTCCCGGCGAGCGCGTCGTGATCGTGGACAACTTCTGCGACCTCGCGGACCGGGCGGCCACGACGGCATTGTGCCGACGGGAGGGGTGGACTCTGCTCGCCCCTGGGCTGAACCTCGGCTTCGGAGCCGGGATGAACGCCGGCGCCCGACTGCTCATCGCGCGCGGATGCCGGCGACTGCTGCTGCTCAACCCGGACGCTCGCATCGACGAAGCGGGGGTCCTCGCCCTTGCTGAAGGCTGCGCCGAAGATCCGCAACGCATCCTCAGCCCGCAGATCGAGCGCCCCGACGGTTCCCTGTGGTTCGGAGGCGGGACCGTGCAGATAGGTCGGGGACGCACAAGCACCCGCAGCGGGGCCGACAGCTCAGCACCGTACGGGTGGCTGAGCGGAGCATGCCTGATGATCCACGCATCCCTGTGGTGCTGGCTCGGCGGATTCGATGAGCGGTACTTCCTCTATTGGGAAGACGTGGACCTGTCCTGGCGGTGTGTGGCGGCAGGCGGCAGCCTCGTGGTGCGCGACGACGTCACCGTCGTGCACAGTGTCGGGGGTACTCAGTCCGGCTCGGGGAAGTCAGCGCTGTACGTGTATTCCAACTGCCGCAACCGGCTGGTGTTCGCGGCTCGTCACCTCAGCCGTGGCCAGCTCGTGCGGTGGCTGCTGCTCAGCCCCGGCTATGCAGTACAGGTGCTGCAACGCGGCGGTCGCCGCGACCTGGCACGCCATGCGGGGCCTCTCGTCCTGGCCGCCGCGCGCGGAACCGGTGCCGGCGCGCTGCTGGCGGTTCGCTCGCTCGCAACACGACCGCCCCGCACGCGTCAGACGGTGGTCCGGTGTCTCCACCCGGTTGGCGAAGACTCATGACGGGGACGGCCGGTGTGGAAGGCTCTGTGCTGATCGCGCACCCCGGTGCCGAACTCTACGGGTCTGACCTGGTGCTGCTCGAGACCGTGTCCGCGCTGGTGGGATCCGGGATGCGGGTCACCGTCGCACTTCCTGTGCTCGGATCTCTGGTCGAGGAATTGTCACGTCGAGGGGCACAGATCGAGCTCTGCCCCACGCCGGTCTTGCGCAAGAGCATCTTGCGGCCCCTCGGGGCCCTCTGCTTTCTCCGGGACACACTGCGTGGTGTCGTCGCGGGGCTCCGCCTGCTCCGGCGGGTGCGGCCTACCGTCGTCTACGTCAACACTGTAACGGTCCCGCTGTGGGTGTTGCTCGGCCGAGCCGCCCAGGTTCCGGTGATCGCCCATGTGCACGAGGCCGAGCGCAGCGCCGCAGGCCTCGTTCGGTGGGCGTTGGCCGCACCGCTCTTGCTCTGCGACACCGTCGTCTCCAACAGCCAATACTGCGTCGACGTCCTGAGCGAGTCCTTTCCCCGGCTGCGGACACGGGCCACGGTGGTGCGGAACCCGATCGGCTGGCCCGGCCAGACAGAGTACGCGCGTGCCGAACTCGTTGGCCGGCTGCAACTGCTGTATGTGGGACGGCTCTCCGAACGCAAGGGCGTCGATACCGCGGTCCTGGCCCTCGCCGCGTACCGCTCGGCCGGCCAGGACGCGGAGCTGCACCTGGTGGGAGATATCTTCCCCGGCTATGAGTGGTATCTGGACCACCTGCGTGAGTTGGTGCGCGCCGAGGGGCTGAGCGACCACGTGCACTTCCACGGATACCAGCGCGATGTCTGGCCGTTCCTGGCCCGAAGCGATATCGTCCTGGTTCCCTCTGTGCTCGAGGAAGGGTTCGGCAACACGGCCGTCGAGGGCGCCCTGGCCGCACGGCCGGTGGTGGTGAGCGACACCTCCGGGCTGAGTGAGGCCACGGCGGGGTTCGCCTCCGCAGTGAGGGTATCCCCCGGGGCCTCCGATGCCGTGGCACGTGCCCTGAGCCGGATCGTCGCCGACTGGCCGCACTATCGCTTGGCGGCAGGCACGGATCAGTTCCTCGCCCGCGACCGCCACAGCCTGGCGGGGTATCGGTCCAGCATCCGGGATACCGTCCTCGCCGCGGCCCGCTCCCCCGACGGAACGGCACGCCGCGCCGTCGCTGTCACCGGGAGAGCGGCGCCGGCCCGCTCCGTGCACGGCGGAGTCGCTCACGGCTGAGCAACACCCGGCCATGCAGGAGAGCCGGGAACCATTCATCCATCACACGCGTCAGCGGCGGAACAAAGGGGACAACATCATGGAACCGGTCGAATACCTGAGGTCGATAGCGCGGAGATGGCTGGCCGTCATCCTGCTCGGGGTGCTGGGCGCCGGGGCAGGATTCGCCTATGCCACGTCGCTGCCCCTCCTCTATCGGGCCACGAGCAGCGTCTTCGTGTCGAGCCCGCGCGGCGAGACCACCAGCGAGCTGGTTCAAGGCTTCACCTTCACCGAAAAACTCGTGCAGTCGTACGCACAGTTGGCGACGATGCCCGCCGTGCTTCAGCCGGTGATCGACCAACTCGAACTGGACACCACCCCGACAGCTCTCGCCTCCAGAGTCTCGGCCTCGACACCGCTGAACACTGTGATCATCGAGGTCACCGTGGTCGATAGGTCAGCGGAGCAGTCAGCAGCGATTGCGAACGCTATCACCAGATCACTCGCAACGACGGGGCAGGAACTGGCACCCCAGGGCCCGGCGGGCTCACCGTCCGTCACGCTCGAGACGGTTTCCACCGCCCAACCGCCCGCCCGCCCGTTCTCGCCCAACACGCCGCTCATCGTCGTCACCGGCCTCCTGCTCGGGCTGGGACTGGGTGTGGCCTACGCGGTCTTGCGGGACATGCTCGATGCCCGGGTACGCGACGAGAAGGACCTCGAGCGGGTCACCGACGCTCCGCTGCTGGGTAAGGTCGGTCAGAAAGGCCGCAAGGACCCGGCCGGCGTCGCCATGCGGGTCATGCCGCGGAGTCCCCTCGCCGAGGCCTACCGGCGTATCCGGGCGAATCTGGAGTTCATCGACGTCGACCATCGCCCGCGCACCATCGTGGTGACGTCGGCCGTCACCAAGGACGGCAAGTCGACCACCTCCGTGAACCTGGCCCTCGCCCTCGCTGAGCGCTCTTCTCGGGTACTCCTGATCGATGCCGACCTCCGGCGGCCGAGCATCGCCGATATCTGCGGGGTGGACGGCGATGTCGGTCTCACCACCGTACTGGTCGGCGCGATCTCCCCCGACGAGGCGATCGTGCCCTGCGGCGACAGCCTCTCGGTGCTGTCAGCGGGTGCGCTACCGCCCAACCCCGGCCAGCTCCTGGGCTCCGACGCCATGCGCAGCCTGTTGGGAATGTTGTCGGAACGCTTCGATTACATTGTGATCGATTCACCGCCGTTGTTGTCCGCCACGGACACCCTCGGGCTCTCCCACCTCGCTGACGGCGCCATCGTCGTCGCCCGCTACCGCACCACCAGACGTGCCCAGTTGAAGGACACCATCGAGTCCTTGGAGAACGTCAACGCCCGTGTCCTCGGTATCGTGCTGAACTTCGTGAAGGAGCGCACGACGCCCTCCTATTACGGGATGGAGTCCGTGCCCGACGCCACCGCCCCGGCCGCCACCGCCACGAAGGCGGGCGAGTCCGGCCGCGCGCCGGCGACCCCGCTCGGCGCGACCGGTCGGCGCGCCGCCCAGGCCAGCGAGAAGACGACGGCCGGGTAATGCTCGTCCTGCAGTCGTTCCCGACCGGCCGCTCCACAACCAACCCGTATCTGGTGCAACTGGCCGACCAGCTGGCCCCGGATCCGCAGGTTCTCGGATTCAGTTGGCGGCGGGCACTGGCCGAGCCGTATGACGTATTCCATGCACACTGGCCGGAGGCGCTGTTGCATGGCTCGACGGCCACGCGGAGTTTGGTCAGGCGTCTCCTCTTCCGCGCGCTGCTGGTGCGATTGTGGCTGCGCCGCAATCGCACAGCGGTCGTGCGCACGGTGCACAACGTGCGTAGTCACGAGGACGGCAACCGGGCCGAGCGCGCGTTGCTGGCCCGGTTCGACCGCCGCACCACGCTCTGGATCCGACTCAATCCGACAACGGAGGTACCCGCGGGGTCGCCGGTCCGTACCATCGTGCACGGCGATTACCGGAGCTGGTTCCAATCCACGCCCGTCGAGCGTGCCGTGCCTGGGCGGGTGGTGTATTTCGGTCTGATCCGCCCATACAAGGGCGTTCCGGATCTGATCGAGACGTTCTCAGCCCTTCCCGCCGGCCCGGAGGGCGATGCGCTCTCGCTCCGGGTGATCGGCCGCCCCACCACGGCTGACATCGGCGCTGAGGTTCTGCTGGCCGCTCTGGCAGATGACCGGGTCTCGGTGTCCCTGGGTCACGCGTCCGACACCGAGCTGGCCAGGGACGTGACCCAGGCCGAGCTGGTCGCTCTGCCGTATCGCGAGATGCACAATTCGGGCGCCGCCATGCTCGCGCTCTCCCTGGGGCGGCCGATCCTGGTGCCGTCGAATCCGGTCACCGAGGCGCTCAAGGTTGAGGTCGGTCGAGGCTGGGTTTTCACGTACCGAGGCGTGCTCACTGCGGCGCTCCTGGGCGGGGCGCTGGCGCGGTGCCGGGTCGAACACCCGGCCGGGTCCACCGCCCGTCCCGACCTGTCGGCACGGGCCTGGTCCGTCATCGCCGACCAACACCGGGAAGCGTATGCCGCAGCCCTGTCCCTGCTGCGTGGGAACGCCGACCCGTCAGGGCGCGTCGCCGAACAGCCAGTCGTCGGCGGCGAGACGGCCATCGATGGGCGGCAGATCCTGGAGCACAGCGAACTTCGAACGGTCCGCCCGTAGGGCGCCGTCCACGGCCGTCGCCCACTCCTGGGGGCCGGCGGATGCCCTGAGGACTGCGTGACCGTGGGCCTCCAACCACCCCGCTAGGCCGGTCTCGCCGCTGGTGACAATAGTGCTGCCGTGCGCAAGTCCCTCGCAGATCGGCAGGCCCACCTGCTCGCGCCAGCCGGGCGCCGGCTGTGACGGCAACACGAGCACGCTGGTTCGGCGTAGATGGGCATGGATACCGGCCCTGGACGGATCGATATGCAGCTCGACAGCGGCGTCGGCGTCGGCGAGTGCCCTGGCCCGGCCTTCGAGCGGTCCGCTGCCCAGAATGACCAAACGGGCGTCTGGACGCCATACCTTTAAATAGGGCCATGCATCCAGTAGTTGTGGGAACCCTTTTCGGGCGGCCAGCGCGCCCAGGAAGACGATCTGGGGTGCGGACGGGCTGCCGTCGTCCGCGCACGAGCATGCAGCAGGAAGTGCGGGAATGTGGGTGCGCTGCGCGGGGCCGGCAGCGGTGCCGAACACCGACGTGTAGGTGTGCTGCGCCGCCTCCGTGCCGAAGGCCACCCTGTCGAGCGAGGCCCAGACGAACCGAGCCAGCAGCCGGTCCTGCAGCCTGGTCAGCCGTGCCCGCCCATGTGCCGGGCGCGCGAACGGGTTGGCGTTCTCGATGGCGTAGCTCACGCACTGTGTGCGCGGGCCGCCGAAGCGATGCCGCAGGCGCAGCACTGCAAGGGCCAGGGCCGTCCGTCGAAGACTGGCGAGCATCAGGGGCTCGTTGACCTCGAGCTGCCGTACCTGGGAGCTGGCGAGGAGCCAAGCGGCCCTGACGGGTCCGGCGGGTACCAGGTCGAGATCACGGGCGAGGGCACGATCGAAGTCGTAGCGCGTCGCCCGGTAGAGGATGGTGGCCGGGGCCAACACTCTGGCACGTTCCAGGTGCGCGGAACGCACCGTCTGATACAGCCGCGCGCGCTCGGCGGCGACACCGGTCATCGCACTGCGCTCCGGGAGTATTCGCTGTACACGGCGCCCAGAGATCCGGATACCATGCCGGCGCCTCTCGCGACCGTCCGCATGCCTCGGGCGCGGTGGCGCAGCTGCCCGGTGAGAACTCCGGCACAGCAGCGGAGCGAGCCGATGGCCAGTCGGGCCAGGCCGAGAGTGAGCAGGGTAGCGCGCAGCAGGAGCCGTCTGGCGGGCCGGGTGCCATCCAGGACCACCCGGCTGGAGGCGTTTCCGATGCGGTAGGCCTTGCGCAGCACCCAGCCGCGGGTCAGCCGGGACGCGGGCACCACATCGATGACCACGGCCTCATCGCACCAGACCATGCTCCCGCCACGCTGAACCAGCTGGCGGGTGAACAGGCTGTCCGACCCGCCACTCAGCCCAAACCGGCCGTCGAAACGCAGCCCGTTCGCCCGTACCCAGGGCAGGTGAAGCAGGAGGTTGTTGGTGGCCGCGACAGTCACCGGGGTTCCCGTCGGCATCCTGCGCCTGTCGAAGAAGCGACCGGCCTGCACCCATTGGCTCGGCGTGACGTCGTACCGTGACACCACCGGACCCACGACGGCGACCGGTCGGTACCTGCGGTAGGCGGCCAGCAGCGTCGCCAACCAGGGCTCGGTGGGGCGCTCGTCATCGTCGATGAAGACGAGCAGTTCGCCGGCGCATCCATCGAGCGCGCGGTTCCTGGCGCTGGCGATCCCCGGTTCGGGTTCGTGGGCGTACCGGATCGGCGCCTGGGTTCCGGCCGCCCTGACCTGTTCTTCCGCTCCGCCCACCGGATCGTTGTCGACGACGAGGATGTCGATATCCTCCGGCGCGGCCAGGGCCTGGTGGACGAGGATCGGCAACAGCTCGGCGAGGTCGGACGGGCGACGGTAAGTGAGGACCGCGATAGTCACCCGCTCGGTCACGGCAACCGTCCAGCAACGAGGTCGTCGAATCGGGCCGTCGCCGGGACGTTCGTCGTGGAGCCCCCGAGGTACAGGGCGATGCCGATCCCGCCCGGCACCTGCATGGTTGGCGTCGTGTCCGTTGCCTCGACCTGCCAGATGGTCGGTTCGCTCTGCGCAGTCGGCCACACCCGGGCGCGCAGCGTGGTCGGTGACGTTCCGGACACTTGGAGCCGGATGGTGATCTTGTCGCCCACGGCCGGTTTCAGCCCGGGTACCAGGAGGGATCGCAACGCCGTCGATCCGTGCATCGCTTGAAGGGTCACGGTGCCGTCGGCGTTCAGCCGGACCCGGGCACGGTAGTCGTCGGTGGCGACGGTGCGGCCGAGGAGCGAGAGGTACGTCCCAGATCCGGTCGCCGCTTGCTGCACCGCTGCGACGACGCGAACGTCAGTGGCAGTGGACGACACTGTGCCGAGCGTGGCGGTTTCCATGGCGCCGGCTGTCGGTGAGCGCAGCGTGGCCACGCCCGCACCGACGGAGTAATTCGACGACGAGCCGGTGGTCGACCAGGCCCCACCGAGGTCGGCGACGCCGAGGCCGGCGGCCACCGTGCGGCCGAAGGCGTCCGTGGCCACGACGCCTCCGACCGGGGCGACGGTCACCGGGACCGGTGTCACTGTCGTCGCGGAGGCGCCGACGTCGTCGGTGACCGTGAGGGAGACCTGGTAGGTTCCCGGCGCCGCGAATGCGTGCCTGGCCGTGGCGCCGGTGGCCGTGGCGCCGTCGCCGAAGTCCCACGCGTATCCGGCGATGGTGCCGTCGGAGTCGGTGGACCCTGATGCGTCGACGGCGATGCTCAGATTCGTGGCCGTCGTGGTGAAGGCGGCCACCGGGGGCGCATTGGCGGGTGTGGGCGGTGGAACCGCCCCGGTCTGACCGGCCCAGAGGTTGTCGAATGCCGCAGTGACCGGCACCGTGGTTGCCGTGCCGCCCAGGTACAGGGACAGTCCGATCGACCCCGCCTTCTGCAGAGACGCCGCACTGTCCGCCGCCGTGACCTGCCAGTCCGTCGGCTCAGCTGTTCCGGCGCGCCAGATCTTGGCGCGCAGGGTGGTCGGCGACGTGCCGGTGACCTGCGTTGTGAGATTCAACTGATCGCCCGGTGCGTAGAGCAAACCGGAGATGGTGGCTGCCTTGAGAGTCGTTGCCCCGCGCAGCAGCTGCAGTTGGACCGTACCGGTCGCGGACACCTTGACCCTGCTGCGGTAGTCCTCGGTGCCGATCGTGCGACCGAGCACGGACAGGTAGGCGCCGGAGCCGGTCGCAGCCTGTTTCAGGGTGGCGGAGACCCGCACTTCGGTGTCGGTCGAGCTCACTCCCGGCAGGGTGGCGGTGGCGGTCGAGCCGGCGGTGGGTGCACGGAGCGTGCCTGTTCCGCCGGCCACCGCATAGTTGCCTGTCGAGCCGCTGACCGTCCATGCCCCGCCCTGGTCGGCCAGGCCGAGCCCTCCGGTGACGGTGCGTTCGAAGGCGTCCGCCGCGAACGAGCTGGTCGTGGGGGCGGAGGCCACCGTCACGGTGCGCACGGTGGTGGCGGTGGCGCCGTCGTCATCGGTGACACTGAGTTTCACCGCGTAATCCCCCGCGGCCGCGTAGCCGTGGCTGGCCGTCACACCGGTCGCTGTCGCGCCATCGCCGAAGTTCCAGGTGTACCCGGCAATGCTGCCGTCGGCATCTGTCGAGGCGGAACCGTTGACGCTCAGGGCCAGCTCGTCGATCGTGGCGTCGAAGGCCGCGGTCGGCGGAGAGTTCTCCGGCTCCCCTGCCGTTCCCGTGGTGAAGTGGCGGCGGATGGCGACAGCTCCGATGTCACGTGCGTACACTGCGACCTCGTCGATCACGCCGGCGAAATACGGGCTGCTCGACCCCCAGGTCGGGTCGCCGCCCACCCGCCAATAGCCGGAGTAGGCCTGGGCGCCGGTCTGCGGGTTGGTGCCGACGACAGCGCCGTCGACGTAGAGCGTCATCCCGCTGCCGGACTGGACCGCGACGACGTGATGGCGGCGACCGTCGTTATAGGCGTTCGGTGTGGTGATGGTGTTCGCCGTGCCGGTCCAGGTTCCGAAGACCAGCCTGCCGTCGTCCTGGAGATAGACGTGCCTGTCGTAGTTGCCGGACAGACCGGTCTGCTGGTCGCCGAAGCCGATGATCTTGCCGCCCTGGGTCGACGTCGTCGAGAACCAAGCTTCGAGGGAGTAGACGCGCGGATCGGTCACCTGTGCGGTGCTGCTCACAATCCCGCCGGAGAAGGTGGCCGCCGTGTTGCCGGTGCCCGTGACCAATCCCGCAGCACCCCGGGTGACCTGGCCGGAGTAGGTCCCGGGGGTCATGGCCCGCGACGAGTCCGCGGCGACGGAGCCCGACGTTTCGCCCAGGCGCCAGTACAGTTCGGGGGCGGCGTTGTACACGGCAGCGCCATAGGCGTCCGTCGGAGCGACGGGAACCGGCGAGGTGCGCCCGGAGGCTTCGTAGTGCGCGATGACCTGGGCGAGGCTGAGCGGTGCCTGGTAGACGGCGACCTCGTCGATGTCGGCGGAGATGAACGAGCTCGACGGCTGGCTCGGCCACCCGCCGATGCTGTCCCCTCCGATCCGCCAGTACCCGGTGTAGGCCTGGCCGCTGGTGACATCGGAACGCTGGGCGACCTTGCGGCCGTCGATGAACAGCACCATGCCCGCCGAACTCAGAGTCGCAACGACCTGATGCCAGCGGCCGTCGTTGTAGGCGGTGGTGCTGTTCACCGTGTGCACGTCGCCCGGGTAGACGCCGAACCAGATCTTGCCCGAGTCGTCCATGTAGACATGCCGGTCGTAGGAGGAGGAGGTGCCGCTGCTGTTTGCACCGAACCCGACGATCTTCCCCCCCGTCGTGCTTGTGGTCTTCACCCACGCCTCGACGCTGAACGTGTCGGTTGACGGCTGCGCGATGTCAGTGGATGCATACCCGTTCGCGCTGCCGTCGAATGCGGCGGCAGTGCCTGAGCTGCCGATGATCGCTCCCTGCGCACCGCGGGTGACTCCGGAGTGGACGCTCAGGTCGAGCCCGGAGACCCAGTCGAAAGCCGTGCTGCCACTGGATTCGCCCAGGGGCCAATACGAGTGTGCGGAATCTGCGAGAACTGCCGTGGTGTACTCGCTCTGCGAGCCCGCGGCGACGGTCACCGACACCGAATTGCCCGTCTTCACGTTGCCGAACGGGTCGGTGACCCGCAGCCTGTACGAGTAGGCCCGGCCGCTCGTGAGGCCGGTGTCCGTCCAGCTGAGGAGGGGACGGTTCCAGTCGGACGAGGCGGCGACGATGGTCTTGACGCTCACCCCGTCGCGGAGCACCTCGTAGCTGAGGTTCTCGTTGTCGCGGTCGTAGTTGGCCTGCCAGCTCAGCCGGGCCGTTCCGGAGACGAACGAGGCCACCGAGGGCACGAAGTCGGCGCCGGTGAGGCGCGGGCCCTCCTTGTTGGGGGCGATGGCGGAGGTGGCGAAGCGCACCAGACCCTGTTGCTTCTTGTTGTTCACAATGGTGAATTCGCCGCCGTAGAGCACGTAGTCCTGGTTCGCTGCGACGCTCCAGGGACCCTGCCCCTGTCCGGTGTAGGTTCCGGTGTTGATGTCCGGGTAGAAGGTGAGCAGACTCGGCCGGGGGGTTCCGGCAAAGTTGTAGTAGCCAAGGGGATCGGCGGTGATGGTCCCGGTGGCCTGCATACCGAAGGTGAGAGTGCGGTGGTACGTCCACGGGGTGGCCTGAGGAAATCCGCCGATGTTGCCGCAGTAGTGCGCGTGACCCGTGGTGTACACGGAGTCCCGGACCGGAGCTGCCGAGTAGGTGTCGCCGTGGCAGTCTTCCAGCCAGATCAGACTGCCGTCCGTCCAGCTCGCTCGGAAGGCGCCCTCGAGGTTGCCGCCGGAGCCGAAGACGTACCCGGTGCCGAAGACTCCCTCTGGCGAGGAGGTCAGGCTGAGGATCGACGCTTGCGGCCCGCCGTTGCGCACCAACGAGTTCACCTTCCACGGCAGAGATGTCCCGGTGGTCGCATCGGTCGCGGCCATCCCGTAGCCAGGTTCCGAGGCGCCGTTGTAGGCCGTGAAGCTGCCTCCGACGATGACCTTCGCACCATCGGGCGACACCGTGAGAGTGTTGACGGTGCCGCCGGTCGGCTTGCCCGTCCAGGCCTGCACAGCTCCGGTGCCGGATGAGAAGGCGGCGAGGCCCTGACGGGCGACACCGTTGGCGGACGAGAAGGCGCCGCCGACGTAGACCGTTGACGCGCTCACGCCCACGGTGGTGACCCGGGCATTGACCTGCGGCGCCCATGACGTGACGAGTGCGCCCGTGCTGGTGGTCACGGCGGCCAACCGGTATCTGGCGACACCGTTGATCGCCGTGAATGCCCCGCCAAGGTAGATCCGGCTGCCGTCAGGGGACGCGACGATGGACCGGACCGCGCCGTTGACGCTGGGGGCGAACGTCGTCGACAGCACACCGGTGGTCAGGTTGTACGCGAGCAGGTTGTTGCGTTCCACCTCGCTGGTTCCCGCGGCGGCTCCGGCCGGGCGGGCGCGAGTGAACTCGCCACCGACGTAGACGGTGTTGCCAACGATCACCTGCGTCCACACCACTCCGTTGATCTGCGTCGTGGGAAGCGCGTCGGCCGCCACCGTCGTCGGTGTCCCGGCGCCGTCGGGTGCCGTGTCCGCCTGCGCGGGGGGCACGGGTAGAAGCAGCGAGGCGAAGATGGCGACGACGACGCAGACTGCGAGGATCAGCCGGCGCAGGGTGGCAGATGACGGCATCGGGACACGTGGCGACAGGAACAGGGCCGGAGCACCCATGAATGCCTCAGTTCGGGTAGGGAGGGTCGCCGTCGGGTGGCCACCGCACGCAGTGAGCATAGTGACGATGTCTCACGACCCGCTGTCCCCTTTTCGGGGCTGGGGTGGGCGTTGACATCTCGGGTGCTACGCGGGCGCCTCGCCCTCGAAGACGACGATCGGGACGCCCACCGTGTAGTCGACGCCGATCTTCACCCGGCCGCGTTCCTCAACGGGAACCGCGAAGACGAAAACCCCCGTGACGGTTCCGCCGGCCGCGACCTCGCCGGGGAGAGGGACCGCGCCAGGCTGTTGCAGGTCGATCATGGGCAGCTGCTCCGTTCCGGCGTAGAGGTTCACGACCGTGGACAGGAGGGACACCGTCGCACCGGTGTCGTTGCGCACGGTCAGGGTGAATCGGAGCGCGGGGCCACCGACCTCGCCCGGGCCCTGGGCCACGCCCTCGACGGACTCCAACCCGTCGATTCCGAAGACGACCCCAGGCACGGGGGCGACCTGCTCGGTGAGGGGAACCGGAGGCAGTTCAGCCAGCGGAGCGTTCGACCCCTCGGTGGGCGCGGGAGCCGGGGCCTCGGTCGTGACCTGCGGCAGCGTCGCGGCCGGCGGATCGCTGGGCGTTGTCGGCGGTGCGGACGGCTCCGGGGGCGTCGCGCTGGCCGTTGACGCCGCTCCCGTCGCCCCCACCAGGGGCGATCCCCCGCCCTGCGACAACCAGATCGTGGCCACGAGCAGGAGAACCGCGACACCGACGACCCCGGCTACTCCCACCCAGCGCCAGCGTCGAGGTGACGTGGCAGGGGTTGGATCCGGCTGCTGTGTTGCCATGGGGGCTCCTGACGGTGATGCTGAGCGGATGGGCGAGCCGGTCGATTACCTCGTGCTGTCATCTAGACACTGTCCCGACCGTCTGCCAAGGGGGTACTACCGCGCACCGGTGCCCGTCGGCGTGGGCGGGGGTGTGGGAGTCGGCGTCGGCGTCGGCGTCGGCGTCGCAGGCGGGGTTGTGACGGCCTCCTGTGGAATGGGGGGTGTCGCCGTGGGGACGGGCTCTCCGGTCGGGGTCGGGGTCGGGTCGGCCGTCGGGGTCGGCTCGGGCGCGACCGGCACCGTGACATCGATCGGTTGCGTGATCGTCACCGCCGAACCGTCGGCATCCGTTGCCGTGAGCGCGACTTGATAGGTGCCCGCTTTCGCGTAGTCGTGGTTCTGGGTGACCCCGCTCGCGCTCGTGCCGTCGCCGAAGTCCCACACGTAGGAACTCATCGGGGCACCGGATGGCGTCGTCACTGCCGAGGCGTCCACGGCGAGGGTCAATCCAGTCGCCGTGGCGGCGAAGCTCGAGCCGCTGGGATCGACCTGACGGTTTGCCGCGGCACCGCGCACCGTAATACTGACCGCGTTACCGGTCTTGGTGTTGCCGCGCGGGTCGGTGACTTTGATGCGGTACGAATACGTACCGGCGGCAAGGCCGCTTTCGGTCCAGGTCAGTGTCGGCCGCTTCCAGTCCGTCGACCGCCCGGTCAGCGTTGCGACGGTTGCACCGCCGCGCTGCACGGCGTAGGTGAGCAGTTCATTGTCGCGATCGTAGTTCGAGGCCCAACTGACCTTGACCGATCCCACCGCCGGGGAGCTGAGTGTGGGCACGAAGTCGGCGCCGGTCACCCTGGGTCCCTCTTTGTTCGGTGCGATCGACGCGATGGCGAACCGGACCAGACCCTGCTGCTTCTTACCGTTGACGGAGGTGAACTCGCCGCCGTACAGCACGTACTGCGCGTTGGCGGCGACGTTCCATGGCCCCTGCCCCTGTCCGGTGTACGTTCCCGTGTTGATGTCCGGATACCAGGTGAGCAGAGACGGCCGCGGCTTTCCGGCGAAGTTCGTATAACTGCCGACGGCGTTCTTGGTGATGGTCCCCGTCGCATTCATCGAAAACGACAGGGTGCGGTGATACGACCGTGGATTCGTCTCGCCGAACGCGCCGATGTTGCCGCAATAGTGCACGTGCCCCGTCGTGTAGACCACGTTCGCGGTCGGGGCCGCTGAGTAGGTGTCACCGTGACAGTCCTCCATCCAGGTCAGGGTGCCGTCCGCCCAGGTGGCCCGGAAGGTTCCCTCGAAGTTGCCGCCGCTGCCGAAGTCGTATCCCGTGCCGAAGACTCCCGCGCTGGTGGAGGTGAGACTGAGGATCGCAGCGGTGCTGCCGCCGTTGCGGACCACGGAGTTGACCTTCCAGGCGGACGCTGCACCCGTTGTCGCATTGGTTGCCGCCATTCCGTACCCGGGATTGTTGCTCCCGTTGTAACTGGTGAAGGACCCGCCGATGATCACCTTCGTGCTGTCGGGGGAGACCGTCAGCGCGCTCACCGTGCCGCCGGCCGGCTTACCGGACCAGCCCTGCACAGCGCCGTTCGAGAGCGCGAAGCTGGCCATGTAGGTACGGGCCTGCCCGCCGGCGGAGGTGAAAGCACCACCCGCATACAGTGCCGATCCGCTCACGGCCAGCGCGGCGACCCGACCGTTGACCTGGGGCGCCCAGGAGGTGACCAGAGCCCCGGTGGACGGGGTGAATGCGGCCAGCCGGTTGCGGGTCGTCGACCCGGCCTTGGTGAAGGTGCCGCCTGCGAAGATCCTCGAGCCGTCCCTGGCCGCCACCAGCGCACGGACGGTGCCGTTCATGTTCGGATTGAAAGAGGACAGCGCTCCGGTGGTGAGGTCATAGGCCAGAAGGTTGTTCCGCACGACCTCGTTGGTGCCCGCCGCCGAACCTGCCGGCCGCGCACGGGTGAACTCGCCGCCGACGAAGACTGTGTTGCCCACGATCAGCTGGGACCATACGACCCCGTTGATCTGGGGGGTCGGCAACGCGTCGGCCGCGACGGTGGCCGGGGTGGCCGAGTCGGGCGGGTTGGTGTCGGCCACCGCTGCCGTGCCGGTCAGGGCGGCCGCCACGCTCAGGACGATGACACTCAACAGGGCGAGGAGCGGGTTCCGGGCGCGCGAGATCATCATCAGCCTCATCCATCCGCGGCCGGCATTCGGGTGACCGGCACGATTTGGTGAGTATATGATGAATTCTCAGCTGCGATGCCCCCTCTTCGGGGCGCACTGCTCCCGTACGGCATCCTGGCGCAACGGCGGAATCCCGCGTGCACGGGCACGCGGGATTCCGGTGATGCGAGCCGCAGTGACGCGGCGACTGGTGACTAGCCCTTGTGCACGACGACGGCAGCGCCGTCGGGCGTGTAGAAGTTGCGGGCCAGGTCGATCTTGGTGGTGGACTTGGCGATCACAGCACAGTTGGACACCTTGGTGTCGCGCCCGAAGGTGTTGTCGGCGATCTTGACGCCCTGCACCGGGCCGTACGACTTCTCGGCGATGTTGACGGTGCAGCCGCCTCCGTTGGCGTAGTTGCCGGTGAAGGTGAAGTTGGAGACCTTGCCGGTGTCCTGGGTGATCTGGATCCCGGAATTGAAAGCGCCGCTGATGTTGCTGTTGGTGACGCTGATGTTGCTCCCCTTCTGGATCTGGATCGAGTCGTCGTGGCTCGGGCTCCCGCCGTGGTTGGGGTCCTTGGCGTAGTGCAGGTTGTCATGCAGCCAGGACTTGTCGATCGAGACGTTGCCCCCGGTGAGGTGGATGCTGTCGATCACGCCGTGGATGTTCACCCGGGTCGCGGTGAAGTTGTAGCCGTAGATCCCCATCGCATAGGGAGAGGCCGTCGAAGGGAACAGTTCGGTGTCGATGATCTTGAGTCCGGCATTGCCGCCGAGGTTGTTGATCAGCGGGGCGACCCCGGTGAGCTTCTTCCCTCGGATCACCGAGTTCTTGATGGTCACGTTGGGGGCGCTGATCTTCACCAATCCCCGGACATCGAGACCATCGATGACGGTACCGGCGGCCGTGATGTTCAGGTCTCCGTTGTGCACGGTGAGCTTGGTTCCGGCCGGAACGCCGGTGTTGCCGCTGCCCGGGGTGCCGGTGGGGGCCGGCGCCGGAGCGGGCGCAGGGGCCGGAGCCGGAGCCGGGGCCGGCGCCGGCGCGGGAGCCGGCGTCGCCGACGTCGTGCCGAAGCTCACTCCGGTCGTCTTGAGCTGCACACTGGCCTGGCTGCTCGTGAGGGTGAGGGAGCCGTTGTGGCCGGACTGGAGGGGCAGGGTCACGGTGGCGGACGGTTTTCCGTCCTTGGTGGCCGTGAAGACAGTCTTCTGGGCGCCGTTCGGGCCGATGGACGCCTTGACGAGCGTGCTCTGCCACGCGCCGGAGCCCGTGAGGGTGAACGTGACGGAGGTGGCTCCTGCCGGGATCGTGCCCAGCGGGATGGTCTTCTGTCCGCCGGACGGAACGACCACGGTCTCGAGAGCTCCGGCAGCAGCCGGGGCGGCCGGCTTGGCCGGGGCAGCCGGGGCGGCCACGGCGACATCCGTGACGGTGGTGTTCAACCGCACGCTGGCCTGACTGCTGGTGAGCGTCAGTTTGCCGTTGTGACCGGACTGCAGGGGCAGGGTCACGGTGCCGGAGGGCTTGCCGTCCTTGGTGGCCGTGAAGACCGTCTTCTGGGCGCCGTCGGGTCCGATCGACGCCTTGACCACGGTGTCCTGCCAGGCGCCGGCGCCCTGGATGCTGAGGGTGACGGACGTTGCCGTCGCGGGGAGGGCGCCCAGAGAGATGGTCTTCTGGCCGCCCGACGGCACGACGACGGATTCCAGGGCGGTCGACACCGCGGCGGCCGCCGCGGCGGAGACTGGCGTGGCCGGGGCGGCCTGGGCGGGAGCCGCCGCAAAGCCGGAGAGGCCGACGACGACGGCGAGAGCAGCAGACGCGGCGATGAGCGGCCGCCTGCGGACCGCCGACCGGTCGGAGCCGGAGGAGGAGAGCTTGTCGGTGGAGGGGACTGTCGGTGTAGACGAGGAACGCTGAAGTGTGGAGATCATGGAGAAAATGAAATTTCTGTTGGTGCACTCGTTCGGAACGGGCGGGATGGAGCAACCGCTGGGGGCCGCCGATAAGTTGTCAAGCATTGCTCACTTTCGGTCATTGGTCAAACGCTTACATGGTTTTCCAAGATTCGGGCGGCGGAAACCCTAGCCAGAAGAGACGGGTCTGGATACTGTCCGCTACGACCCGGCAACCTTTCGGTTCCGCGTCCCTTCAACCGTCGCCCGGCAGAAATCGAGATCGTCATGAGCACCGATCGACCTGCGCCAGCAACACCCCGCACCGCGCTCAGGACCGGCTATGCCGCCGGCGGATTCGACCTGTTCCATGTAGGCCACCTCAACATCCTCCGGCAAGCGAAGACCGCCTGTGATTACCTGATCGCGGGGGTAGTTTCGGATGAGATGCTGCTCCTGACGAAGGGCGCCCTCCCGGTGGTGCCCCTCGCAGAGCGTCTCGAAATCGTTCGGCACATCACGTTCGTCGATGAGGCCGTCGCCGAAACCGTTCCGGACAAGATCGACACCTGGCGCACGCTCGGGTTTGATGTCTTCTTCAAGGGCGACGACTGGCGCGGTACTCCGCGCGGGTTGGACCTCGAACGCCAGTTTGCTGCAGTGGGGGTTGACGTCGTGTATTTCCCGTACACGATGCACACCTCGAGCACCGCCCTGCGCCGAGCACTGGAAGCGCTTTCTCCCGGTTCTCCCTCGTCGGGGCCCGCCGTTCCCGGCTCCGGCCGGTCAGACGAGATCAGGGCCTGACCGGAGGGTCCCTGACGCATCCGTGGCCGGTCGGCCGACCGTGAGCACCCCGGCGGGTGGTTGGTACAGGTGGCGCAGGGGCGTCTGAGCCGTCGCCCGGTGCAGCGCCAGCGCCAACGCCACCGCGACGGCGGCCAGGGCCGGCGGCACCGCGACGGCCACTGTCGCGACGGCCGGGTTGACCAGCGGGGCCGAGAGGACGAACGACAGCAGAATGATGATCGGCGTGTGCGCCAGATAGATCGGCAGGGTGGTGCGGCCGAGCATGGCGAGCCGCCCGATTCCGGTCAGTGCCCGGCTGAGACCGATGCCCGCGGCGACACCGAGCAGGCAGTTGGCGAAGTAGACCCCCGGTACGGCCCGCAGGTCGAGCAGGGCGACGCCCACCGAGAACCCGGCCCAGGCGACGACGATGCCCGCCGCCAGCGGGACGGCGACTGTACCCAGTCGGAGAATCACCGGGCGCAGGTAGATGCCGGCGAGGAAGAAGAAGTAGTACCGCACAGAGCCGGTCCAGCCCACGTTCGCGGTTGCCCAGCCGCTGAGCGCCACGAAGGAGAGCAGACCGGCTGCAAGCAACTGCCACGCGGCCGGAGCGGCTCTCGTCACCTTCGCGACCACGAAGAAGAGTGTGAGCGCCCAGATGAACCAGAGCTCGAAACGAGGCGCGACGGGCGAGACGAGCAGGGCAAGAAGGCTCTGACGCACTCCGAAGCCCTGACCTTGCATCCCGGTGCCGACCAGGAACACGAGAGAACCGATCACCTCCCAGACCAGGAACACCCACACGTACAATCGCAGCTTGGAGTTCCACAGGGCCGTCCAAGGCGCGGCCAGCCATTTGGGTGCGAATATCCCGGCCAGAGCGAAGAACAGGGGCATGCGCAGGGATGAGAGCGCCTCGTTGACCTCCCTCCAATAGCCGAGATCGAACCCCGCACTGCCCAGCCAGTTCACCGAGTGGTAGAGCGCCACCAAGAGGATTGCCAGGCCGCGTCCGGTGTCTATCCACCCGATCCGTTGCGGGTGCTGAGGCCCGGTCACTGGCCGACGATTCCGGCACCGTCCCGCGCCCGCTCCTGGCGGGGTTCCCGGCGCAGCATCACGAGGCCCACGGCGATGATGATCAGGGTCGCTGAGCTGTAGAGCGGGCCGAAGAGCACCGCCCACAGCGTCTTCGCCCCCAGGTAGACGACGACAGCGGCCGCGGTGCCGCCCGCCACTGACCTCGCGAGCCCGGCCACGACGATCAGGGCCAGCATTCCTGCCAGCACCAGGCCGGGAAGCCCGAACCAGGCCCACATGTCGCCGAGGACCGAGTGCAATTCGATGTGGCCGCCGAACATGTACACATCGACATAGTTGTTGTTCGGGTCGTAGCCGATCGCCGCCATGCCCGATTTGGCCGCGAGCACATCGTGGCTGTTCAGCGCGGTGCCGGCGCCGAAACCCATCGGCTGGTGCAACATGAGCCCTGCGGTCGCTGCGAGTTCCGGCCGGCCACCGAGGATCAGAGAACCTGAGGTCTGTAGCTGGACGCTGCTGCGCAGCTGAGTCTCCGCGCCGAGCGCCCCGTCGAGAATGAGCGCCTGCCCGAGGTTGTAGACCACCAGGGCGAGGACACCCAGGGCTGCGACGACCCGAACCGCCGAACCCGACCGGCTGCGCCGCCCGGGGCGCATCTGCCATAGCACCAGGAGCCCGGTGAACAGGAGGATGGCGAACGAGGACCGGGCATCCGTCACTGCGGCAATCGCGGTGAACCCGGCGACGGCCAGGAGTTCCAGCCAACGGCGGCCGGTCAGCTTGGCCACCGCGAGAACCATCACCGTGAGCGCCACCGAATAGCCGAAACGCCAGGGGTTTGACTGGTACAGCTCGCTCGTCGGCGTGACGCCGAACAGGAGGCCGAGCCCGAACCACAGCGCGACCTGCGCGTCCGGCAGCAGGGTGCGGCACCAGAGCACGAATCCGATCCCGCTGAGGATGCCCACCAGACCGACCGATACCGCCACGGCTTGCCCGGTGCTGCCCGTATGGGCGGACGCCGAGTACACGGTCAGCCAGACACCGCTGACCAGGGCCACGGCTCCCGTGCCCATGAGCGCCCGGGCACCCCTGAACTGCCGCAGCACGGGAAGCCACAGCGGAGCGAGGACGAGCACGATGAGGTAGCCGACGGTGAGTCCCTGAGCCAGTTCGATCCTCATGGCCAGCAACACGAGGACCGCGATCGCCACCGGGCGAACCAGGGCGGCCGACAACAGCGCATCGTCGGGCCGGACGCGGCGGTGCGGCCCCGACGGCCCGGTTGCCGACCAGGCAGGCGCCGGTGAGGCAGGCGGTCTCGTCGATCGCGCCCCTGCCGTCGGATATCCCTGCACCGTCATGCGTCTCGCCGCCCCAGGCCGCAGCCGGCGAGACGGTTGCTCGCTGCCCCGTGGCCGATTCGAGCACACCATAGGGCGCTATCGGGGTGTCGACAAGGGCGGAGGCCGCCCGGAGGCCCGGGTGTCCCCCGAAGGTGGGAGGTATGCGGGTCCGAGGCCCCCGAGTACTGTGTGGTGCCTCAGGGCCCGTCGATGGTCGACACCCGAACGTGGCGAGCACATCCGATGGTCAGGCAGGGAGGCACATCACCGTGACCGGTCGACTCTCCCGGCTCCTGCTCGGACTCGTGCGAGACCCGGCGGCGGTCGGGGCGCGAATTCGCCTCGACCTGCGTCTTCGCCGTCTGCGTACCCGGTCCCGCTTCGCCTCACGGCCTGTCACGGGCGACGGCGCGGTCGTGGTGAACCTGACCAGCTACGGCCACCGGATCGACACGGTCTTCTACTCCATCGAATCGATCGCCGCCGGTACCGTGCGCCCACGTCGCCTGATCCTCTGGTTGGCCGACCCCGCGGTGCTTGCCGACCCGCCGCGCACCCTCACCAGGTTGCGTTCCCGCGGGCTCGAGCTGATGTACTGCCCCGACTATGGACCCCACAAGAAGCAGTTCGCCTACGCGAGCACGGCCCCCTCCCCGACCCTCCCTCTGGTGGCGGCGGATGATGACGTGCTGTACCCGCGCCGGTGGTTGTCTGACCTGCTCGTCCGCCACGTCCGGCACCCGGACGATGTGCACGCCCACCGGACGCACCGGATCGAGTTCGACGGGAGCCGACTCGCCCCATACGAGCGCTGGAGCGCCGGCACCGGAACCCAGGCCAGTTTCCGTACGTTCTGCACGGGTGTTTCGGGGATCCTCTACCCTCCTGCTCTGATCTCGGCACTCGCAGCGGAAGGCGATGGTTTCGTGCGCCTGGCGCCCTGGGCCGATGATGTGTGGGTGCACTCAGTCATGGTGCGGCACGGGTTCCGCGGGCGCCAAGTGGCCGAGCGGCAAGCCGAGTATCCGGCCATCCCCGGCACCCAACGCGGCACTCTGTACGGACGCAACGTGCGAGACGGCGGCAACGACGCACAGATCCACGCGTGCTTCGGGGTCGGGGAACTGCTCCGAATGCGCGAGGACGATGCCGGTACTGATCTCGGCACTGCAGCCGGCGCGAGCGCCGCGGACGTCGCGGCAAGCGAACCCCTCGCGGCCAGAGGCGAGCCCGGCGGTCATGTCCGCTAGGCGCCGCCGCCCCGCCGGGGCGCCGGCCGTTCCCCTCGTTCCGACGCCGCCGGCCGGCTCGCTTCCGCGTCCCACACCCCCGTCGGGAACGCTGTCTCGCAACATGTCGATTGCCATGATCGGCAACGCATTCCCGCCCCTCGTCGCCGTGTTCTCCGGACCGATCCTCGCGCAGGCCCTTGGCGTCGCCGGACGCGGCGAGGTCGCCGCCGCCACGGCGCCACTCGCCCTGGTGGTGACCCTGGCCACGTTCGGTGTGCCTGAGGCCGTGACCTGGACCATCGCCCGATCGCCGCAGCTGGCACGCAACGCTGCTCGCCGCGGACTGTTGTTGCTCTCGGCGGCGGGCCTCGTCGCCATGGCCGCCGTCTTCGCAAGCGCTCAATGGCTCAGCGGTGGATCGCCGGCCGTGGGCCAGTTGGTCCTCGTGGCTTCCCTCGCCATCGTGCCCAACCTCCTGGTCGGGGTGTTTCGTGGTGTGGCCGCCGCGACCCAGAGCTGGCGGCTGGTGGCCACCGAACGCATCCTCACCTCGGCCTTGCGCCTGGTCGTCCTGATCCCGTTCTGGCTGACCGGCACGCTGACTCCCCTCATCGCCACACTCACCGTTGCCGTGATGCCGGTGGCCGGCGCCTTCGTGTACCTGGGCAAGATGCGCAGTCTGCCGCCCGCCGCGGCAGAAGTCCCCCGGTTCGCCCGCACGAGCGGGCTCCTGGGCTATGGCGTGCGGGTCTGGGTGGGGTCGTTGTCCGGCATGCTGCTCTCCAGGATCGACCAGGTGCTGATGACCCCTTTGGCCGGCACCTACCAGTTGGGGCTCTACGTGGTGGCGGTCAGTGTGAGTGAGCTGCCGTTGATCATCAACCAGGCCGTGCGCGATGTGACCTTCGTCACCGATGCCGCCGATTCGGTGGACGAACGGCTCAGTTCATCCGCCCGGATCTCGACGTTCCTGTGCTCTCTGGCAGCCGTGCTGCTCGGAGTGAGCATGCTCTGGTGGCTGCCCTTCCTGTTCGGTGAGGGTTTCCGGGACGCCGTGCCCGTCGCTGCGGTGCTCCTTTGCGCTGTGGTGGTGGGAACTCCGGGGTCTATCGGCGGCTCGGGGCTGAGCGCACGGGGCAGACCGGGCCTGCGCAGCCTCAGTCTCACGATCGCCTGCCTGCTCAACATCGCGCTGCTCGTGCTGTTGGCGCCGCTGTGGGGCGCCATGGGCGCAGCGCTCGCGACCCTGGCGGGCAACCTGCTGTCGAGCAACCTCAACCTGGTGTTCCTCGCCCGGGTTTTCGGCATCAACCCGCTGCGGTTCTACGGGTTGCGACAGAACGACCTTGCCACGCTGGGCAGGTATGCCCGACGCGGGGCCGACAGGCTTTCCCGTCGACCCCGCTGAGCGACGACCTGTGGGCCAGGGCTCGCCCGGCGCGGCTACCCGGCGAAACGGTCGGTGGCGTCCAGCAAGGCGGCGCGGATGCCCGGCTCCTCGAACGAGTGGCCCGCATCCGGAATCATCTGGAAGTCGGCCTCCGGCCAGGCCTGATGGAGCGCCCAGGCCGTGAAGGCCGGCGTGCACATGTCATAGCGGCCCTGCACGATGACGCCGGGGATGTCCTTCAGCTTGCCGGCGTCGCGGATCAGCTGTTCGGGTTCGAACCAGCCCTTGTTCATGAAGTAGTGGTTCTCAATGCGGGCGAACGCCACGGCGAAGGCCGGTTCGGTGAACCGTTCGATCGTCTCGGGGTGCTGCAGCAGGGTGATGGTGGACGACTCCCAGGTGGACCAGGCCACGCCCGCTCGTTCCCGCACCGACTGGTCGGGGTCGTGCAGCAGGCGGCTGTAGGCCTCGATGAGACGGCCGCGCTCCGCGACGGGCACCGGAGCGATGAAGCCCTCCCAGAGGTCGGGGTAGATGGCCGCGGCGCCGCCCTCGTAGAACCAGTCGAGCTCGATCGGGCGGAGCGTGAAGATGCCGCGCAGCACGAGTTCGGTGACCTTCTCCGGGTGCGTCTCCGCGTAGGCCAGGGCGAGCGAACTGCCCCAGGAGCCGCCGCAGACGAGCCAGGTGTCGATGCCGAGGTGCTCACGCAGGCGCTCGATGTCGGCGACCAGGTGCCAGGTGGTGTTGTGCGTGAGGTCGGCATCCGGTTCGCTGGCGTGCGGGGTGCTTCGCCCGCAGCCACGCTGGTCGAAGAGCACGATGCGGTACTTCTCCGGGTCGAACACCCGGCGCTGGGTGGGGCTGGACGCCCCGCCCGGGCCGCCGTGCAGGTACACCGCCGGCTTGCCGTCCGGGTTGCCGGAGACCTCGTAGTAGAGGGTGTGGCCGTCGCCGACGTCGAGCATGCCGGTGTCGTACGGTTCGATCTCGGGGTAGAACTCTCTCATGTTCCGAGCCTAGGGCCCGGCCCGCGGGGAGGCCGGAGGCTCGCGGAGCACGCCCCCCGGGGCGCGCCACGAGCCTCCGCCGGGACTCAGGCGTCTCGACGCTTGAGCAGCACCGCCGCCCCGGCGAGCGAGACGGCCACCCAGCCGAGCACGATGAGGATGTTCTGCCACGGCTCCATCGTGCCGGACATGACGAAGCTGTCCGTACCCGCGTTGGAGAGGATGTAGGGCATCATGTCCGCCACCCAGTCCGCCGGAATGAGCTGCAACACCGTGGGCAGCAGCAGGATGACCCCGAGCGCGGCGGCGATCCCGCCCGCGCTGCTGCGCAGGATCGTGCCCAGGCCGAGACTGAAGACGGCCACCAGCGACAGATACAGTGCCGCGCTCATTAGGGGAAGGAACAGGTCCGGATCGGCGAGGCTGGCCGAGATGCCCTTGCCGGCCATGGTGGGCGTGGCCACCAGGTAGGAGCCGACAATGCTGATCAGTCCGACGATGTAGGTGCAGACGAACAGCACGATGGCCTTGGCGGCCAGCACAGGCAGTCGGCGGGGAGCCGCGGTGAGGCTGGACCGGACCATGCCGGTGCTGTATTCGCCGCTGATCGAGAGCACCCCCAAGACGGCGACGACAAGCTGGCCGAAGATGATCCCGAAGGTGGACACCTGGATCATCCAGCTCGTCTGCTCAGGCTCGGTAACCTGCATGCTCCCCTGAAGGTCGAGGGTGCTCGACATCAGCAGGGCCAGGCCGAGCGAGATCACGATGACCGTGGCGTAGGACCAGATGGTGGAGCGCACGGTCCGGAGCTTGATCCACTCGGAGCGCAGCAGGCCGGCGAAGCTGAGGCCGGATCCGGAGGCTACGAAGGCGGGGGCGGCGGATGGTGCAGTGGGAGCCACTGTCGTGGTCATCGGACACTCTCCTGGAGGTCGGCCGCGCGGTGCTCTGCGGCGGGGTCGCCGGCGGAACCGCCGGTGCGGTATTCGACGTCGTTCTGGGTAAGGGCCATGTAGGCCTCTTCGAGAGACGCGCTGATGGGGGTGAGCTCGTGCAGCGCGATGCCGGCGCGGGCGGCCTGGTTGCCGATCTCGGCCGCAGCCACCCCGGAGATCTCCAGCAGGTCGGCCTCGGACTGCGTCACGGTGACGTCCGGGCTCTGGAACAGGGCGGCGAGTTCGGGTGCGTACGGGGTGCGGACCCGCACCGTGTTGCGGTTGGCCGCGCCGATCAGTTCGGCGACGGGGGCATCCGCGATCACCCGGCCGCGACCGAGCACGATCAGGTGGTCGGCGGTGACGGCCATCTCGCTCATCAGGTGCGACGAGAGCAGGATGGTGCGGCCCTCGCCGGCGAGGTGGCGCACCAGCTGCCGCACCCACTGCACGCCCTCCGGGTCGAGCCCGTTGACCGGTTCGTCGAGGATCAGCGTGGCGGGGTCGCCGAGCAGGGCCGCGGCGATGCCGAGGCGCTGCCCCATGCCGAGGGAGAAACCGCCGACGCGCTTGCGGGCGACAGATTCGAGCCCGGTGAGTTCGATGACCTCCTTCACCCGGCTGGCCGGGATGGAGTGGGTGGCGGCCATGGCCAGCAGGTGGTTGTAGGCGCTGCGGCCGGTGTGGATGGCCTTGGCGTCGAGGAGCACGCCGACCTCGCGGAGCGGTGCCTTGTGCTCGCGGTACTGCTTGCCGTTCACGGTGACCGAGCCGTGGCTGGGCCGGTCCAGGCCCACGATCATGCGCATGGTGGTGGACTTGCCTGCGCCGTTCGGGCCGAGGAATCCCGTCACCCGGCCGGGCTGCACCGTGAAGTCCACGGAGTCGACGGCGGTCTTACTTCCGTAGCGTTTGGTCAGGGACTGTGCCTGGATCATCCGGTTCTCTTCCCTTCGTCTGCGGGAAAAGATGCATGCCGCATCGTCCCCCACACACGAGAGTAGGCGCACCGGCTGGGCGCAGCATCCGCCGAGCGGATGGTTTTGCCGTGTCCGGCCTCATCCTCGCGCCCGACCCACCCCCAGTTCTGGGGCGGGTGAGGTCAGGAGCGGCGGGCCGGCTTCTCGGGGACGGGGACGGTGCCGGCAGCACGCTGATCGCGGTAATACTGCCTGGCCTCGACCTGGCGTTCACGCTCGGCCCCGGTGGCGATGGCCGCCCGCAGGTGCTCGGGGGCGTAGCCGAAGGCGTTGACGAGGTCGAGCGCGTGCGGCCGCAGCCGGGCGATGATGCGGTCGATGTAGGCGGTCACGGCCTGGGCGCGCTTGCCGGAGAGGCGTCCGTTGATGAGGTACCAGGCCGCGTGTTCCTCGATGAGGCGGAGGCCGAAGAGGTCGCGCAGCCAGGTGAGCACCTGCCGGGTGCCCGCGTGGGTGGTCGACTCGACCGCCCGGGTGAACGCCTCCCACTGCAGCAGCTCGGCGTGCGCGCGGGCGGCCTCGATCAATTCGTTCTGGTGACTGTTGAAGAGGTCCGCCGCCTCCTTCTTGGGCAATTTACTGGCGTTCCGCAGCGACTGGGCGATACCGGCGATCATGGTCTCTACCCGGTCGGTGAGGAGGGCTCGCTGGGTGCCTGTCTCGCGCAACTGCCCGACACTGCGGGCCGTTGAACCGAGGTCGGCGACCGACTGGCCCAGCCGCCGCAGACCAGAGCCGTGGTACGCCCGGCCGGCGGTCTGCTGCACGACGTACCGGGCGAGAGCACCGGCATCCGCACCGGCGAACTTGCGGTTGTAGTCGGTGAGCAGACGCTTGGCCACGAGCTGCAGCAGCACGTTGTTGTCGCCCTCGAAGGTGGCGTAGACGTCAAGGTCGGCGCGGAGGCCCACCAGTCGGTTCTCGGCCAGGAAGCCGGCACCACCACAGGCCTCGCGGGCCTCCTGCAGCGTGTCCAGTGCATTCCAGGTGGACAGCGGCTTGAGCGCCGCCGCCAGGGTCTCCAGATCTTGCCTGTCGACATCAGTGTCTGCCGCGCCGCTGAAGACCTGGTCGAACTTCACCAGGAACTCGTCGTGCGCGAACGTCTGGGCGTAGGCGGTGGCCAGGCGCGGGATGAGACGGCGCTGGTGCCGCTGGTAATCGAGAATGACCTCCTCGTCGGTTTCGCTGCCGGCGGTGAACTGGCGGCGTTCGCTGCCGTAGCGGATGGCGATCGTGAGCGCGAGCGCTGAGGCTTGCGTGGCGGCGCCGTCGAGGGACACCCGGCCCTGCACGAGGGTGCCGAGCATGGTGAAGAAGCGCCGGCCGGGGCTGCCGATCGGGCTGGTGTAGCCGCCGTCGGCGGCGACGTCGCCGTACCTGTTGAGCAGGTTCTCCCGAGGCACCCGGACCGCGTCGAAGTGCAGCCGGCCATTGTCGATGCCGTTCAGGCCGCCCTTGAGGCCGTCGTCCTCCCCGCCGATGCCGGGCAGGAAGGTGCCCGTCTCATCACGAAGCGGCACATAGAACGCGTGCACCCCGTGGTTGACGCCCTGGCTGATGAGCTGGGCGAAGACCACGGCGGCGATGCCGTCGTTGGCGGCGTTGCCGAGGTAGTCCTTCCAGGCCGCGCGGAACGGGGTGTGCAGCACGAAGTCGCCCGCCTCGACGTCGTAGGTCGCGGTGGTGCCGATGGCCGCGACATCCGACCCATGGCCGGTCTCGGTCATGGCGAAGACACCGGGCACGGTCAGGCTCATGATGCCGGGCAGCCACTTCTCGTGGTGCACGGTGGTGCCCAGGTGCAGCACGGCGGCGCCGAACAGGCCCCACTGCACACCCGCCTTGATCTGCAGGCTCGGGTCGGCGGTGACGAGTTCCTCGAAACCGGCGATGTTGCCACCGTGGTCGTCGGAGCCGCCGAGGGAGACGGGGAACGCGCGGTGCACGTGCCCGTTGTCGGCCAGGATCTTGAGCTGGTCGAGCACCCGGAGGCGGTGGTCGGCCATGGACTGACCTTCGATGCGCTGCAGGTCGGGGCGCGCGGTGAGTTCGCGGGCCTTCAGACGCACGTCGGCCCAGGTGCCGAGCAGGGTGTGCTGCAGCGCGGGCAGGTCGATGCGCGGGGCATCCGGGTCCCCAGCGACCCGCACGGGCCCGGTGTCGGTGTCGACCGCGTTGGGCCGGGAGGGGGTGGGGCGCTGGGCAGTGTCAACCATCATTGGTCCTTACGTCTTCGCGCGGCTGGGGAGTGTTCGACCACGTTAGGTCGGGCGGCTCGCGCGCGGAAATAGTGCGTGACGGGGCTACAAAAAAGGGCGCGGGCCCCCGCGCTCGCACTGTAGCTCTTCTACAAGAAGGCGACCCATGAACCTACGATGGGCGACAAAGACCGTGGCACGCGACCGGGTCCGGTCAGGCGTTGGCGGCGACGACTTCGAGCAGGGCCGCACCATAGGAGTCGAGTTTCTTTGCTCCGACGCCCGTGATGCCGTCGAGGTCGGCCAGGGTGCGCGGCTTCGCCGCGGCGACGGCGATCAGGGTGGCGTCGCCGAAGACGACGTAGGCGGGCACGCCCTGCTCGCGCGAGGTGGTGCTGCGCCAGGCGCGCAGGGCCTGGAACAGGGTTTCCTGCTCCGGGCTGAGCTCGGCGAGCCCGGCCTTCGCGGTGGCGGCGCGGGCGGCGGGGGTGCGCTTGAGCGGCCGGTCGGGTTCGCTGCGCAGCTGCACGGCGCGGGTGCCGGCCAGTACCTCGGCGGCGGCCTCGGTGAGAATCAGGGTGCCGTACTCGCCGGAGGTGGCGATGAGACCCTGGGCGAGCAACTGTCGCACGACGCCGCGCCACTGCTGGTCGGTGAGGTCGGCGCCGATCCCCCAGGTGGCCAGCTGATCGTGGCTGTGCTGGGTGGTGCGCGGTGTGGTCTTGCCGCGCAGGATGTCGATGAGCTGGCCGGCGCCGAAACGCTGGTTGCGCTCCCGGAGCAGGCGCACGATAGTGGAGAGCAGTTTCTGGGCGGGCACGGTGCCGTCCCACGCCTCTGGCGGGGTGAGGCAGGTGTCGCAGTTGCCGCAGGGCTCGCTGGCCTGGCCGAAATAGCGCAGCAGGTTGACCCGGCGGCAGTGCACGGTCTCGCAGAGGGCCAGCATGGCATCCAAGTGGGCGCTCATCTTGCGCCTATGCGCCAGGTCGCCGGGCGACTCGTCGATCATACGGCGCTGCTGCACGACATCCTGCAGGCCGTAGGCGAGCCAGCCGGTGGACGGCAGGCCGTCACGTCCGGCCCGGCCGGTCTCCTGGTAGTAGCCCTCGACGGACTTGGGCAGGTCGATGTGGGCGACGAAGCGCACATCCGGCTTGTCGATGCCCATGCCGAACGCGATGGTGGCGACGATGATGACGCCCTCTTCGCGGAGGAACCTGGACTGGGTGCGGGCGCGCAGTCCCTGGTCGAGGCCCGCGTGGTACGGATAGGCGTTGAGGCCGTTGGCGCGGAGGAACTCCGCGGTCTGTTCGACGGTTTTTCGGCTGAGCGCGTAGACGATGCCGGCGTCGGTGGGGTGCTCGGCCTTGATAAAGCTGAGCAACTGCTTGCGCGGCTCGTTCTTGCCCACGATGCGGTACTGGATGTTGGGCCGGTCGAAACTGGCGACGAAGTGCTGCGCCTCGCCCATCTGCAGGCGCTCGGTGAGTTCCTTGTGGGTGGCGTCGGTGGCCGTGGCGGTGAGCGCGATGCGCGGCACGTCGGGCCACCGGTCGGCCAGCTCGGACAGCGCGAGGTAGTCGGGGCGGAAGTCGTGGCCCCACTGGGACACACAGTGCGCCTCGTCGATGGCGAACAGGGCGATGGTTCCGCGGTCGAGGAACCGCTTGGTGGCCTCGTTGCTGAGCCGCTCCGGGGCGACGTAGAGCAGGTCGAGGTTGCCGGCGAGGTAGTCGCGTTCGACCTGGCCGCGGGCGGCGGAGTCCTGGCTGGAGTTGAGGAAAGCGGCGCGGACACCGACGAGGGTGAGCGCATCCACCTGGTCTTGCATGAGAGCGATCAGCGGGGAGATGACGATGCCCGTGCCCTCGCGGACGAGGGACGGGATCTGGTAGCAGAGGCTCTTACCGCCACCGGTGGGCATGAGCACGACGGCGTCGCCACCATTGATGAGCTGGTCGATGATCTGGGCCTGCTCGCCGCGGAAGGAGTCGTAACCGAAGACCGTGTGCAGGGCTTCGGCGGCGGTGGCGAACTTGGCGGTGGCGCGCTTCGGCGGCGGCGGCGCGAGCAGCGTGGCACCGCCGGCGGGCGGGGCGTAGTCGCCGAAGTCGACCGGGCCTGCGCCGGCTGGGGCGGATGCACCCTGCCGGGCGGCGGGCAGAGCGGAGCCGCCCTGACCGTAGGGGTCTGGGGGCGGTGGGGCATCGAAGTCGTCCGGTGGCTCGAACTCGTCAGGATCCCACGGTATCTCGGCGTTCCAACTCACCCGCCAACTCTACCCGCGCCCACCGACGCCACCGGGCGGCACCTCACGATCTGTGAGCGGCCGCCCGGTGGTGGTGGTGGCGTCAGCTCGGGGTGCGCCGCGGAGCGCGGAGGCTCAGCAGCGCGTCGACCACGATGAAGACCAGCAGGCTGATGCCCACCAGCGGGAAGAGCAGGCCGACCACGAGGGCGCCGAATATCACCGCCAGCACACCCCACCACGGGGCGCGGGCGAGCGCGCCGGCCGGGGCCGGCCGGCCCATTTTCGCCCCGCCGCGGGTGGGACGACGCTTCCACCACATCAGGTACCCCCAGCTGACCATCGCGGCCAGGCCGAGGGCCGTGGCCAGGAGGACGAGCTGGTTGGCCAGCCCGAACATGGTGCCCATGTGGGTGTCGATGCCCCAGCGGGTGAGCTTGGCGGCAAGGTTGAAGTCGGCGAAGTCGACCCGGTCGGTGACCTGGAGGGTGCTGCCGTCGACGGCGACGGAGTCCACCTCGGTGGGGAAGCTGCGCTGGATCTCCTGCACTACCCAGGCCTGCCCCGCGGCGGACGGCGGACGGATCTCGACGAGTCCGGTGTTCACGTTGACGGTCTGCGCCACGGCGAGAACCGCGTCGAAGGTGGCCGGGTCGATGACCGCCGTGGATGCCGTGGCGGTGCCGTGCCCGGCGTGCTCATCGGCCACTGCGGGCACGGGCTGCCCGAGATCGGTGGAGATGGACGGCGTGCCGAGGTCGAACGCGGCCCGCAGGTCGGAGACGTTCTGGCCCGCGAACTGCGACCAGGTGATGCCCGTCGCCGAGAGGAACAGGGCGCCGACCAGAAGCCAGATGCCCGTGGAGGCATGCCAGCTGAACAGGCGGCGGTATCCCCTGGCCTTGTTGTTGGGCCGCAGCAGGTCTTTCTTGGCGCGAACCCGGCGGATGCGGATGACCCACATGGCGGCCCCGGCAAGGACCACGACGCCGAGCCAGCTCGCGGCGAGCTCGCTGTAGAGGCGACCGAAGTCGCCCAGGTGCAGGTTGCGGTGGAACTGGTCGATCCAGGTGCGCAGCGGCAGCACACCGCTAGTGCCGTAGGCGGTGAGGTCGCCCCGGACCTCTGCGGTGGCGGGGTCGACGAAGATGGCCCGGGTCTCGCTCTCACCGAGGCCCTCGCCGGTGAACATGACCCGGGTGGTGTCGCCGTCGTTGGGCGCTGGGCGCACGGCCACGAGGGCACCCTCGTCACCGACGACGGCCTGGGCGGCTTCGATCTGGTCGGCCAGCGGCAGCGTGGTATCGGAGACCGGCGCGTGCAGCTCGTGCGCGTAGACGGCCTGCTCGAGTTGCGGGGTGGCGGCGTAGAGGGCGCCGCTGAGGGCGGCGACGAGGATGAACGGGCCGACCAGGACGCCGGCGTAGAAGTGCAGACGGAGCAGGAACGCGCCGAACCAGGGCTGCCTCCTGGGTGGAGTGACTGGCTGATCCGGGGCGGGCGGCGGGGTGTCTTCGGTGGTGAGGATGGTGGTCATGAGAAGTCCTTCGGGGTGGTGGAGGAGAGTCAGAAAAGGGTGTCGCCGATGTATCCCGAGCTGGTGCAGCCGGGTGGGACGGCAAAGACGGCGGAGCCGACCGGGGTGATCCACTCGTTGAGCAGGTCGAGGTCGTCGAGGCGCTTCTGCACCGGTACGAACTGGGCGTCGACATCCGCCTGGAACGACACGAACAGCAACCCGGAGTTGGACACCGCTGTGTGGGTCGGCACGTCGTCGTAGTTGTAGCCGCGGCGGAAGATGCGCTCGTCGGGGTTCTCGGAGCGGGCCCGGCGCATGTGCGAGTACTCGGGGATGACCGGGAACCCGATCGCCGTGGTGGCGGCGAAGTCGGGTTCGTCGGATTCCTTCGTGCCCGTCAGCGGTGCACCGACGGCCAGGGTGCGCCCCACGGCGGACTCCCGCCCGCCGCGGTCGAGTTTGTCCCATTTGTCGAGGTCCATCGCGATGCGCCTGAACACCAGGCCGGTGCCGCCGGCGAGCCAGCCCGGGGAGGATGTGCCCCAGACCAGCTTCTCGAAGTCCGCGCTGCCGGGCGTCAGGTTGACGGTGCCGTCGACCTGGCCGAAGAGGTTGCGCATGGTGGTGCCCGGCTTCTCCGAGCCCGGCGCCCGGCGGAAACCCGACTGGGTCCAGCGCAGGGTGGCGAAGGACCTGGTGTCTTTCAGGAGCATCCGGGTGGCGTGGGCCACCGTGAGCTGATCGTCCGCGGCGACCTGGATGAGCAGGTCACCGCCGGTCCAGGCGTCCTCGAGGCGGTCGATGGTGAAGGCCGGCAACGGTCGCAGCCAGCTCGGCGCCGGCTTGGCCGTGCGCGCGACGAGGCCGGGCCCGAAGCCGAAGGTCACCGTGAGCCGGGCCGGCACCAGAGCGAGTTCGGGTTCGGAATCGGCCAGCGCGCTTTCGCCCTGAGTCAGCTGAGCGGCATCCCCGGTGAGGATCCGCATCATCCGTTTCAGGGCGCCGGCGTCGACGGTGTCGAGCAGGTCGAGGGCGAGGTAGGTCACCTGCGCCTGCGGCACGGTCTCGATGCCGGCCTGGTGCACACCGTAGAACGGCACGGTGCGCCTCCCGTTGAGGTCGACGTCGGCGACCGCTACCGGCTCACCGGTGTGGGTGACCGCTGCCGCGATGCCGACAGAGCCCGCGGCGCCGAGCCCGGCGGCGGCACCCCCCAGGAGGAGATGCCGCCGGCTGACCCGGCGATCAGCGGGGTGCTGATCGTCGTCCATCAGTTCGCCGTGTCCGAGTCCATGTCCATGTCGCCCTCGTAGGTCTCGTTGGCTCCGGTGTAATCCTTCGCCGGGGCGGTGAACTCGTAGCTGGATCCGTCGGACAAAGTGAGGGTGAAGGTGGCGTCGTCACCGGCGACCAGCGGCGCGGTGAGGCCCATCAGCATGATGTGGTTCGCTCCGGGGGCCAGCTCGAGGGACCCGCCCGCCGGGATGACGAAGCCTCCCTTCTTGGCCTGCATGACCATTTCGCCGGCGTCGTTCTCCACGGTCTCGTGCAGTTCGATCATCGTCGAGGCCGGGGACTCCGCGGAAACCACGGTGATGTCGGTGTCGCCGGAGTTCTCGAGAGTGCCGAAGGCCGCGGACATGCCATCGTCGGCCGCCTTGACCCAGGCATCCTCGATGGTGATCGAATCGGCGGCCGAGGCGCTGGCTGTGGGAGTCGCGGACTCTGACGAGGCTGCGCATCCCGTGGCCGCGAAGAGGGTGGTCACGGCCAGCAGCAGCAGTGTCGGCAGGGTCTTGGTCTTGGTGGTGAACGCTGTGTTCATGGGGTGGTTCTCTTTCTGAGAGTAAGGATGAGTACGAAGATGAGGAAACCGGCGACGGCGCCGCCGAGCCCGATCAGGATGAAGGACGGTTCGGCCACAGAGTTCCGGCCGGAGTCGGAGTCTGTGGCGGCCTGCAGTGTCGGCGCCACCGACGGTGAGGCCGGACGGTCCGGCGCCGCAGGGGCTACCTCGCCGATCGCGAAATCGAACGTGCCGGAGATCGGGTGGCCGTCGGCCGAGACGACGCGCCAGCGCACCTGGTAACGCCCGTCGGGTAGATCACCGTTCAAGCCCTGGCTGGCCGCGCTCCCGGCGATGCGCACGTCGCCCTGCGCCCAGTCGGTGCCGGCCTCGTCGACGACGAGGATCGTGGCGCCGAGGTCGAGCACGGCGTCGGAGAACACCAGGCTCACCTCGGTGGGCGCGACCTCGAGATGTTCCTGCGAGGCGGGCGCCGTGGACAGCACCTGGTCATGTGCGCTGGCCGACAGAGGGGTCGCCCCGACGATCAGCGCTCCGGCCAGCAGGCCGAGCAGTGTCACGGCTGCACGGCGAGAGACAGTGGATCTGGACATGCATGTGCTCCAAGGGTCGTTCAGGAACCGGAATGGGTCGACAACGGGAATGCCGTCGGCAGGCAACGCCCGGGTGGTGCGCAGCGGGCGCGGCGGGCGCGGCGGGCCGGCGCGGGGACGAGGATGTCACCGCGGCGGGACTACTGGATCAGCGGGGCCGGTCCAGTCGGGGTCAGGCCAGCGCCGGCGGTCCGCGGAGCGAACGCCCCGCCCGCAGCACGACGAGATCTCGCAGCACGGGACGGTCGCCGAGCGCGAAACGGAGCCGGACCGGTGCGGCCGAGTTGGGGCAGAACGTGTGGAGAAACGGTGGGAGCACGGCGACGAGTGCGGTGCGGGCCAGGGCCAGCAACGCCCAGAACGCCCGCTCTCCCCTGCGGAGCAGGACGATGGTGATCACTGCAGCGACCGCATGTGCGAGCCACATCGACGTATCGACGTTCATCGCCTGGGGAGAGCCGGCCGGCGCGGTCATCCCGACCATCATGGTTCCGTGCTGGTGTCCTGAACCAGGGTCGGTCATCGACATCGGCGCCGAACCGGCGCCCAGCCCGAACAGGGCATGGAAAGCGAACTGGCTGACCATCACGGACGCTGACAGACGCAGCTTGGACAGTGTCTTGCCGGCCAGGGCCACACTGGCCAGCCCCGCGAAGGTGAGAGCGAGCACCGCCCCGAGGGAACCGGGGAGTGCGCCGCCGCCCGCGACGTGCGAGACGGCGGCGACGACGACCGAGACGACAGCGGTGACCCAGCCGCGAGCGAGTCGCGCCCATCTGGTATCCATCTGCGTCTCCTGGGGAGGTGAGCCCGACCCGGTCGTCGACCGGCGGGGGCGTGCGGGTGCGCTGTTAGTTGGTGGGGCGCTTGCGCAGGACCAGCAGGGTCAGACCGATCGCGGCGAGGATCGCCACGAGGGCTCCCCCGATCCACAGCAGGTCTGTGCCGCCGACGGCCGTGTCGCCGGAGTCGGCGGCGTCGGTTGCCGCATCCGTGTCGGCCGCGGCGGTGCCGGCGCCGGTGGTCGCGCACGTCGGTGCCGTGGCGGACCCCTCGGCGAGAACCTGATTCGCGTCGGGCTGCCAGGTGAAGGTGAAGGTGTCGGAGATGGAGTGCCCATCGGTCGACACCGTCTGCCACACCACTGTGTACTGCCCCGGCTGGCCGAGCTGCACGTCGGCCTGGAGGTTCGGCCCGGACACCGTAGCGCAGCCGTCGCCGTAGTAGCGCGGCGCATCCGTGGGGCCGCTCACCTGCATGGCACTTCCCGCGCCCTCCCCCGAGAGGTCCAGCAGGTTGTCATTAGTGGTGACGACGACGGTGCCGGGCTGTTCGGTCACCACCGACCCGGCCGCCGGCGTGGTGCTGACCACGTAGTTGTGCGCGAACGCCGGGGCGGCGGACCAACCCAGCGTTGCGACGACCAGCGCGACCCCGGCCAGCGCCGAGCGCCGCAGGAGTGCGGCGTGCCGGCGGGCCGTGCCCTGGCGTGCCATCGGGATGCCTACGCCGCGTTCTTGCGGCGGGAGGCGACGGCCACGACCAGGCCGACGGCGCCGACGATGAGGCCGCCGATGCCGAGGAGCCGCGCGAGGACGTCATCCGTGGCCGTGCTCGTGGTGGCCGCGGCGGCGACCTCCCCGGCGGCACCGTGGTCGTGGCCGGATTCGGCGTCGGCCTCCGTGACGGTCAGTGTCGGTGCGGGGTGCGCCGGTTCGGCCTCACCTTCGACGACGGGCTCTGACCAGTCGGTCTCGCCGACCTCGCAGGTCTGAAGCACGGGGAAGGCCAGAGTGTCGCCGGCGGCCGCATCGGCGGGGATCTGCAGGCTGAGTGCGAACGTGGTACGCAAGCCGTCGGCCAGCGGTGTCTGGGCGGTGTAGCTGACCTGGCCGTCGGTCAACGGGGTGATGTCCCAGCCGGGGTTGACGGTGGGAGTGACGCTCGTGATGGTGTCGGGGATGTCGATGGTGATGCCCGTGGTGGCCGAGCCGTCGCAGCCGTGGCCGACGGAGAAGGTGAGCAGGCTGTAGGAGCCGGCGGCGGTCGAGGACGGTTCGACCTCGACGTGGGCGCTGGCGGCCAACGGGGCAGACAAGGCGAGCAGGCCGGCACCGAGGAGCGTGGTGGCGGCGAAGACGGGCGTGGAGAGCTTCATGAATGGTCCTTGGGATCGTGGCTGGTCGCCCCGGCTGCGGACCGCTCAGAACGGCGGGCAGGCAGGGTCGACAAAATGGGGGCACAACGTCGGAAAGCCTGAGGGCTGCTTCAGGCGACGAGGCGCACCGGCGGCCCACGGTGCCGCATGGGACTGAGCAGAACGAGTTGGTCGCGGGGCGGCAGCCAGGCCGAGACGGCCACAATGGCCCGCGGGATGCCGGGTACCGGAGTAAGAGCGATGACACGGACAAGAACGCCGAGAGCCACCTTCAGGGTGGTGAACAGGCTCCAGAAGGCACGCTCACCGAACCGGAGCGCCAGCACGGTGATGACCGCGGCAAGCACGTGGTACATCGGCATCATGAGGCCGTGTCCGGCCGCGGACATCTCGCCGGTCTCACCCGGCATCAGCATGACGGCCTGGCCCGCGGCGTGAGCGTGACCGGCAGGAGCATCCGCCGCGGCCAGGTGCCCCCCAGCACCGCCGAAGGAGAACAGGCCGTGGAAGATCACCTGGCTGACCAGGACCGCAATGGCCAGACGCCAGGTGGAGAGGGTGCGCCCGGACAACGCGATCGAGACGATACCGGCGAACGCCAGGGACACCACGACAGCCAACAGCCCGGGAACGGCGCCGCCGCCCAGGGTGTGCGACAGCGCGGCGACGAATGTGGAGAAACCCGCGACGATCCACCCACGGGCGAAGCGCGCCCAGCGTGTGGTCATGATTCTCCCTCTACGAACGTGCATCGAATCTATCAGGGCTACGGCATCCAGGTGCCTTCCGGGGAACGTTCCGGTACGGTCAGGCAGAATGGGAACCGTGATGGCAACGAATCGATACCCGGCAACCTTCCTCGGCGCGGGACTCGCAGCGTCCATGCTGTTCCTGTCGGGCTGCGCCGCCAATGAGGCCGGCGACGAGCCGAGTGACCTCGTCGGCACCCTCGACGGTGCCGGATCGAGCGCTCAGGCGTCGGCCGAGGACGTGTGGATCTCGCAGTTCCAACGCACCAACGGCAGCGTCACCATCAACTACGACCCGACCGGCTCCGGTGCCGGCCGCGAGCAGTTCATCGGCGGTGGCGTCGACTTCGCCGGCTCCGACTCCGCGCTCAGCGACGACGAACTCGCCGGCTCCTTCGGGGCCTGCGCGCCGGGTTCGGCCGCCATCGACCTGCCCGTCTACGTGGCCCCGCTGGTTCTGGTCTACAACGTTGACGGGGTGGACTCGCTGCGCCTGGACCCGGTGACCATTGCGAGCATCTATTCCGGCGCCATCACCCGATGGAACGACCCGGCCCTCGTGGCCCTGAACCCCGGCGCGGGCCTGCCCGACGAGCCGATCGCCGCTGTGCACCGCTCGGACGACTCCGGCACCACGAAGAACTTCGCCGACTACCTGTATCAGAACGTGCCCGACGTGTGGACGAACGAGCCCGCCGATGCCTTCCCGTACCCCGGAGAGGGCGCGCAGGGCAACTCCGGGGTGGTGGGCGCCGTCGCCAACGGGCGCAACACCATCGGCTACGTGGATGCGTCGCGCGCGGGCGACCTGTCGGTCGCCGCGCTCAAGGTGGGCGACGATTTCGTCGACTACTCCACGGAGGCCGCCGCCGCGATCATCGACGAGTCCCCGCTGGTGGCCAGGGACAACCCCAATGACCTCGTGGTCGACGTGGACCGCACGTCCACGGCGGCCGGGGTGTACCCGCTCGTGCTGGTCAGCTACCTCATCGCCTGCCAGGAGTACCCCGACGCCGACCAGGCCGAGCTCGTGACGGCGTACCTGGGCTATGTGGCCAGCCCTGAGGGCCAGAAGGCTGCCGCCGAGAGTGCGGGATCGGCTCCGCTGTCCGCGGAGTTCTCGGCCCGGGTGCTCGACGCGATCGACAGCATCCGCTGAACCGCAGCTGAGCCCGAACGGCAGATGGATATCTGTGGAGCGTCATACGATGCTCCACAGATATCCATGAGTCGTGTGCGCTGTCACAAACCCGAATTGTGAGGACGCACCCGAACCAGAAAACCGTACCGTATCCCGGTCGGCGACACGTGAAGGATATTGGCGGCCAGACCCGCCGCCTGGGCGCGACACGCCGGTTAACCAGCAGCAGGGCACCCCCCGAAACGGAGGATGCCCTGCTGTGTGCGGAGGTGTTACAGGTTCGCCAGAGCGGTGATCGACGCGTCACCCGGCGTGGCCGTGGTGAAGCTGGAGTCGATCTCGGCCCGGTCGAGCAGGTCTTCCATACGACGACGGCGCTGCTTGGGGATCAGCGTGACGACGGTACCGGACTTGCCGGCGCGGCCGGTGCGGCCGGCGCGGTGCAGGTAGGTCTTGTACTCGTCGGGCATGTCGGCCTGGATGACCAGGTCGATGTCGTCCACGTGGATGCCGCGGGCGGCGACGTCCGTGGCGACCAGGACGTTGACACGACCGCTGGTGAGCATCTGCAGGTTGCGGGTACGGCGGGCCTGGTTCAGGTCGCCGTGCAGGCTGGTGGCCTTGACGCCGGCGTCTTCGAGCTGGTCGGCGAGCTGCTCAGCGTACGCACGGGTGCGGCTGAAGATGAGCGTCTTGCCCTGGCGGTCGACGAGCTGGCCGATGATGGAGGCCTTGTCGCGGTGCTCGATGAGGAGGACCTTGTGGTCGATCGTGCTGGAGGCCTGGTCTTCACCGGCGACCTCGTGCACGGCCGGGTTGGTCAGGAACTCCTTGACCAGCGAGGCGACACCCTTGTCGAGGGTGGCCGAGAACAGCAGACGCTGGCTGTTCTTCTTGGTGAGACGCAGGATGCGCTGAACCGGCTCGAGGAAGCCGAGGTCGCACATGTAGTCGGCCTCGTCGAGAACCGTGATGACGACCTCGGACAGGTCGAGACGACCCTGCTCGACGAGGTCCTCGATGCGGCCGGCGGTGCCGATGATGATGTCCACGCCGCGCTGGAGGGCGCTGACCTGGCGGTACTGCGGAACGCCGCCGTAGATCTGGGTGGTGAAGAGGCCGACGCTGCGTGCGATGGGCTGCACGGTGCGGTCGATCTGCAGGGCCAGCTCGCGGGTGGGGGCCAGGATGAGCGCGCGGGGCTTGCGGGCCATCTTGCGGTCCTTGGCGCCGTTGTTCTCCATGAGCTTCTCGATCATGGGAGCGGCGAACGCGATGGTCTTGCCGGAGCCGGTCTTGCCACGGCCGAGCACGTCGCGACCGGCGAGCACGTCGGGGATGGTCGCGGCCTGGATCGGGAACGGGCTCGGGGCGCCGAGTAGGGCGAGCTCGCGCACGATGTTGCCACCGAGGCCGAGGTCGCCGAACGTCACGCCGACAACATCCGCTGCCGTCGTGGCGATGGCCTCGAGGCGCTCGAGGACCACGTCGTCGCCGGCGGCGAACTTGGGCTTGGAGTCGCGGTCGGGGTAGAAGTTACTGGAGTGGCCGCCGTCGTTCGAGCGGTCGTTGCGGGCGGCGCGGTCGTTGCTGTACGCGGGACGCTCGCCACGGGCCGGACGGTCGTTGTTGTACGACGGACGGTCGGCGCGGGCCGGGCGGTCGCCGTAGGACGGACGCTCGGTGCGGGCGGGACGGTCGTTGTTGTACGACGGGCGATCGGTGCGCGGGGCACGGTCACCGTAGGACGGACGCTCGCTGCGCTGGCTGCGGTCGCCGTAGGAGGGACGGTCGCCGCCACGGTCGTTGCGGTCGTTGTTGTAGGCCGGGCGATCGGTGCGCGGGGCACGGTCGCCGTAGGCGGGACGGTCGCCGCCGCGGGCGGGACGGTCGTTGTTGTAGGCCGGACGGTCGGTGCGCGGGGCACGGTCACCGTAGGACGGACGGTCGTTGTTGTACGACGGGCGATCGGTGCGCGGGGCACGGTCACCGTAGGACGGACGCTCGCTGCGCTGGCCGCGGTCGCCGTAGGAGGGACGCTCGCCGCCACGGTCGTTGCGGTCATTGTTGTAGGCCGGGCGATCGGTGCGCGGGGCACGGTCGCCGTAGGAAGGACGGTCGCCGCCGCGGGCGGGACGGTCGTTGCCCCGGTCGTTGTTGTAAGCAGAACGATCCGTGCGCGGGGCGCGGTCGTTGTAGGCGGGACGCTCGGAGCGGCCGGCGGCCGGACGCTCGGTGCGGTTGCCATAGGCCGGACGGTCGCCGTAGGCGGGACGGTCGGAGGAGGAGCGCTCACCGGAGCGCGCGGCGCGCTCGTCGGCGTTCCAGCGCTGCTTCTTGGGGGCGCCCTCGTCAGCGCGGTATCCGCGGTGTCCGGGGCTCTTGCTACCACCCTTGGGTGCGCCCTTGGGGCCGCCCTTGGAGTAGCTCGGGTCGTAGTTCTTGGCTGCGCGGCCGACGGCCGGCTTCTTGCTAGTAGGCATAGAAGTATTCCTGGGTTGTGTTGAGTACATGGCAGAACAACGCCGCACAGCGACGCAACCTGAGAACCCGGGCAGTCTATGGCCGGGGCCGTTCACATACAGTGATTTTTCACCAGCGGATTACTGGGAAACCGGCCCATCCTGACTTACAAACCCATCCGCGCACACAATAAAACACGCGGTGTCAAGAGCCGACTTGTCTACGTTACCTGATCGAGTCCCAAAAGTCACGG